>ERZ1034678.1436-NODE-1436-length-11827-cov-5.358733_pt1 | contig 11827 bp, 10 predicted proteins | sample MGYA00520640_ERZ1034678 | MGnify/ENA primary metagenome ERZ1034678 (study PRJEB33766, sample SAMN09781767) | gut metagenome | biome: gut microbiome | host: Homo sapiens | place: Madagascar | study: EMG produced TPA metagenomics assembly of the PRJNA485056 data...
CATTGAAGGTGTTTTTGATATGAATGATTCAATTCAGAAGATTCTAGACGAATTGAATATAGACGGTGATGATGATCTTATTATCACAAAAGAAATATTAGACAATGGACGTTCAACAATTAAAATCAATTATCGCACTGTCACAAATAGTGCTTTAAAACAAGTGGCTCCCTACCTATTAGATATTCATTCACAATATCAGACACAGGAAATTTTTAATGTAAAAAATCATTTAAAGATATTGCAGTCATTTATGAATCACCAGGATGATTCATTACTATCTGAATATCATAATTACTACTTTGAATATAAGAAAATTTCACAGAAGCTCAGGAAACTTGAACAAGAGGATCTGAGTGATGAAAGAATAGAATATTATCAGAAACAGTATGATGAACTAAAGGATTTTGAATATACAGATGAAATAATTGATCAGCTTGAAGAAGAACTCAGAATGATGAAAAACTATGAATCCATGCATAAATATATGACTGAGTTTGATGAAGCTATGTCTGACAAGCAAGGTGCATTAAATCAAATAAATGATGCATTAGGTGCACTTGGTCATATGAGTAATACAGAATCTTTTAATGAATTATATGATGAATTCTATAATCAATATTATAGTATGCAGGATCTTGTAGATCGCATAGAAACAGCGTTTGATTCTATTGATTTTGATCAATATCGTTTCAATGAACTTCAGGAAGAACTTTTTACTATTCATCGCCTGCAAAGAAAGTATGGATACTCAGTAGATGATATCTATCAGGCACAGACAGAATTAAAAGAAAAGCTAGATGCTGCGTTGAATCGTGAAGATGTACTTGCTGATTTAAATAAACAAAAAGATCAAGCTTATCATGAAGCATATCAGATTGCGTCAAAACTAACATCGTTAAGAGAAGAACAGGGACTCATTTTTGTTGATACACTAGAAAAAGAATTAAAAGATCTTTATCTACCTGATGCAAAACTAAAGGTAGATATAAAGGAATGCAGTCTTAGTGATACTGGAAAAGACGACATTACGTTTATGGTTTCTATGAATAAAGGACAGGCTTTTACTCCTTTAAATGAAACAGCAAGTGGTGGTGAAATATCACGTTTGATGTTAGCCATTAAAACAATTACTATGAATCAAAACCAAATGAATACAGTTGTTTTTGATGAAATTGATACAGGTGTGAGTGGTAAAGTTGCTGATGCAATTGGATTAAAGATGCATTCTATTTCATTAAACAATCAAGTATTATGTATTACACATTTGCCTCAAGTGGCCATTCATGCTGATCATCATTATGCGATTAAGAAATCATCTCATGATGAAGAAACATATTCAACGCTTGCAGTATTAAATGAAGATGAAAGAATAGAAGAAATTGCGAAGATGCTTTCTGGTGATGTGATTACTCCAGAAGCAATCGATAATGCGAAAAGATTATTACAGGGATGAGCATATAACACATATGCTCATTTTTTAGGAGGATAGGTATGCGTATTATATTTCATATTGATATGAATGCATTTTATGCAAATTGTGAGATTTCTCAGCATCCAGAATTAAAAGGAAAACCTATTGTCATTAGTCATAATTCTAAAAGAAGTGTTGTCTCTACTGCTTCTTATGAAGCAAGAGAATTTGGTGTTCATTCCGCAATGCCTCTATTTATGGCAAAAGAGAAATGTCCTGATCTAATAGTAGTAGAACCACATTTTAATCTTTATCATAACTTATCACAAAGATTCTTTGAAATCGTTTATACGTATAGTAAAAAGGTAGAAATAGCCAGCATTGATGAATGTTATGTGGATATGAGTGATTATTTCACATCGACTCATGCGCAGCCTTATGTTGTAGCAAAGGAAATACAAGATAAGATTTTAGAAACTTTATCTCTTCCTTGTTCTATTGGGATATCTCCTAATAAGTTTCTTTCTAAAATGGCTTCTGATATGAAAAAACCTTTAGGTATTACTATTATTACTCAAAGAAACTTAAAAGAAGTATTATGGCCTATAAAAGTAGGGGATATGTATGGCATAGGAAAAAAGACAGCACCTAAACTAGAAGAAGTAGGTATTAAGACAATTGCGGATATTGCGAATTATGATAACTATCAGACGATTAGACAATTTCTAGGAAAGAATACACTTATATATTATAATCGTGCCAATGGTAGAGATTTATCTCCTGTTGTTTATGAAGATACGGATATGAAATCTATTGGTCATTCTACGACTTTTGAAAGTGATATTAGTGATGAAGATAGCTTAAAAGAGGAATTCAAGAAGGTATGTTTAACTGTAGCTGAACGTGCATCAAAACATGATATGTATTCTAACTGTGTTGTGATAACATTAAAATATACAAGATTTAAAAGTGTTACAAGACAAATGCTGGTACAGGAATATATGAATGATTATGAGAAAATATATAGCTATGTGATGATGCTTTTTAATAAGCATTATACCCATGAACCATTAAGACTTATTGGTGTTACTCTTAATAATGTAAAAAGAAAAGAAGCAATCATTGAACAGATGAATATATTTGATACAAAGAATAAAGCAGTAGATCCTATTGATAGTTTGATTGAAAATATCAATAAAATGACGAGTGCACATCTGATTAAAGCAAAAGACTATCGTATAAATGGAAAAAGTTAAAAAAAGTTGTTATAATTAGCTAAGAGGTGTGATACGTGCAAGATTATGATTTAAAAGATTTTAAGAGCTATTTAATGTTTGAACGAGGATTAAGCGAGAATACTGTAGATGGTTATATGAGAGATCTAAGAGCTTTTTATGATTATATTGATTATGATATCGAAAAGTTTGATTTGGCTCATCTAGACACTTATTTTAGCGAATTAAAGGATGATGGGTATAAAGTAACTTCTATTCGAAGAAAAATTGTCTCTTTAAGACAGTATAATGAGTTTCTTTCTCGTACAAAAGGGATGAAGGATGTTATGTCCAAATATGAATTACCTAAAACTGAAAAGAAACTTCCACAAGTATTAAGCTTAGAAGAAATAGTTAAGGTGATTAATCATATTGATGATACGACCCCTGCAGGGAAAAGAAATAAGTCAATGATGCTTCTTCTTGTTAGTACAGGTATGAGAATAAGTGAACTTGTTCATTTAGAAATAAATGATATCAATCATTCAGTGTCTAATGTTCGTGTAATAGGTAAAGGTAATAAAGAAAGACTTATTCCTTTAGATCAGGAGACATTTCATTATGTTTATAGCTATATGCAAAATGAACGCTCTTTCTTTGATAAGAAAAATAGCCTTTGGCTTTTTATGATGAATGATGGTCGTCGTATGACAAGAGAAAACTTCTATAACATCTTACAGAAACTTGTACTAGAAGCAGGGGTTAGAGATCATTTTACACCCCATATGTTAAGACACACGTTTGCGACTACGTTATTGGAAAATCATTGTGATTTAAGATCCATCCAGGTTATGCTTGGACATCAGGATATTTCAACCACAACAATATATACACATGTAACACATAAGCAGATTATGGATGACTATAATAAGTTTCATCCAGGTAATGCAAGGAGGAAAGATGATGAGTAAAGAATTATACAAAAGAGTATTTGTGATTGTATGTGATTCTATGGGTATTGGACATGCAGAAGATGCAGCTTTATTTGGTGATGAAGGTGCCAATACGATTGGTCATATTTGTGAAGCAAAAGATGGTTTAAATGTAATTAATATGGAAGGCTTAGGTTTAGGTAATCTAGGAGACTTTAAAGGTATTCATCCAATTGCACATCCATTAGGTACTACTGCTACTTTAAAAGAAGTATCCAACGGGAAGGATACAATGACAGGTCATTGGGAAATGATGGGACTTAAAGTCACTAAACCTTTTAAAACATTTACTGATACAGGTTTTCCTGAAGAATTTATAAAACTATTTGAAGAAAAGACAGGTAGAAAATGTCTTGGAAACTATGCAGAAAGTGGTACTAAGATTTTAGATGATCTAGGAGAAAAGCAATTAGAAACAGGAGACTGGATTGTTTATACATCAGCTGATTCTGTATTCCAGATTGCTGCGAATGAAGAAATAATTCCATTAGAAGAATTATATGAAGCATGTCATATTGCAAGAGAATTACTCATGGATGAAAGATGGAAGGTTGGACGTGTAATTGCTAGACCTTTTGTAGGACGTAAAAAAGGAGAATTTAAACGTACACCTAATAGACATGACTATGCTTTAAAGCCATTTGGTAAAACAGTACTTAATAGTTTAAAGGATGCAGGACTAGATGTAGTAGGTGTTGGTAAGATTCCTGATATTTTTGTAGATGAAGGTATTACAAAAGGTATTCATACTGTTTCTAATAAGGATGGTATGGAAAAGACAATTGAACTTGCGAAAGAAGACCATCATGGACTCATTTTTGTGAATCTAGTAGACTTTGATGCAGTTTATGGACATCGTAGAAATGCAATTGGATATGGAGACGCTATTGAAGAATTTGATGCACAACTCTCTGATTTAATGGCTGCAATCAATGATGATGATTTAATCATGATTACAGCTGATCATGGTAATGATCCTACTTGGAAAGGTACAGACCATACAAGAGAACATGTCCCACTACTCATCTACAGCAAATCATTACATCATCCTAAAAACTTAGGATTACTTGAAAGCTATGCAGTAATAGGTGCAACTATTGCAGATAACTTTAATGTAGAAAATCCAGGTATTGGTGAATCTATATTAAAAGAACTTGAAAGGGATGCTTAATGGAAAAACAGAGAAAAATCATTATAGTCTCTCTTGCAGCAAACTTAATGGCTGTTATACTGTATGTTTTTGGAATAACTCTTGCGAAAGGTAACATCATCATTGAAGCACTATATTTTATTATGGCTTCACTACTTGTTGTATCTGCAGTTATTTCATTATTTAATAATTATAAAAAGTATAAGAAAGCACTTTATATTTATTTGATAATCATCAATGTAGTACTAGAAGTACTATTTATTGGAAATTTGATCATTTAAACGCCGTACAAAACGGTGTTTTCTTTTTTGACAAATAGAGGAGGGGACTAATAAAAAAATCCCCTTCTATTAAAAAAGGGGAGGAATAAACTAGATATATAAAGGCTCATCGTTTTTGAGTACTTGTTTATTTTTTGTTTTCGCAATATAGAAAACTTCACTTGTTTCTGCTTTATAATAAATATCTAAAGTAAGAATTGAAGTCTTCTTATAACCAAGTTCGACAAGGTGATTAATAACCATATTTTCAATATCATCTAAAGATACATCATGATAGTTATACTGTACCTGAATATTTATCTTAACAGGCTTATAAGTAGTCTTAGCAGTTGTTTTCTTAGCTACAGTTTCTTTCTTTACTGTAGTAGTCTTTTTAGTAGCAGCTTTCTTAGGTTTAGCGGCCTGAGTCGTTGTCTTTTTAGATGCTGTAGTAGTAGTCTTTTTCATAATGGAGATCCTCCTTTGATACTCTAATTATTACTATTATTATAGCACACTCAATTTACAATTCAAATGTAACAGATATAATCAAAAAATTACATAATATATATTATGCGAAGTAATATATACAAGAAAGAAACTCCCAATGAAGGGAGTTTTATAGTACTATTTTTCGTCTTTATTTGCACGATCGATAGAATCATATAACTTAGTGACATAATTACCACTAAAGCAAGACATACATAAATCACAGTTTCCATCCATATCATGCTTAACAGATTTCTTTAATCCTTCCATTGAAATAAATGCTAAAGAATCAGCTTCAATGAATTGACATAATTCTTCTACATTCATACGATGTGAGATTAATTCTTCTAGTGTAGAAATATCTACACCATAGAAACATGGGAACTTAATGGCTGGAGAAGCAATTCTAACATGTACTTCTGTGGCTCCTGCTTCTTTTAATAGTTTTACAATACGTTTAGAAGTTGTACCTCTTACGATAGAGTCATCAATCATGATAACTCTTTTACCTTTTACAATAGAAGATACAGCTGAAAGCTTCATTCTTACCCCACGTTCACGCATTTCCTGTGTTGGCTGGATAAATGTTCTACCTACATATTTATTCTTGATAAGCCCCATTTCATAAGGAATACCAGATGCTTCAGAGTAACCAATGGCAGCTGAAATAGAACTATCAGGTACACCAATAACTAAATCTGCTTCTACTGGTGCTTCTTCAAATAAAGTCTTACCACAAGTCTTACGTGCTGTATGAACATTAATACCATCTAGATTACTATCAGGTCTAGAGAAGTAAATATATTCCATTGCACATAGCTTGTTGCAGATAGGCAAAGCTTCAGTATACTTTTTAGATTTAATAATACCATCTTTTACACGGATGATTTCACCTGGTTCTACATCTCTTACATATTCTGCTCCCGCAATATCTAAAGCACATGTTTCAGATGAGAACATATAACCTCCACTTGGAAGTCTACCCATAGATAAAGGTCTTAAACCATATCTATCTCTTGCAACATAAAGAGCATCCTCTACTAAAATAACAAATGCGAATGCTCCATCAATCTTTTCTAATGATTTACAGATACGATCTACAAATCGTCCTGTTTCTCTCTTAATTAAATGACCAAGAACCTCAGTATCACTTGTTGAATTAAAGATTGAACCATTTTCTTCAAGTTCCTTCTTTAATAAGTTAGCATTTACAATATTACCATTATGGGCAATACCCATCATACCATCAAGAGTACGGAATAAGAATGGTTGAACATTCATGATTCCTCCCCCACCTGCAGTTGAATAGCGGACATGTCCAATAGCTGCATTACCTGATAATTTTTCAATTTTTTCTTTATTAAATACTTCACTGACTAAGCCTTCACCCTTATGGATGTTAAGCTTTCTACTTTTATTGCGGACAACAATACCTGCAGCCTCCTGTCCACGATGTTGTAAAGAATGTAAGCCATAATATGTTAATTGAGCAGCATTGTCATCGCCCCATATAGCAACAACTCCACATTCTTCATGTAATTCATCATGATTCTTGATCATAATAGCCTCCCTGTTTAATAGATTTCATTGATATAGCGCTTCTCAAGAGGTGTATTATCCTCCTGATTACACATCATTGTGATCATATCTGTTTTTTCACCATGAATAGACGCCATGCAATCTGTTTCGATGCGAATGTCTTTATAGAAATAAACAGAAATCGTTTTGAGGATGTCATCTAAATATTCTTTGCTGTATATAAATTCTGAAATATAGACAAACTTCCCCCTATCATTATAAATCATATATCCCTGTTGTCCATACTCATTTTTAAATGTTAGAACAGAATCGTTAAATGCAGCACATCTAAATCTTAGATAATCATTAAAATAATCTTCATCACGTATTAAATAATGGTTAAAATTTGCTGTATAACGCATGTAATCATCATAGAGATGACATATATCCTGGGACAGGCAGATATTACTAGGAAGGCAATACTTAGCTTTATCAAGCTTATAAAGAATATGTCTATGAGATTCTTTAAAGCCAAAAGGCATATAAATTTCAGGATGATAAGCCTGTAAATAAATACGTTTATCTTTATAAATATCTAATACATGATTCATTAATAATTTCATGAATCCCTGTCCTTCATACTCTCTTCTTGTAGAAACTCCTAGAATAAAATAACTATCTTCGTAATCTTTTACTTTAAAAGGTACAATCTGTAAAGCAGAAATAATTTTGTCTTTAAAACGTACAACGTATGTATTCTCTTTTTTATATCTATACTTGAAATAGAAATCAGTAGAGACTTCATCTTCATCCTCAAAACGGTCCATCCAGATTTCTTTGATTGTTTCAGTATCTTCATCTGTTGCCTGTGTAACGATGGCATCATTAATAAATATACGTGTCTTTTCAACCATATGACAAGGATGCATACGTTCTTTAGAGATACGAAGATTTTCTATTCCCATATCTTCTTCTCTATTTACATATTTAAAATCCGCACATTCATGTTCTAAGAATTCTTTTCTTAAAGTCACATAAAGACCTCTAATAGTTTTATCAGCTTTTTCAATATGAATCTGTATTGTTTCATGCTTTAATGGAGAACCAATCATAAAAGCCTTTAATTCGTTATTAATAAAAATACCACCTATCTTAATAGGTAATTGATCCTGGGTAGAAAGAAGATACATAATTCCATATACTTCAGAAGTTAAGGATTCACTCTGTTCATGCTCTTCCCTTTCCCATTTTAATAGATCACTGAAAATCATAGGCATATCATCATCTGCATTCAATGTACGATATTCATAATTAGGATATTGAGAGATGAAGTTATGATAATTGTTTCTCATCTTCTGCATCTTCTTGCCTGATAATGTAATTAATTTCTCTTTATCATATACATAATCATCTAAATCCCTTGTATGCTCATACACAAATTGTCCAGGACATACTTTCTTTAATTCTTCTACAAAAGATGGAATAGCACAATCAATCATAAAAGGAAACTTATTTTCTTTTGCATAATTCACCATGTATTCAACAGCTTCTTTGTAGTATTCGCAAGATGCAAAAGGCATCGCAAAAAAGCGATGTCCTTTATAGTTATGTAACATGATGCAGAAGTGATCATGAATCTCATATTCAATATGATATTCATGATTCCACATCATCATAGTCACGAAATTTGAGTTATAGCCTTCATAATTGGCTTTATCTAAATAAGGTAAAACAGTATTTAAATCAGATAATTTTAAGGGTTTCATTTTATTTTCCAAGCATCATATGTATAAATTGTTTAGCTACACGCCCAGAATAGCCTCCGTTTCTTAATTCCCATTCCATAGCTAAACGATGGAGTTCATTACGATCAATATCTAAATGATACTGTTCAGCAAGTCCATCTACTATATCAAGATAGTGTTGCTTATCTGGATGAACATAAAGAATCTGGACACCAAAACGGGCAACAAGTGATAATTTTTCTTGTTTAGCATCATTGACATTCACTTCATTGTCATCTCTTTCGCCCCAAGTTTCCTTAATTAAATGTCTACGGTTACTTGTGGCATAAATAAGGACATTATCAGGTTTCTTTTCTAGTCCGCCTTCAATGACTGCTTTAAGATATTTATATTCTGTTTCATATTCTTCAAAAGATAAATCATCCATGAAGATAATGAACTTATAATTACGGTTCTGTAATTCTCCAATAATTTCTGGAAGATGGATAAATTGATGCTTATACACTTCAACCATTCTTAAACCGTCCTTGTAATAACGATTTAATATAGCTTTGATACTTGATGATTTACCAGTTCCATTATCACCATACAATAAGACATTATTTGCTTTCTTACCATTAATAAATGCTTCTGTATTCGCAATTAAACGATCCTTTTGACGTTCATAGCCTATGAGTTGTTCAAGTGTATTATCTTCTATATGATTGATAGAAACGATATTGCCATCTACATATCTAAAAGCCTTATTTAAACCGTATTTACCAACACCATACTTGTGATAATGATTATAGAGGATGTTATAGAAATCTTCAACAGATGTGCTTTGTGCAAGATTATTTTGTAATTCACTGAAGACTTCATAAATCTCTTTATTAATAATTGGCTTAGAATGTGAGAAATGGAAGAAAATCTCTCTATTTAGTCCTTCTAGATCATCAAATGAAGAATGAAATAAATCATAGAAGTAAGTGAGATCTCTCAATACAAGTGCTCTTAATGTATCATCAACATCTACAACACGTTCTAGTGAAAGCGAGAAGACATTTTCATGCATTGCAAGCAAATGAGTAAGTAAGCTCTGCATCAAGTGATCATGAAGATCATATTTTTCAGCAACCTGTAAGAATTTCGCAATAAAATCATGCTGAATTGCCTTATTGTCTAATTGTTCAACGTTCTTTAATAGGAAAAGAACATCTTCATCATCTGTTAACTGATAATATACTGTTAAATCATTTAAATACACAAATAACCCCTTCTTTCATTAGTTCTTGAAGCTATGAATAGGAGCTGGAATACGTCCACCACGGTTCACAAATTCATCACAAGAGAATGAATTCACTGGCATAATTGGGGCATAACCTAATAAACCACCAAATTCAACTGTATCTCCTACATCCTTACCAATAACTGGAATAAGTCTTACTGCAGTTGTCTTCTGGTTGATCATACCAATAGCCATTTCATCTGCGATAATACCAGAGATTGTTTCGGCTTTTGTATCACCAGGAATTGCAATCATATCTAGACCTACTGAACATACACAAGTCATTGCTTCTAGTTTTTCTAAAGTTAAAGATCCTGCATTGACTGCATCAATCATACCCTGGTCTTCACTAACTGGAATAAAGGCGCCTGACAAACCACCTACATAAGATGAAGCCATAACGCCACCCTTTTTCACCTGGTCATTTAAGATAGCAAGTGCTGCAGTAGTACCCGGAGCCCCTACTCTTTCAAGACCCATGCTCTGTAAACAATCAGCAATAGAGTCACCAATAGCAGGTGTAGGTGCTAAAGATAAGTCAATAATACCAAAAGGAATACCTAATGCTTCAGATGCTTCTAATGCAACCAACTGACCTACACGAGTGATCTTAAATGCAGTTTTCTTGATGATTTCGCATAGTTCACCAAAGTCTTTACCTTTTGCGTTCTTAATTGCTTTATGCATAACACCAGGACCACTGACACCAACATTAATAATGGCGTCTGATTCACTGATACCATGGAATGCACCAGCCATAAATGGGTTATCATCTGGGGCATTACAGAAGATAACAAGTTTAGCACAGCCAATAGACTCAATATCCTTAGTAGCATATGCAGTCTTTTTTACAATCTGTCCAAGTAATGCGACAGCATCCATATTAATACCAGTCTTAGTAGAACCAACATTAACACTTGAACATACAAATTCAGTTTCCTTCATAGCCTGTGGAATAGACTCAATAAGCATACGTTCAGCTTTAGTCATTCCTTTAGAAACAATGGCAGTATAACCACCAATAAAGTTAATACCTAATTCCTTTGCACATTTATCTAGTGTTTTTGCAATCTGTACATAGTCTTCTGGCTTCTTGCAGGCTGAAGATCCGATAGTTGCAATAGGCGTAACTGAGATACGCTTATTCACAATAGGAATACCATATTTTTTTTCAATAGACTGTCCTACAGGTACAAGATTTCTTGCAGTAGACATGATTTTGTTGTAAATATTGTCACAAAGAACATCTAAAGAAGAATCAATACATTCAAATAAGCTAATACCGATTGTAATAGTTCTTACATCTAGATTTTCCTCTTCAATCATTTTATTTGTTTCAATAACTTCAAACTGATTAATCATCTACACATCTCCTTATAATCTATGCATCATATTAAAGATTTCTTCATGCTGGATTTTAATATCAACACCAATTTCTTTATCTAAAGCAGCAAGTTCATCTGCTAAGTCATTAAATGCTTTGCTAGAAGCATCATGATTGACAATCATCATCATATTGAAATAACCTTGTACAATAGTCTGAGAGATATCTAAAATATTAATATCATTCTCAGCAAGATAAGTACATACCTTTGCAATAATACCTACCTGATCCTTTCCAACTACAGTAATAATACCTTTTTTCACAGTCGAATCCTCCGTTTTCATAAATTTTTAAACATTATAGCAAAACTAAGTAAAAAGATAAATAAAAAGTGTAAAAATATGCTTAGACTAAATAATAGCCTTTAAAAGTCAATTTAAATTACTTTTAAAGG
>ERZ1034678.1441-NODE-1441-length-11798-cov-14.569871_pt1 | contig 11798 bp, 22 predicted proteins | sample MGYA00520640_ERZ1034678 | MGnify/ENA primary metagenome ERZ1034678 (study PRJEB33766, sample SAMN09781767) | gut metagenome | biome: gut microbiome | host: Homo sapiens | place: Madagascar | study: EMG produced TPA metagenomics assembly of the PRJNA485056 data...
GCTTTCAAGGCGGCACGGGACGAATACGCCGCCGCGTATAACGCAGTAGAGCAGGCACGAAAGGCCATGCAGGACGCAGGCCCGGACGCGCTGAAAAGGCAGATTGCTACGCTCCAGCTCCAAGAGGCAGAAACGAAAATGCGACAGGAAGCGGCGCGCATCTGGACGGAGTTTGACGCAAAGGCCGCAGAACTCCGCGGCGCATTGGAAAAGGAAGTGCAGACAAGCAACCTTGCTGACCCTTCCGCCATTGACAGCAACGCCGTGGAGCTGATGAAAACCGGCGTTCTGACGGTGGATGATTATTTCAGCTTTGCGGATCGATACAGCGAAAACTCGACCATGTTAAAGCTGATCGGGCACTTTGCAAGGGAAGCCGCCGACAGCGCCGACGACCGAAAAGACAAGGCTGCTTTAACCGTTCTCGCGCAGGATTGCGCCAAAGGCACGGGAAAGACCTTGAAAGCGTGGGACAGTATGATGACCGCCGCCAACTATTGCAGCGGGCGCGGCGGCAGCGGCAACCGGCGCACAACTCCCGGCGTAACGCTTAGCATGGGCGAATGGTGGGAGCAGCTTTCCGGCGAGATCATCGAAAACTTTTAAGGGGGGGTGTGTCTATGCTTTACGGTATGATCGTTGGTGCTATTATCTTCTGTGCTGGGGCCTTTGTTGGCATTGTCCTTGAAAGTTACGGCGAAATTCGGCAGGAGCGACGTCATGGCAAAAAGTGATGCCGCGCATGAGGCCACAGACCGCCAGATAGCGGCCCTTGAAAGGCGAATTGTCAGACTATATGCCACCGCTGAAAAGGGCCTGCGGGAGCGTGTAACCGCCTATTTTAAGCAGTTTGAAAAGTTGGACGAGCAGAAGCGAAAACAACTCGAAGCCGGAGAGATCACCGAGCAGGAATTTATACAATGGAGGCTTGCGCAGATAGGGCGAGGCAAGAAGTTTGAAGCCCTGAGAAATAAAGTAGCGGAGGATTTGACGGAAGCCACCAATGAAGCAATAGAACAGGTGGCGGCAGAAATGCCCGAGATATACGCTATTAACCACAACCAAGAAGCGGAAGCCATAAACACAGATGAGGGGAGCGCAATTCCCCTCATCATGGCCGCTGCCGTTGTCTTGTTATGGCACCAAAAGAGCGACACTATGACGCGCCCCAAGCTCAACCGTCAAAAAGATATTGCATGGAACCGCAGAAATTTTTCTGCATCTGTGACAAGCAATATCTTAATGAACAAGCCCCTACTCGGCAAAAACAGCATTTGTGTAGCGTCAATCACTATGTCCGTTGAAAAAAGTCAACATTCCGCCCGCGTAAATGCCCGTACATATCTCACAAATGCAGAGACGCGAGGACGTCAGGCCGTATATACTGCAGCTGAAAAGCTGGGTATACACCGAGAAAAGACATGGCACACCGTACACGATAATCGAGTTAGGCACCAACACGCGCTTATGGACGGTGTTACCGTCCCCGCTACGGGAAAGTTTAGCGTGGACGGCTACGACATGATCGGCCCCGGCGACACGTCAGCGCCCCCCTATCTCTGGTATAACTGCCGTTGCAGAATAACAAGCAGGAGAGTGAAAAAATGAGTGTCACGATTAAAGATCACAGCAAAGAATGCAAAGAAGAAATGCAAAAAAGAACCATGCTCGCTTTGGAGGCCATCGGCGCAGTTGTCGCAGGAAAAGCAAAGGAGCTTGCCCCTGTTGATACCGGGGCTTTGCGTGCCGATATTCGCTACGAGGTCGCCCCCGATGAAAACGCCGTATACATTGGCAACACAGAGGAAATCCCCTATGCAAAGTATCAGGAGTTCGGCACTTCAAAAATGAAAGCACATCCTTACTTGAAACCCGCGGCAACAGGGAGCAAGGCAGACATCCACCATATCTTGCAGGCTGCTTATAAGAACGATGAAGCATCCTTCGTCTCTCAGTTGATTGCAGCTTTTAAAGCAGGCGCCAAAATTGGGAAAAAGGCATCAAAAAAATTTGAAGACTTCAACGACAAGATGCAAAAGTGAGGGAGGAGTGATTCAGAGGCTACCAGCCGGGAGAAAGCCCCGGCAGACCGCAGCAGAGGCAACAGGAGCGCCTTTCCGTTGAGCCTTTGCGAAGCCCTGCCCGAAGTACAGCGGCAGGCAGCGCCCTAAAGTACCAGGGCGCGGGGGTGTGTATTTCGCCATTTACAACCGATAGATAGAGAGCGGGGGCAAAAGCCCCCGCTTTCGCGTTCTAACGCCGCTCTACGGCGTTTTGCCTTTTGGCGGTATAGACCACTCAAAAATGAGCAAAAGCCCGTAGAGAGCCAGCAAATAAGAAAAGAGGGGGATTATTCCCCCTCTTCCTGCTTTGTTTTTAGCCCTTGCATGATCTCGTCCCGCTTCGCTTGAATATCAACCGCGCGAGAGACGAACGCGGGAACCGTTTCCCCGGCTCTCTGTGCGGCCTCCTGCGCCGTTTTAAGTGCGGCCGGGGTAAGGATAGCCCCATCACCTTGCGGCGCTCCTGCGGGCTGCTGCAAGCCGTTTATCCGTTGTTCCGTTGCACCGATAATATACTGATTCATGCTTTCACCGGCAACGGCGGCGGCAGCCTTTACCGTGTCCTTCATGCCCTTTGGCATGGCAATAGATACACGGTCAAGGTTTGCAGCGTCCCATTTTTGCGCACTCTTTTTCTGAGCTTCCGATACTGCCATTACAAAGCCCTCCTTTCCACTATCCGCATTATATTACATCCTGCATATACTTATCAAGTAGATTTATGCACAAATAATATACTTAATAATTAGACAACTTGCCAATAGACAATCTACTTAATAAGTAGTATCATATAACCATAGCAAGGGACAAGAGATCGAGCGAAGGTCGATAGCCAACGCGACACCGTAAGAGCTGGAACGGAGAAGCTTGATAGAAATTCCCAAAGGGATAGATACTCAGAGCCACCAGCCGCCGATCTCAACACTTAAAAAGCGAGGGCGTAGACTTACCCCCCCGCTTTTTCATGCGCTCAAACTCGACAAGAAGGACAGCAAAAAGGCGGGGGTTAGCCCCCGCCCTCTTGTTTGTCCCGCTCTATCCGCTGATCTATCGCCGTAACAATGTATTGATTCATGCTTTCACCAGCGGCAGCGGCAGCGGCCTTGATTTCGTCCTTTTTCCCTCTTGCCATAGCAATAGAAACACGGTCAAGGTTTGCTGCGTCCCATTTGCGGTTGCCCTCTTTGCGGGCCTCTGTATATTTCTGCGGAGGCAAATACACACCTCCTTTCTATCATTAAGTGTACCATAGATACAAACACTTAACAAGTGAACATATTGCACAAATTATTAAGTGAATGTTTGTGTAAGTTCCCATCTTGTATTCACTTATTAAGTGAATTATAATAAGACCATCAAGAGGCCACAAGGCCAAACACGAAAGGAGCAAACACAATGAACGAAACCATTGCCGCGAAAGTCAAGGAGTACGCAGACATGAAAAAGATGATGAACGAGCTGCAAGACCTCATGGACGGGCTGGAACAGGAAATTAAGGCCGCTATGGGCGACAGCGAGGAAATGAGCGTGGAGGGTATCAAGATCAAGTGGACGCACTACACCACAAGCCGCTTTGATAGTAAGACCTTCAAGGCCGAGCATGGGGCCATGTATGAACAGTATATTAAGACTGTTCCCGCCCGACGTTTTCAAGTGGTGGCGTGATGGGAAAAACTGATTTAATGGGCGTTCGCTCTGGTCGTTTGGTTGCGATAGAGCCAACCGCGCAGAGATCAAAAGACGGCGGTGTTATATGGCGTTGTCGGTGCGATTGCGGCAAAGAACACTATACAAAGGCCGCAAACATTAGCGGCCACAGGATTTTAAGTTGTGGTTGCCTTCCCGTCGATCTCTGCCGTGAAATGGGTAAAAATGGCAAGGCCCGTGAAACTCACGGGGGCAGCGGCACAAGGCTATACAGAATATGGGGAGACATGAAGCACCGATGCTACTACAAACGGCACGACAGCTACCGGCAATATGGCGGGCGTGGTATTACGGTTTGCCGGGATTGGCGGCATAGCTTCAAGGCTTTTCGAGATTGGGCGTTGGCTCATGGTTACGATGATAGTTTAAGTATAGACCGCATCGACAATGAAAAGGGATATAGCCCGGATAATTGCCGATGGGCAACCAGCGCGGAACAGGCGGCAAATAAGCGGCCTTTTAAGCGGGAAAAGCATTCGGAATACTACCCCCAATATGATATATGCGGAGTAGTCAAAACATCCGAAGAATGGGCGAAAGAAGCCGGCATTAAGCAAAAAACATTTCTGGCCAGATGGGAGCGAGGAGATAGGGGCCTTGATCTTATCCGGCCAACCATCCCACGAACAGGAACCAAGCATAAAAGAAGCCCCCATATCCGAACCGCCAACCAAGCTAAACGGATATAGGAGCCACAGCCAACCACCACGGGAGGCCGGTAATAGTTTACCGCCTCCTGTGCAGAAAATCAAGGAGGAAATGACAATGAGTAAAAGTAGTGCAATTATGAAATTCGGTGAGATGCTGACCAATGCGGCAAACTTTTACACCGTGGGAACCGGGCCGTCCTTTGCGTGGGCCTCCCCTAACGACATTGTAATACTGGGCAAAATCCCGGATGATATTAACGGGCGTGTGTGCCTTGTGAGCCTTCCTGACGATGAAAAGAGGCGTTTTGTGCGTCTGTATCGGCACGGAAACACGATAAAGACCTATTACATGGACGATTACGATTGTAGCGGGGAGTATCCGGCTAACGGCGTAGAAGTTCATGGGGAAGTACTGGCAATCGTCCACCAGTACGGAGTGGAGCAAGAGGCCCCCAAAGCATCCACGGCGTGGGAAAAGCGTGTGAAAAAGGCATTGAAGGGCCGTTTTATCTCATTCAAGGATCAGGAGCAAATTTTGAAACGGCACACCAACGCCGGACGCTGGACAACCCTAAACGTGGCCTATTGTCTGGGCGCAGAGGCCGGGAGAAAGGAGGCCATGAGCGATGACAAAGGCAGAGCGTGAAATGATGGAACGCATCTACGCCTACGGTATAATCCTATCACTCGACGAGGAGCGAGCAGGACTTGTCCTCGCGAGGATTAAGGAAATGTTAGCGGAGCAGGAAGCGGAGGCGAAAAAGCCTTAATTTCTGCCCTTCGTGCGCTAAAAATGTGCGCCAAGAAATAGCAAGCAGAACGAATAAACCGAGAAAACGGCCATAATAGGCGGGAACGGAGAAAAAAGGCAATAATTTTTGTGCAATATTGAGAGTTGTAATAACTGTCCGAAGAATGTACAATATTCTTGCCAATTAAAACGAATCGTTGCAATACTTACGCAAAAGAGAGGGTTTGCCCCTTGAATTGTGCGCCAAAATTGCAAGCCGTTCCCACCTATTCGCCGAAGTTGTGCGCCAAATGTGCGCCAAGAAAGGAGAGCGGCGGCGTGGTGAAATTGGTAAACGGGCAGTTGTGGTATTGTTGCCCGGTCTGCGGCCAAAAGCTGCACAAGCTGGCCCCCGATGCCGTTTGTAATGGCGTCACAACCTTTTGCAGGCGGTGTAAATGGGAAGGGGTTATGAACATCAAGGAGCGGAAAGGAGCTTAAACAATGGCAAGCATTAGGAAGATAGAGGGGAAACACGGCGCGGCGTATAAAATCACGGTCACGCTGGGCCGTGATGCCCTCGACCGGCAAATCAGACATTATAAGACATGGAAGCCGGACAAGCCCATGACCGCGCGAGAACTCAACAGAGAATTGCAGCGCGTGGCAACAGAGTTTGAACAAGACCTAATGAGCGGCTTTCAAGCAGATAACAAACAGACCTTTGCCGAGTACGCCGCATACTGCTACACCATAAGGGAGCAGCGCGGGGACAAGCCGCAAACGCTGGCCCGCGTCCGGCGGCAAACTGCGCGGATCAATGAGTATATAGGGCAAATCCCTATTCAGGAAATCCGTCCGAAGCACCTAACCGAGCTTTACAAGAAGTTTTCCGAGCCGGGGGCCTGCCGATGGCAAGTGTACGCGCTGCCCGCCGTGGACTTCAAAGAGCTTATACCAGAGGGGGAAACTTGCAATGATTTCGCACGGTCGTGTGGTGTCTATGGGAATTTGATCCGCAGACTATGTAAAAATCAGCCAATCAGCCGCCAAAACGCCGCCATAATCGAAAAGAACTTAGGCCGAAAGGATCTTTTCAGCCTAACGGGAGCCGAAAAGCCACTATCCCCCGGGACGATCAGAGACTATCACGCAATCATTTACACGGTGCTTGAACAAGCTTACAAAGAAATGATTATCAAATATAACCCCGCAAAGCGTGTAACGCTGCCAAAGAAAAAGCGCGTTCGTGAAAGCAAGGCTTTGCAGCCGGAGCAGCTTAAAGCCGTTCTTGCTGCCCTGGAGGGGGAGCCGTTGCCATTCCGCGCATTGATAACCTTTTTTATTTCCACGGGATGCCGCAGAGGGGAAGCCCTTGCGCTGACATGGGACAAGGTGGACTTTGCGCGGCGGGAAGTTCTGATAAATCAAAGCATGATTTATCTCCCCGAAACAGGCATACAGAGCGGGCCGACAAAGACCGACAACAGCCGCCGCGTGGCCCTTCCCGATGAAACTATTGACCTCTTGCGCAAGCTATGGGCGGAGCAGGCAAAAGACCGGCTGCGGCTGGGCGATCTTTGGGAAGATAACAACCTTGTATTTCCAAGATGGAACGGAAAGCCGATGAACCCCGGAAACGTGAACCTTGAATTGACCGCATTTTGTGACCGGCACGGCCTCCCCCATATTAACCCGCACTTGTTCCGACATTCCGCCGCTTCCGTTTTGCTCTCAAACGGCGTGGATGTGCTGACCGTGGCCGGGATGCTGGGGCATTCCGATGTATCAACGACGCTTGACACATACGCACACGCCATAGACGAAGCGCGACACAAAACGGCGGATTGTATCAGCGAAACTATTTTGCATAAAAATAGGGCATAACTCTTGCAAAATCCCGCTTTTTGTGATATAATAAAGAAAATTGAATGACAAAACAAATGGGGAGAAATCCCCCTTTGAATGTGCCTTTGTGCCTATTACTTACGCATGGTAAAAGTGCGTGAGCGATAGGCACTTTTTATTTTTAATCCGAAAGGAGCTTTATCATGGTACGAATTAGAACTATTCCGAAAGCAGTTGCGGAGATCAAGGCGCAAGACCCCGGAAGCTACATCAACGAGCGACTTTTGCGCCGCTGGGTGAAAGATGGCACGATCAAGCCCGTTAAAGGCAGTTACGCTTATACGCTTGTCAACCTTGACGAGCTGGAAAGATTTCTTGCCGATGAAAATAACTGACCTTTTGAGCCACGGGCAGGCTAACGCCGTTCCCCTCCGAGATTTGGAGGAAATGACCGGCCTCGACGGTCGAACCGTCCGGGCTATGATCTCCGCCGAGAGACGAGCAGGCGCGGCCATATTGAGCGACAATGTGACCGGCTATTACCTCCCCGCGAACGAGGAAGAAAAGGCGCGTTTTGTCCGCTCCATGCGGCACAGGGCGAAAGAAATTCTATGCGCGGCGGATGCCGTAGAAAGGAGCTAAAAATGCTAACGGAAACAGAGCGATGGGCAAAGAGACACAGAATCAGCCAGTTAAGGGATGATCTTTTTATCATTCCCAATGAAGCTGTCGGCACAGCGTATAAAAATATTCTGTCGGAATCGCTGGACATTATCATACCGGCCAGCGAAAAAACAGAGGCCGTAATAAGAGCTGAAAATATAATTTTGAAAGCAACTTTGGAAATGGAGGTTTAAGCAAATGGCAACTGATCCGGAAACTATAAAAGAAAAACATCCGAGTTGGTTTAAGCTGAAGATTGAGCGACGCCAACTTATCAAGCAGTTGCCGCCGGAAACCGCGGTTAACGTTCTTTTGGCTTGCTGGGAATATCTTGAAACTTGCGAAATTCCCGATAATTTGCAGCCAATGGAAAAAATTGCTTTTTCAGCCTTTTTCCCTGACATGGAGGAGGCGTGGAAACGATACGAACAGCGCATTAACAACGGGTCAAAAGGAGGCAGACCTTCGAAGGAATAACCGTGCGAAACCATACGGTTCCACACGGTACCGCATGGCACAGAAGAAGAACCAGAAACAGAACCAGAAACAGAAGGAGAACCAGAAAAGTAAAAGGGAATGACAAGTCATTCCACACAATGTATAAGGGTGCGCTGCGCGCGCACCGCCGCCGATATTATATATTTTTGATTTTTCTTCTTTTTGTATAAGGGGGCGTTTTATGACCTTTGATTTTGAGAAGTTCGCAAGGATAACCGCGAGCGTGTACCCGCCGAGCGTCTATACTCTGCAAGACGCCTTGACCGTGTTCAAATACTACTTCGAGCAGTACGAAAAGCACATGGGGAGGCCGCATCCGCCTATCAGAGCAAGCCAGATCGTGCGAATATGCCAGGATATGCCCTATATCAATCAAGAGAGCAAGGGCAGCTATTATGAGGATGTTTCCCCGGCGGGGTACATTGCCATGATCAACCGGCACTTTGCAACAAAGTACCGGCATTGTGATTATAACATCAACCACTTTTTCAGCGGAAGAATTAGGGAACTCCGATTTTACGAGGAGCTTTATTGAAAGGGGTGAAAGACACGAGCGGGAAAGCATCACAGCGAAAAGGCGCCGACGGTGAAAGAGAGCTTGCCGCCATTCTTCGAGAGTATGGTTACATCGTGGAGCGCGGCGGGTCTATGTCCTTCGGTGAAGTGCCTGACCTTGTGGGCTTGCCCGGTGTCCATGTCGAGGTCAAACGCCGCGAGCAAGTCCGGCTTTCCGAGTGGATGAAGCAAGCAGAGGCGGACAGCAAGCGCTTTCGTGACGGTATGCCTGTTGTGTTCCATCGCCGCAGCCGTGAGCCGTGGCGCGTAACAATGAACCTTGCGGACTTTATGCGGCTCTATGACCGCCAGAAAGCCGCAGAAAACGCCGATTGAAAGGGGTGATATATTGACACCACGCAAAGAAAAAGCGCTGCAAGCCCTCCTTGTGTGCCGTACAAGGGCAGAGGCAGCAAAAGCCGCCGGAATTGGGGAAAGCACCTTGCGGGCGTATCTGCAAGACGCTGAATTTTCGGCAGCATATAAACACGCCGCCGCCGGGATCATGGACAGAGCAACGCGGCAGCTTCAGCAGAATTTGACCGCCGCAATAGACCGGCTGGGCGCCATTGTCGCAGACGATGAAGAAACAAGCGCGAACCACATTACAGCGGCGCGGACGCTGCTTGACTACGGCTTGAAATTCACCGAGTTTAACGACATCTTGAAAGAGCTGGAGGAGGGCGGCGAAGATGTATTATGACCGCCTGAAAGCGCGCGTGAGGGCAACCAGCGCGATCAAGCGGCAGCAGCGAGAGGCGCGGGCGCTTATTGACAGCATAGACGTAAAGCAACATATAGCCCCCGTATATTTCCCGCTGCATGACGATTTGAAAGAGGGGAAGCACACCACATTCAACCTCCCCGGCGGGCGCGGCTCCTGCAAGTCCTCCTTTACCTCTTTGGAGATTGTGAGCGGCATTGTGGCAGATACCACGGGGCAGAGCAACGGCATTGTATTCCGCCTTGTGGGTGCAACAATGCGGGATAGCGTCTTTTCTCAAATCGCATGGGCCATTGATACGCTGGGCGTTTCCCACCTATGGCGCGGGCGTGTGTCCCCCATGTCCTATACTTATCTCCCGACCGGCGCACAGATCCTTTTCCGAGGGCTGGACGATGCAAGCAAGTTAAAATCCATTAAGCCACGGCGCGGCGTGTTCCGCTATGTGTGGTTTGAAGAATTTAGCGAATTGCGCGGGCCGAACTTCACGCGAAACGTTATGCAATCGGTACTTAGAGGACAGGGACCCGGGGCTATAGTGTTCCGAACCTTTAACCCGCCGCTCTCCGCCAACAACTGGGCGAATGTGCTTATACGGGAGCCGGACGAAAAGGCCGTTACGCTGCTGACAGACTATACCATGATCCCCCCAGACTGGCTGGGCGAGAGTTTTCTTTATGAAGCTGAACGGCTGCGCGATGTAAACCCGAAAGCCTATGAACACGAATATTTAGGCGTACCGACCGGCGCCGGCGGCGAAGTCTTTCCCAATTTGGAAATACGGGAGATCACCGACGAGGAAATAGAGCAAATGGGCTATTTCTATCAAGGCTTAGACTTTGGATTTGCGGTCGATCCCGCCGCATTTCTCCGCGTGTCTTATGACCGCAAGAGCGACACCGTTTTTTTTGTTGACGAAATATACAAGAGGCATTTGTCGAATAAGCAGCTTGCGGAGGAAATAAAAAAGCGCCGCTATGACCGCGGCGGGGGTGAGTACCATTCGCCAATATTGGGCGGCGTATACGAGGAAAAGCAGCTAATCACGGCGGATTGTGCGGAGCCGAAAAGCATATTGGACATGAATGCGGAGGACTTGAAGTGCATCCCATGCCACAAAGAGCCGGGATGCGTGGCGTATCGTGTCAAGTGGCTGCAGCATCGGCGCATTGTGATTGATCCGAAGCGAACCCCCGAAGCATACCGCGAATTTGTAAATTATAGCTACGCCACGGACAAGGACGGAAACTTTCTTTCCGAACTGCCCGACAAGGACAACCACACCATAGACGCCTGCGCTTATGCCCTCGACCGGCTTATTTACCGGCACGGCGTTTCGGCGTGAGAAAGGAGAAATTCATGGGCTATATGCGCATCAAATGCCACTATTGCGGCGGCTCATGGGAAGTGTACGGGCGAAGCGTAACAAATGGGGACTATGCCCGCACTTGCCCGCATTGCTTCAAGGCCATTGAACGGCAGACATGGGAAAAGCAGATTGTACCGGCGTTTCATGCGCTGGACGATGCAAACCGCGAGCTTGTAAAGGACAGCCGCGGATACCATGCCCCGCTTTTCGAGGTCAGCTATGAGGCCGACAGCGTATTCCGCAACGGCTATGAAAACTGTCCGAATTTGGACTGAAAGGAAGCACATGGACATTTTAAAGGAATACCCCCTAATTGATGAACGCGGCAAAAGATACCGCGAGTTTGGGCGCGGATGCCGAGAGTATGCGCCGACCCTTGTAACCTCTGTGGGCGAAGTGCCGATGGGAACAGTCATTTATAAGAAGATGCAGGAAGAGCCACCCGCACAAAAGAAAGATTGCCCCTTTCAGGGCGGTCTATACCCGCAATGCAAAGAGGACGATTGTGCTTTTTTCAAAGGCGGCAAGTGCAAGCCGGGAACGGCAACAGCGGGCAAGCGCTGCCCTCTCCCTGCACATTTGACTTGCGGCAATACCTGCACCATGTATAAGAATAGGCGCTGCGGCCTTTTTCCGCAGCAGAAAGGGACAAAAAAATGAGTTATTTAAGATCGTTCACAGGAAGCAAACAGGATATGGCGCGAGTTCTGAAAATCGAGCGAATGATCCGCGATTTGACTAACATCAACGCTATCCGCGAGATTGAGCAATTCATGGGTGAAAATCGTGAGCTTATCGCAAGAAACAGCGAGGGCGCAAACGCAAGCAACCGAGACAGTAAAAACCGCGAGTATTACGCAGTTTTCAGAGAAATCACAGGAACGGAGGATACCAATGTCTACTAAATACAACCACTTTGCACAAGACCTTAACGCCGCTTTCAAGGCGGCACGGGACGAATACGCCGCCGCGTATAACGCAGTAGAGCAGG
>ERZ1034678.1447-NODE-1447-length-11761-cov-3.682727_pt1 | contig 11761 bp, 9 predicted proteins | sample MGYA00520640_ERZ1034678 | MGnify/ENA primary metagenome ERZ1034678 (study PRJEB33766, sample SAMN09781767) | gut metagenome | biome: gut microbiome | host: Homo sapiens | place: Madagascar | study: EMG produced TPA metagenomics assembly of the PRJNA485056 data...
CGGCCGGTCGTTCTTCTCCACCACCAGGATTCGAGCCGCCGGATTCACCTCCGCCGCCTCCAGAGCCGCTGCCATGCCGGACGCGCCGGCGCCAATAATGCAAATGTCAAATGATTTTTTCATAGTATCGTCCGTTTCTACTTCAAAAGGCGCAAGCCCCATGGGTGACTCACGCCTTTCGTTTTCATTCCCGCTTCCCGTAAAAACAGGATTCACCGATGCTGTTTTTACCGGCAATGCCGCATTCTACTTGTAAGCTTCTGCCGCCTTCTTCAGTACCTCTGCCCGGTCCGTGTCCTCCCAGCGAACGCCCAGCTTGGTCCGGCCGAAGTGTCCGTAAGCCGCCAGCTGTCTGTATTGCGGGCGCAGGAGATCCAGTGTCTTAATGATGGCACCCGGTCTCATGTCGAAGTGCTCGCGAACGATCTTCACGATGTCCTCGTCGGAGATGATTCCGGTTCCGTAGGTATTCGCGTAGACGGATACCGGCTCCGCTACGCCGATGGCGTATGCCAGCTCGATTTCCACCTTGCGCGCCAGTCCGGCTGCCACGATGTTCTTTGCAATGTAACGAGCCATGTACGCACCGCTGCGGTCCACCTTCGTCGGGTCCTTTCCGGAAAACGCACCGCCGCCGTGGCTGGCATATCCGCCGTATGTATCCACGATGATTTTACGGCCGGTAAGACCGGAGTCGCCCTTCGGTCCGCCGATAACAAAGCGTCCGGTCGGATTCACGAAGTACTTGGTATCCTCGTCGATGTATTCCATCGGCAGAACCGGCTTTACCACGTACTCAATCATATCCTTTCGGATCTGCTCCAGGGATACGTCCGGGTCGTGCTGTGTGGAAATAACCACGGTGTCGATTCGAACCACGCGGTCGTCATCATATTCTACGGTAACCTGGGTCTTTCCGTCCGGACGGAGGTAGCTCAGAGTTCCGTCTTTCCGAACCTTTGCCAGCTGCAGCGCCAGCATATGAGCCAGTGCAATCGGCATCGGCATCAGCTCTTCGGTTTCGTCGCAGGCAAAACCGAACATCATGCCCTGGTCTCCGGCACCGGTAAGAGCGTCCTCATCGCTGCTCTTTCCTTCTTTCACTTCCAGCGCTTCGTCTACGCCCTGTGCGATGTCCGGGGACTGCTCTTCAATCGCAACCAGAACGGCACAAGTGTTTCCGTCGAAGCATACATCGCTGCAGTCGTAACCGATATCGGTAACCACCTTCCGAACGATGCCTTCTACATCGGCGGTGCAGGTGGTGGAAATCTCACCGAATACCATTACGAAACCGGTCTTTACCACGATCTCGCATGCAACGTGTGCCCGAGGGTCTTCTTTCAGAATAGCATCCAGGATGGCATCGGAAATCTGGTCGCAGACTTTATCCGGATGTCCTTCAGTAACGGATTCAGAGGTAAAAAGCTTTTTCATCACAATCTCCTTTGTATCTCCTGAATATTTGTCATGGGTCCAAATATCCGTATGTTCAGTAATAATGGATAAAAAAACGCTCTCCAAACAAAGAGAGCTTCCACTCTCCTTATCTTCCAGATTCCGCCGGTTCTCCGGGGAACTGTGGGATTTGGCACCTTCGACTGTTATTGCCGAGGTTGCCGCGAGTTCATCGGGCCCATTCCCTACCTCGCTCGTAATAAGGATTAGTCTATGGTCATTATAATCATTTATGCCGGTATGTCAAGGGAATTCCCCCGGCTTTTTATTGATACTTTCTTTGAGAATAGTGTATAATGGCATAATATGCAAAATGATATAAGAAAGGGTTTGGAAAGCCAATGAATGAACTATATGCGGTGGAAGGAAAACAATCCTTCCTCTACAATCATTTCAAAGACTGCAAATGGGACAGCTGTGTGGCCACGGACACCCGCCTTATGGGCGTTATCGCCATGAAAATTACCTGGAAATCCGGACGCAGCAAAATTTACCAGATTCTGCATCTGGATTTTTCCGAATACGGCATCGATGATTACCTGGAATACTTCACCGACCCGGCCATGGCGGAGGTGAGCATGCTCCACAGCCGGTACGAGTGTCAGGAACAGTGGAAGCGAGTCTCCGAAAGTCTGGGAGGCAGAGAAATCTCCATCTCCCTGGGAGCGGCCGTTCGGCTGATTGAAATGGCCATCGAAACCAATAAGGGATACTTCCACTACCACGATGTGGACATTCAGGAGTTCCGTAGGGATACGCTAAAAAGAATTCGCCTCATGCTGGAGGCAGCCAAAGAAGATTCGGAATACGAAGAGTGGACACCGGAAGAGGCCACCCGAGCAGTCTGCCTCAAAAACGTCTCCATGTACGAAACCATCAACTACTTCGTCATGCGGATGTGCGATAAGGATTACATCGGCGCTTCGGTGCTCTCCACGATGACACCGGAAATGCTTCAGAGCATTCCGAAATGGCAGTACCGAATGATGACCTTGATTCACAACCGAACAACAAAGGGAAAGGCGCCCGGAGAATTCTTCTGCACCTCTCAAATGGAAGCCGATGACGGATACTTCTACGCACGCTTGATTCTCCGGCTGGACATGACGAAGGGAAAGCGGATGGCGTTGGTATCTTCGATGGAATGTACCTATTTCAATCGTTTCTCGGAAATCGAGATGGCAATGCAGATGCGGCGTCCGGAGTACGTTTCCGCGTACAAGATTGTCAAAGATCCGGAGCACTTCGACTTGGACCGCTCCATGATGGCATCGGATTCACAGATTTCTCCGGTTCCCAACGGGATTCTCTATCTTCTGTATAACAACGACAATACCCACGTGGACACGTCAAACTATTACATGAACAACGACGTATACGGTGCGTATCTGATTACCCGTGCCGACGAGCTGGTCATCATGAGCTCGGAAGTGATGAAAATTTCTTCCATGGAAATGGATCTCGCAGCGACCTTCATTTCCGGAAATCTGGAACTCACCGGAAGGTACAAATTCGACTCTCAGGTGTTCCAGACATTCTGCGAAATGCCCGGAGCCACCTTTGAGGATATTCTCCGGTAAACACTTATCAACACTTTGTAAAGTGCTTGATTTCAAGGGATACGATTTTTTCCACAGGATTCAGGAAAATTGTATACAATTTATTGCACATTGGCATGTTGAAAACTTTATATATTTTGATTTCCTTGTATTTCAAATGTTTCACGTGTTTCACGCTATTTTTAACAAAAAGTTTTCCACAATTTAGACGATATTAATCCGTTATTTTCTTCTCTCCACAGAAGAAAACGGATGCAGGAGGTTATTATGACAACAGAAAAATATTATCAGCACGACGTCGACTGCCGCGAGCTGAATGGCCGAATTGAGGCGATTCAAAATGACGGTAAAAGCACCCGGATTATCATGGACCGAACCGTTTTCTTCCCTACGGGCGGAGGTCAGCCTTGCGATACAGGTACAATTGTGACCCCGGACGGCACATCCGTTTCCGTCATCGATGTGCAGGAAGATAAAAATACCGGCATCATTTCTCACACCATCGACGGTGATTCCTCCGCAATCGATGCTCTGCAGGTCGGCATGACCGTCACCCAGAAGCTGAACGAAGACCGCCGCCGCATAAATACCCAGCGCCATACCGGCGAGCATATTCTCACCGGTGCGTTCATTCAGCTCTTCGGCGGAGCCAACAAAGGATTCCACATGGGCGGAGAATACGTTACCATCGATATGGACTACGACGGAAAGAAGCTGACGGAAGAGCAGGTTCGGGCCGCGGAAAAACTGGCCAACGAAGTAATCTGGGCAAACCTTCCGGTGACCGTATCCACCTTCCCGAACCGGGAAGAAGCTTCTGTCATGCCAACCCGGAAACCGGTCACCCAAGACGGTGAAATTACCATCGTCACCATCGGCGATTTGGAATCCCCGCACGACTGCGTCGCTTGCTGCGGCACCCACTTCCACCGCACCGGCGAAGTGGGACTGATCCGGATTCACAAATTCGAACCCAATAAGGGAATGAACCGCATCTATTTCGAATGCGGCGACCGAGCATTGGAAAGCATGCAGTCCGACGATACACTTCTCCGCTCCGTTCAGGAACGCTTCTCCGCCGGCAGCCACGACCTGCTTCAGAAGATGGATATTCGGGATGAAAAAGAAGCCGAGCTCCGTCAAGACTGCACCGGCCTTCGCCAGTACTACCGGGATCGGGAGATGGCGCGAATCACCTCCCTGCTCCATCGGGACACGCCGGACTTCTATCAAGATTCTTTTACTCTGGTATCCCCGGATGACCTGCTAAAGCTCGGTTTTGCCATCATGGAAGATGAGGCCGCACCGGCCCTCATGGCGCTGGTACACCGGCCCAGCCATACCGTCCTGCTCTTCTCCGACGGAAGCCGAAACTGCGGCGCCCTGGTAAAAGAACATGCGAAATCCTTAGGCGGCCGAGGCGGCGGCAGACCGGATCAGGCCCGGGCGCTGATGCCGAACGAAGATGCCGTGGAGGAATTCATCGAATCGTTAAAGGAATAACGCCAAAGTTCTTATGAATTCATTCCAATTGTGGTATAATAATTCTAACTAAAGGATAGGAGGTCATCGCTATGACACAGAATAAAATCATCGTAACCATCGGTCGCCAGTTCGGAAGCGGCGGACACGAAGTGGGCCGCAGACTGGCGTCGGAACTGGGTATTTCGTTCTACGATCACGAATTTGTAGATATGGCCGTGAAGAAAACCGGTTTTCACGCAGACTATGTGAAGGATAATGAAGAGAAAGCTCCGGATTTCGTTTCCGGCGCCATGTTCTCCGGAATGGAAATGTATCAGCCATCTCCATACGACCGCATTCAGGCCGAGGAGTACAAGCTGATTCGAGATATCGCCTCTAAAGAAAGCTGTGTCATCGTGGGCCGAGCTGCGGACTACATCCTCAGCGATCAGTCCCATGTCAGCATCTTCCTGTTCGCACCGATGGAAGATCGGGTAAAGCGTAAAATGGCCTTGCTGAAGCCGGAAGATGCGGCGAAGATGACTCCGTCAGCCATGGAAAAAATCGTAAAACAGATGGACAAACAGCGGAAGAGATACTACGAATACTACACGGATATGAAGTGGGGTGCTCGGGATTCCTACGACCTTCTGATCAACACCAGCCAGTCCGGCATTGACGGTGCGGTAAAGATTATCCGCACCTACATCGATGAATGCCGCGGCGAAAGCATTATGCCGAATTAATTGAAGTAAAGTTTGGACATATAATTAAGCAGGAGGCTAACCACTAGATGTTAGTCTCCTGCTCATTTTTTTCAATTCTAAGCATACGATATCCAATACCAATATGAGTCTGTATGTAATGCACCCCATTTTTCTCAGGTTCCAGTTTTTTTCGAAGCGTTGCCATAAAAACCCGAAGTGAGGCAACATCGTTTTCCGAACACCGCCCCCAAATCTGCTGGGTAATATACGTATGCGTCAGGACCTTTCCCACATTACGGGACAGGAGGCAGAGCAGTTTATATTCAATGGGGGTCAAATGCAGTTCTTCTCCCTTCAGATATGTGCAGCCGGCCGTATAATCTATTTCTAATTCACCATTTTCAAAAACCGAAGTCTCTACCTGTTCCCCCGCCTGTGTTATGGCAAGCCTTCTTTGTGTGACACGGATACGTGCAAGTAATTCCTCCACAGAGAATGGTTTTGTAATATAATCATCAGCGCCTGCATCCAAAGCCTCTATTTTGTCCGTATCCTCACTTCTGGCGCTGATTACAATAATCGGCATGTTGGACCAGGTACGTATTTTCTTTATTACCTCCACTCCTTCCATATCCGGAAGGCCGAGATCCAGCAGAACAATATCCGGATTGTGGGAGGAAGCCTCCAAAATAGCCGAAGATCCGTTTTCTGCCGCAAGGTACTTATAGTCATGTGTTTTTAATGCAGTGACAATCAGGCTTCGTATGGGTCTGTCATCCTCCACCACAAGAATTACTGTCTTATTCATTTAATGTCACCTCGCTTAATGGTAAAGTAAAAGTAAAATTGCATCCATGCGGATCACGGTCCGTCAGAATCAGTGTTCCGTCATGTGCTTCTATAATAGAGAGGCAAAGTGCCAGACCAAGTCCCAGACTCCGATGGCTATCCGCCACCGTTGTTTTCCCTGTATAAAACATCTCAAAAATATGCGGCTTCATTTCTTTCGAAATTCCGGGGCCGTTATCTTCCACGCTTATCTGCGCTTTCCCACCGGATTTCTTTCCCCGAATACTGATTACAGAACCCGGCGGAGTATACTTTATGGCATTATCTATTAAATTCACTAGAACCTGTATAATAAGGCGGACGTCCATACATGCAAGAACCAGCTCTTCACAATCTACCACAATTTTATAATCATCATGTTTCCTGCTGATATGCCGAAGTGCCTCTGCAATCACCTCATCCAAAAGCTGATCTGTGAACTTAAATTTCAGTCTTCCATCATTCAGTCTGGTAATAGAAAGCAGGTTCTCCACAACTCCGATTAGCCATACTGAATCATCATAGATATCAGTATAAATCTGATTCTTTGTAACTCCATCCAGGCGGTCGCTATTGTTAAGAAGCATATCTGCATTGCCGGAAATGGAGCAGAGGGGAGTTCGAAGATCATGAGAGATTGCCCGAAGAAGATCTGCACGGAGCTGCTCATTTTTGGCTAAAACTGCATTTTCCTCTTTTTCAATAGCATTTCGTGCATTCTCCATGGCAAGCGCACACTCATTTATCACAGAAAGCAGGATACTGTATTCAAAAGAATCCTGCTTTTCCTTTTGCATCGGTATCCCAATTACGCCATAAACATTATTCCCGCTTCGGATTGCAAGATATAAACATTTGGCCTGGGGAAAATGTTGTGTGGATGCACCGGCACGCTGCCTGTTTTCATAGGCCCATCGAGCCACATTCTGCTCTTCTTGTGTTAAAAAATCTTCAGTATCTTCTTTTTCTCCGGGAAAAAGTTTCCCCTCTGATAAAGTTCCATTTTTCACAATATATGCTGTAATACTGCGGTTTAGTAAGCGAATCAGCTGTGTACAGGTAACTCCAAGAATCTCCGTTTCTCCTTTTTCCCTTTGCAGCAGGCAGTCTGTGTCAAACAGAACTTGCGTACGAAAGGCAAGCTGTGCGGAAAGTTTTGCATGTGCTTTCAGCTTTGCTGCAAGTGTTCCGGTAAGCACGGACGAAATAAGCATGATAAGAAATGTTACCGGATATCCTACCGCATACGTCTGAAAAGACATTCTCGGCTCTGTGAGGAAAAAACAAAATAAGAACACGCTTAAAAATGATCCGGCTATGCTGCAAAGATATCCATCTGTCACAATTGAAGTAAGTAAAACCCCAAAAATGTATATAGTTACGATATTTATATCCGCAAAATTCAGCTTTTGGAATAACAAACCGATTAAAGTGCATACTGCAAATATAAAAGCTGTCAGGAAATAGTCTTTTGCAGATGGTTTTTCCGTAGCTCCTGTAACGGACCGTTTCGAATAGGTTTTATTTTTTACCGCATCCTGAATAAGATGGATATCAATGTCCGGTACAATTTTAATTAACTTTTCCGTCAGAGTGGATTTGCTGAAAAAGTGATTTCGTCCGGCATTGCTTTGTCCGATAACAATCATTGTAACATGAGAAAGTCTGGCATATTCCGCAATCTGCATGGGCACGTTTTCCCCATGGGTCATTACGATTTCTGCCCCTAGATTTTCCGCATACCGGATATGTTCTTCCAGCTTTTCCTTATCCATGGCTTCTGCTTTTGTACCGGCCTGCACATACAGAGCTGTAAAACGAGCCTGCAGCGCATTAGCCATCTTTGCTGCGGCAGCTATTATTTTTATGTTCGAGGGTGCTGCAGACAGACAGACAAGGATATGGTCGTCCGCCTTTTGAGTATCATCTTCCATTTTCTGATTCATCTTGACTATCCCCTTTTTCTGCTGTTTGGAAATTATATCATGCGACTGTGTTATGGTCAAAATGCGGTCTGCTTCTTTGTATTGACTTTTACACTCAGGAACCTCTTTGTCCGTCACTCCGGCAGTTTAATTATATACGGAAGCACTTCTGAAGTGCATTGTATTCTCCCAGTACCAGTAATTTGTCCGTCTCTGCAAAAGATGTATCCGTGGAAATTGCAGCATTGAATGTTCTTTCACCCTTTACCGCCAGGATATTAATGTTGTAACGTTTCCTTATATCCAGCTCACCTACTGTCTTTCCAACCCATCTTGCCGGTACTTCTACCTCAAAGATTGCATGAGATGCATCCACCTCCATATAGTCCAGGATATGGTCATCCGTGTACCGGATAGCGGCCCATTTTGCAACCTGTTTTTCGGGATAGACCACTTTGTCGGCACCATTGCGTAAAAGAAATTCTTCCTGGACACCACGCTCCGCCCTGGCGATTACCAGTTTTGCTCCCAACTTTTTTAGAAGTGACGTTGTTTCAAGGGAATTCTGGAAACTTCCCCCAATGGTCACGAAACAGATATCATAGTTGCCAATCCCAAGGGATTGTAAAAATTCCGCATTCGTGCTGTCACCGATCTGTGCATTGGTCACAAATGGCAGTACTTTGTCCACCCTTTCTTCATTCCAGTCAACCGCCATAATTTCGTGTCCCATTTGGCTTAACTGCACAGCAATATTTTTTCCAAACCTTCCAAGTCCAACAAGCAATACATTCTTCATAATTCTTTCTCCTTCTTATCCAACTATAATCTTCTCCATAGGCAGTCTTGCATTCCCCTTGTTTCCTCCGGAAAACACCGCATAAATTAATGTCAGACCGCCCACACGTCCCAAATACATCAATATAATCAGCACAGTTTGTGAAAAAACATGAAGCCTCGGGGTAAGCCCCAGGGTCAGCCCTACCGTGTCTACAGCAGAAGCCGCTTCATACAGACAATCCAGAAGCGGAAAACCTTCATATACACTGATTGCGATTCCGCCACAAAAAAACAGGATAAAATAAAGCATCGCTATCGTTGCTGCATTTTTTATCACATTATATTCCAATCTTCGTCCAAAAGCCCCTGCATTTTCCTGACTTCGAAATGTGGCAATTGCATTTAAAATAAGCACCGCAAAGGTTGTCGTTTTCATTCCACCGGCTGTAGAACCCGGCGAACCACCGACCAGCATCAACAGAATCATAACCGTTTGTGACGCCGCACTCATATCTGAAATATTTATCGTATTAAATCCTGCGGTTCTTGTCGTTACCGATTGGAACAACGCAGCTAACAAGCGTTTCCCTGCGGATAAATCATTCAAATCACAGACGAAGAAAAAAATGGTAGGAAATAGAATCAGACCTGCAGTAGTTATCAGAATAATCTTGCTTTGCATACGGTAACGTTGAAAGTTCAGTTTATTCGTATAAATATCATCCCAGGTGAGGAAACCAATTCCCCCTACAATAATCAGCAGCATAATTACAACATTTACAAGGACATTTCCGGAATACCCGATTAAGGAAGGAAATGGATCGTCGGCCGTTCCCAGAATATCAAACCCGGCATTACAAAAAGCAGAGATTGAATGAAAGACTGACATCCAGATTCCTTTTCCACCATATTCCGGTAAAAAAACCGGCAGTAACAACAGCGCCCCTGCCGCTTCCATCAGAAATGTCCCCTTTATAATAAATCTCGTTAATCTGACAATTCCGCCAACTTTAGGCGCTGATATCGCATCCTGCATGGTGCTTCTTTTCATAAGAGATATTCTTTCTCCGGAAAGAAGGGAAAAAGATGCTGCCACTGTTATCACGCCGAGCCCACCAATTTGTATAAGTGCAAGAATAATCGTCTGTCCTGCCATGGACCAGTAGCTTCCGGTATCCTTCAGCACAAGACCTGTCACACATACTGCGGAAGTGGCTGTAAAAAGGGCCTCATGAAATGGAGTTGGTACTTTATCCAAAGTGGAACATGGAAGCATCAGCAAAACGGTTCCCAAAAGTATCACTCCTGCAAACCCCAGAATTATTAACTGAAAGGATGTTAAATGCTTTTTCTTATATGTTTTTTCTGGCATAAACGATCAAAACTCCTTATTATTGATTCTAAAATAATGCTGCCTTTGAATTCTTTTTATTATATACAGTTGCTTTCAAAGATGGTATAAGAGTCTCTGTTTCTGTATTAAGATTCTATAAAGGTTCAATCTAAAATTAGGAATTATTCCCGGAAAAAGCCACTATCTTGGCACACACGAAGAGTCCCGGGACGATTTCTCGTCCCGGGACTCTTCCAATGTAACTTACCCGATTCAAATCATTCTGCTTCCGGAATCGGTTCTTCTTCTCCCAATACCGGTTCTTCTGTCTTATCTTCCTCCGTCTCCGGTTCCACCGGGTCGTCCGGCGATTCATTCGATGCGAAGACGGAGTCTCCGGAAACCTCTGCCTCGAAGCCCGTTTCTCGCGGGACGGGTTTCGGTACTCTCTGAGATGCCGGCTTCAGTGCCTGTGCCAGCATCCGTTCCAGTCGTTCCGCTTCTCCTCGGGTCAGCGTCACACCCTTCGCCATCTTCTCATGATTGGGAGCCCAATCGCGAATGTCCATCTTCGGGGGATTTCCGTTCCAGGAAATTAGATTCAGTTCTTTAGTCCAACCTTTCGGCGACGTGGACAGATTCCCGTAATGTCGCTCAATTTTGTACTCAAATGATGCCATTTCTATTCCTCCTATTCGATACTTGATACACAACCATTTGATGGTTAAATTATATCTTCTCTCTTATGGAGGCGCAAATTTCATACGACATGCTTTTAAACCGAAATCGCCCTTTTGCGGGACAGAAACGGCAAAACGTAAACTTTCGAAAAATTATTTTTCCGCAAGCCGGGAAACATTGGTAAACGCCTTGTAAATGGCCCGGATGGCATTCTTGTAATCCGATTCGTTGACGCCAATCTGCATGCTGATTCGCTCCGCACCGTGATCGGCGAAGCGGAGGTTGATGTGCTCATTGGCCAGGGCTTCAAAAATCCGGAGGGATACGGAAACGGTTTTGCTGATGTTCCGTCCCACCACTGCGATGGTAGCCAGTCCGGTGGATACATCGATATCCTCTGCACCGGTCAGCTCATGAAGTTCCTGAATCACCTGCTCCTCGCAATCCCGGAAGGAAGAAGCGTTTACCACCAAGGAGACAGAATCCAGCGCAATCTGTTCTGCCGAAATCTCCAGTCCGTGGTTTCGGAAAATCTCATCGATTCTGGACTTCATCGCCGAATCCTCCGTCAGGCGCTCCCGCTCAATCAAGACGGAGCAGTAACCGGTCTTTCCGGAAATGCCGGAGACATCCAGCACCGTCTGATAGAAATCTGCATTTTTTACAATCAGAGTGCCCAGCTTCTTCGGCTCCGATGTGGAGCGGATATTGATCGGAATGCCCCTTCTTCTGGCCGGTGCCACCGCATCCTCATGCAGCACTTCCGCACCGCACAGGGAAAGTTCCCGCAGCTCCCGGTAATTGATGACCGGTACGCTCAGCGGATTCTTTACCACCTTCGGGTCGGCCATGAGCATTCCCGGCACATCCGTCCAGTTCTCATAGAGATCCGCTTTTACCGCCTCTGCCACCAGAGAGCCGGTAATGTCCGAACCGCCCCGGGAGAAGGTGCAAATTCTGCCGTCCTCGGTTCGGCCGTAGAATCCCGGAATCACCGCATGCTCCCGATCCTTCAGCACTTCTGCA
>ERZ1034678.1455-NODE-1455-length-11740-cov-23.531666_pt1 | contig 11740 bp, 15 predicted proteins | sample MGYA00520640_ERZ1034678 | MGnify/ENA primary metagenome ERZ1034678 (study PRJEB33766, sample SAMN09781767) | gut metagenome | biome: gut microbiome | host: Homo sapiens | place: Madagascar | study: EMG produced TPA metagenomics assembly of the PRJNA485056 data...
TTTGAATAATCGAACAGGTGTTTACCCTGTATTATAACAACCCTTTAGGCGCAGTAGCAACGAATGGTGTGAATAAGACACCGATCATTCCGTTTAAAAAATTAGTACCTTCTTCGTTCAGACAAGACACATATAAATCTAATGTGTTTGGCTCATCTGAACTTGCAAGAGATGCAATCCCCGGAAGATATTTGTTTGCGTTTGCTTTTACAAAACAAGGAAATGAACAGTTCATAAATAAATTACCGGAGAAGTTTACATTTTCGTTCGTTATTTTATAAGAAGCTACTTTTTTGTTCGTTATCAGACCTGTAATATTCACATCTATTGAATTTCCGCCGTATAGATGTAAACTAAACACGCCATCGTTAATGGATATAAAAGAATTTCCTAATTTGTTTTCACCTTCAAACGTCGCCGGAATTTGCGGAATAGTGTATGAATATGGCTCACCTCCATCAATTATATTAATGATTGAGTTTGCCAGTAATTCCTGTCCCGCTTCGTTAGGATGAAATCCATCCATCGCGATCGAGTTATTGGCTTTTAAAATTTCCGCAAGATTTCCTAAATTTTTTCCACCCGTCTTAATACATGTTTGCGGATATCTGTAATTTGCCGATTTCTGATATGGGGTTTGTGTAGTAGCTCCGTAACCGCAATACCCGATGTAAATTTCCGCATTTACACAATTTGCCTTTGCATATTTTACAATATCGCCGATCGAAGTAGATGTATCTGTTGAACCGTCGTTATATCCACCTGCAATAATGATTAGAGATACATCTTCCGGGGTTGTTTTCGCAACAGCATCTTTTAAAAGTGAAAGAAAATTGATATTGTCAATGGTTTTTGAAAATCCAACTCCACCCCTATATGAAGCTATATATCTATTATCCGCTATTTTCTTTTTGTTTTTTATAAAATCGCCCCATGATGCAACTTTGCCCGCGGATGTATAACCTTCCAGATAACTATCACCGACACATATTACAGTTCCTGCCCAAACATCATTTTTTTTAACACGTTTCAGATTGATAATGTCTGCATCTTCTTTCGCGTCCAGTGCCGCAATTGCATCAGCGTTTGCCTGAATTCTGTCGTTGTACTGTAAAACCTCCTGCCGATATGCTTCGATCTGTGCATTATAATTTCCCGTCTCTGCCCAGTATTCCGGATTCCCTACAGGATTTACACCAGCCGGGACAAAGGTTTTGCTCGTGTAACTATTCCCGTCAAGATTCACCACCGTCAAAGGTTCGTAGTCTTTTGCATTGTTCCAATCGCCATCGAATAGCGGTACATAGCGCATTCCCACATAAGTATTCTGAGGATATCTACTCATTTTTCTTCTCTCCTTTCAAACTCCGACCGTTAAGTAACATGCATAAAACACAGCTTTTCAAGTATTCACCTTTCTTGAAAAAATCTGCAATATTTCCATATTTTCTAAACTCATTAAAAAATTTAAAATCCACATTACCACCTCAATATAAGATGCCCGAAAAGTTCACTTGTCTGATCATATACAGTGTCGAATTGAATAAAATCCCAACTCGACGGAATATATGCAACAAAATGTCCGTCCGCCGATATTCCGAAAACTACATATTTTACAATTTCCGAAACAAAATCAATCAAGTTTTCGTCGATATATTTTTTCGTTGCTTCCAGATATGCCGGAATTAATTTTCCATTCACATAATCATCAATTTCTTTTTTGATTTCTGCAAGTTCTTTCTTCAACTCAGCGTTATTTTCTTCACATTTTTCAACCATTCCTGCAAGATTTTCATAGCGCGCATTAAGTTCAACATACTGTTTTATAAGCTCACCAAAGTCCTGATCTGAATTTCTCGTATGTGGAAAATCGTTAAAATAACTCATAATTCACCTCCCATATGTTTCACGTGAAACATTAGTAAACTGTAATGCAGAAAAAATCTTCCCACATGCTCGCAATGTGGTCATAAACATTGAAATGAGATACTTCCATTTCTTTTTTCATAGCATCTGCGCCCATAAGCATTTTCCTCCCGCTCTCATGATATGTGTCAATGTCATTGCTTTTTTCTGTGTGCTGAGTATCTCTTGAGTCGACCACTCTACTACTGCCATCCGTCATTCCATCTGTTTTCGTACTAGGTTGATATGCCACTGAATCATAAGCACTCACCTTGTTTTCGACGCCAGATGTGGTAGTTGATTCACCAGAACTTGTGTTACTCCCGGTTTCAGTGCTCTGAAAATCTCTGTTATAAGTTCGCTTACTGTCACTTTCATAATTAGAAAGAGGGTTGTAACTCATGTTATAAGCACTCCACATTCTCGAAAAATCGGAAAGATGTTTTCTAAACCACGCCTTATTCATTGCCGCTAACTGTTCAGGCTGAACAATTCTCAACGGAACTTCTGCGCATCTGTCAAAAATAGCGTCGATCATTGTATCCTCATCCATCCCAGACGGAAGAGGGATGTTATTAAGAACAATGTTACTCCATGTCATCATTGAGAAGAGGTTCATTGTCGCCATTTTTTTCGTCCTCCTTTTCTTTTAATTTCAATTCTAGCCCGAACATAGAATTAGCTTTTTCAAGACCTTCGGTGATATTTGCTCGGATTATATCGACATTAGCATTATCCATGTCAATACTGCTCTCCGCTTCTGCCGTTACAAGTCTCTCCCTTTTCAACGTGTTAACACTTTTCACACCAATCAACGTTAGCCATTCATTCTTGATGGATTTTTGCACCTCTAGCAATTCTTTGCCGACAAAGTTTTCCTTGACTTTTGATTGTGTGATATTCGATGCCATGCCGGATTTCACAAAAACACCAGGCTTCCCTGCATAAATATCATCCATAGCTTTCTTGTAACTCTCAGCCGTAGCCTTGTCCGAACATTCACAAATATTAGTCGCCTTGCAATTCATTGTGTTCACTGCAATAGAGCTGTCGCAATTCGCTAGCATGAATGAATAATAATCGAGAATTTGGCAGAAGTTTCCATAATCCGGGAAAATTTTAACAAGTACACAATCAGTGTCAATCGTTCTTCTGATAGTGCCAAAAACTGGATTGCCTATAACACATTCCGTTGGCTCACTAAATACATTATACCCGGCAATTCCTGTTTGTAACGGCAAAATTCCTAGAGTTGTATCAGTAATGCACACATAGCCATTAATGAAGAGATTTCTCAGAAAATAACCGCTACTCCATTTTTCCGGCATATTTTCAATCTGGAATTGTGAGAATAGCTCTCTTTCCAATATTTTTCGGTGCATCTGAGACGCCAGATTGAATTGCCCGTATACTGTTTCAGGTTCAGTTCCGAAGAATTTCTGAAGCATATTAAGAAGCTTGCCCTTCGCACTACTCAATATATACACCCCCATTCAAAAATGCGTTAATTTTCTGATTATGAGATAATTCACCCGCCACTCCGACACAAGCGTTGATTGTCTGACAATATCCAGATAATTCGCTTAATTTTTTCGTGAGTCCACAAGGTCTTCCGAAAATGGAATTAGCACTCATTGGATTTTCGCTTGTGTTCATCCGTGCCACATATAATTCAACATTAGTCCCGAATTCGATCGCAGATATTGAGGAAAAAGACCCCGATGCGCTAGGTGTCCCGCCTATATAGACCTCTGTATTTTCGCCTTGTCTATTAACACCAGGAATATAGCTCGCGCCTATCCCTGTGAAATTGGACAACGCCGCCACCCCAGATGATAGCGTGCCCAAATTTTTTCCAATCCATGACCAGAAAGAAGTGCCGCCATTTCCTATATTGTTGTTCTGTGCAATTGGAAGAGTTACCGCGGAATTAGCACCGTACATTCCTATCACAATCAGATTATCGGCGTTGTTAGCTGTGACTCTATATGAGATTCCACCGCTGAGTATATCGAGAGAACATTCAACCGTGATATTTTTCATTCCGTAAATATCCCTAGCCGATATGGGAACAAAACCAACACAAGGAAGATATAGCTCGAATTGTGTTAACTGGAAATCTCTCCAATCTCCGCGCAATCCCGGAATTGTCAATATAACGCTTTCCTTGTGAACTCTCTGGACAATCGCGTCACCGTTTACATTCAGAGCAACATTTCCTAGAGCAACAGCCTCCTCACCACCGCCAAAAGAAGTTATACTGAATGGACACCAAAATACAGAAACTATTGATGAAAACGGAGATAAGAAAATCCTTGCGAGAGTATCAATTGTGTCGTTGTCAAGTGTGTAGATGGAATTCGCAAGAACTCGCAATCTGTCAGCACTCATTCCATACGCCTTTGTGAAACCTGAAACGTTATCACCTCCACCAGTTCCGGCAACGTTCAACACATATACCCCATCTTTCGCAAGAGCGTTCACAGTTCCGCTGACTTTCGCGCTCTCTATTGTAAGATCTGAAGATAGCATTGTATCAACTATATCGGGATTTCCATTACTCGACGATCTTACGACATGTTGAGTTGCATTAAGAATCTCGCTTCTGTATGTGGCGAGAACGTCAATGCTCGCGCTGATTTCCATTAGATTGTTGCGTACATATTTTGCGTCAGACAGCCAATAATATTTTCCCTCGAAAAAAAGATAGTTGTATGGAAAATCATTGACGTTGAGCAGAAACACGGGTGTATCCAATGAACATGTTTCTTTCAAGACAATATCATATTCAACACCCTGTTCATTAGGAATAGCGGTACTATTGATTCTTTTTGCAAATTTCCATGCTTTTAATTTTCTGCTCATTTACACGCCCTCTAATTCAATGTGAACATCAAGAAATTTTCGCTCAAGTCGTTAAACCATAACTGTTTTTCATGCCAATATGTATTGTAATATCCGCCTGCCGCGTTCACGGGCGTGGTCAATACATCCTCTGTTTTTTTGTAAATTCCCAGTGCGTCTCTGTCATGCAAGAAAGATACAATATTGTTAATTGTAGTCTCTGTTCCATCACTCGCGCGTTTCACGATAATTTGAGAAGGATTTTTTTCACCCTGCCAGTAATTAACCTCGGTAAACCCGTTAAGTGAAACAAATTTTTCGTTGAAAGCGGCGTACTGCACCTGCGTTTCCAAAGTTGTCTGGAAACTGGATAAAATTCTCAATTTCTGATCTGTGAATGGTGTGTGACGAGTTTCACTTCCATCGTTGTACGCGGTTGACATAGAACGCATATTTTTTGAATACTGCTTAATCTGCGCCACCGCATAGCGCAAAAACTTTTCGTCATAGATACAATTTTCCGATGTTAACGAAGAAGTCGTTGCCGCATTGTAATTAGTCACGAGTTTTATTTCATGCGTTGTTTCTGCCGCAAAATTTGCAAGGCATAAGTGCCCTAAATTTTCAAGCGCAAGTTCGATGGCGTTCTGAACCTCTCCGAAAATATATCCAATGAAAGAACCCATTGCTGTTTCAGAAAGGAACGCTTCTCGCATAAGCTTTCTCTGTATTGTAACATGCCACTGAATCGGACTTTCTGTTACGAAAAGTTTCTGATGCACAATTGGCTTGCTCACTTTGTAATGATCTACTGCCTTTCCATTTGCCAGGCCATATTGTTCGTCGGCTTCTGATTCTGGCATGGAAACCTTAATTTTCTGCATAATAGCTCCCCATGCAAAATCATCAAGAACCATGTCAGAGAACATATTTTCATACTGGCGGAAAGAGAAAATTGTTTTTCCAATTCTCTGCGCAAGTGCGTTAAGAAACAACTCTGAATTGTTTTGTGAGGAAATGACCTCATTTCCTAAAGAAATCAACCCCTGCAAATCCTGAACCGCAACAGCTGTCCGACCCATTGACTGTTGCGCGGCATCGTTGACAATTGAATAAATCTGCGTTACATTCATTTTTTTACACCTCTTTCAAATTGTAATATCTAGCAAGGGTACTTTCCTTGCCATAGCCAACTGCTCCGCAAGCTATTTTCCATCTGGATTATGACCTGCATGAATACAGATTTTCATTCCTTTCCCTTCTTTCTACCGAACAATGATATCAGTGCATTTTCCGCGGTATCGGTGTTTGGTTTCATATTTCTGGCGAGTGTGAAATTCGTTGCTTTCACCTCGGCATTTTCTTTTTCAAGTTTTTTCTTTTCAGCTTTCAGAGTCTCGTTTTCTTTTTTAAAAGAATCGCATTCCGCTTCAATGTCCTTTTTCTCATCCTCGATTTTTTTCAAATTCTCGTTTTCCGCGAGTAGAAGATCATATTCTTCCTGCGTCAATTCTGTTACTTTTTTATTTTCCATTTTTCAACCTCTTAGGGTGGCGGTCTAGGTGGCTAACCTGCACAACCCTTCCGGGTGTAGCCGTGTGCATCCTTTCGGAATCAACCGCCATAATTTATCGGCTACTAATGTTTCACGTGAAACATATCCAGTAATTTATCCGGCAATAAGTCGGAATTGAGTCTGCAAATATTTTCAATGATGGATACAATTTCCGTTGTTACAACATATAGGACAACAATCGGCAAAATCTCGACGCTGATATTAAGACCGATATATATACCGTTATTGTCAATTAGAATTGCAAGAACGTAACAGAACAAGAACCCTGCTTTTTTGAAAAGTCCGTCCCTTAATTTTGAAGACTCGAGATCTTTTTCCTTAACAGCTGCCGAAATTCCCGTGATTAAGTCCATCGCGTTAAACGCCAACGAAATTGCAACAATATTCACTACAACACCTCCTTCATTATTTTTTTTGTAGAATGTGAATCGTAAAAAAGCGTCGCTGTCAACTCAGCTTCTTTTAGCGTCGGATAGAAATTCCTTTTGAAAAGTCCTTTTGTGCTTTTCGTGAATTCTGGGCATTGCGCTCTTATCTGCGCGATATAATATGAGTATTTCGCTTTGTGTTTGAAAACTGTACAGCCTTCATATGAACATAGCGGTACATATTCAGACAATTTGACAATTTTAATATCATAATTGCTATCATAAGAAAATTCATTCTTCAACGCATGTTCTGCATATTCACCATTTCCGGCAAGTCTATATAGAGCTGTATTGTTTTTTTCTTCCGAAATTCCGGCTTCACATAATTCAATGTATATTCCTCTACGTGTATCTTCCATACGTTTCTGAGATTTTCGCTTCATTGCTTCGATTGTTGGAATTAATCCTGATTGTGCCAATATGTCGCACTCAATATTTGTGGCGTTTGAAAGTAATATAATCTTCACGCTTTCTTCACCTTCCAACTCTCTATTTCTATTCACACTCTCGATTAAATTTAGAAGTGCATCCCATTCATTTCTAATGGAACATCTGTTCGTTTTTTCCGGTATGAACTCGTCATATATGATTATTTTAACATCGGAAAAATCCGCACCTCTTATGTTTGAGAATGTAGAAAGAGCGCCTGCATATCCTTTTAGAACATTTTTTCCATCCTCTTTCTGCGTGATTGTTGATATATCACCCCCCGAAATCTCGTATGAATAGCCATAATCAGAGTTCAATTTTTTAAATGGATTTCCTGCTTGCGTTGCACATATGTCTAATTCTTTTTGTGACCTTCTAAGGTACATGAAACATATGTTTTCTTTCATTACATAGTGCAATGCGCTGTAGGTTTTTCCAATTCCTCTACCGCCAATGTAGATGTATAACATACAGTTGCGGTAGAGCTGTTCCGATACATCAACATATCGTTTCATTAGATATATTCAACCGGCAATAAGATGATAAAAGAACCCTGATTATTTTTTGAACTCTGTTTTTTGACTCTGAAGGAAATAGCTTTCATATCGGCTGGCATATCTGCAAAAAGATCTTCCGTGTCGCCTGCATCGAAAACAGAATCAATCGCGCTCTGGCTTCCGGTAGATGCATATTTAATTTCACCGGAATCGTCGATTGTTTTAAACACGCAACAATCATACTCTCCGGACTCTGCTTTATCATTTTCAACGCGAAATACCGCCGCCGCTACAATGTTGAGTTTTTCTCCAGAATTCATATCATTGATTTTTTCGCCTGCTCCGATTGACTGCTTCATGGCGATTTTCTCAAACGAGGAGATATTTCCGATTGTATTAATGATTTCCGCCTTAAACATCACTCATTCACCTCCTCTGCATTTTCAATGAATTTTTCAATGTCCATTTCCATGACCTTCGTTGTCGGAATAATTCCCAGTGTTCGGAAAATCACAGGTGTTCCGTCCGCGTGGCCATGGCGCATTTCCATCTCACTCTTGATTTCGCGCGCGCTCGGCATTTTGGAGTAGCGAATTACAAAATCCGGCACTTTGTTTCCTCCCTCGGTTGTCACTTCCACATTAACCGTGAAGCACGCAATTCTTCTTCTAATCTTCATGTTTTTTCTCTCCTTTTTTTTCTCATGTTTCACGTGAAACATGGAATGTTTGCCAGGGGACTCGCACCCCCGGTGTGGCTACTCAAACTACGTCTAACATCGTATTAACCATTGTAATACCATCAAATTTATAGATCGTTGTAATACCCTTATAAATATCGAGATATTGTTCGGAAAACTTCAAAATGCCTGAAACGTGTTTTGCTTTAAAAAATTCAACTATTTCGTCTGGCTCATCCCGCCTAATTTTGATCTGCTCCGACATTTTCTCAAGAGATTCGAAAAAATAAACGGTAGCATGATCATCTTTTTCCAATAAATAACCACATGTGTAGGCATTTCTTTTCATATATACATCCCTCTCGCTCTTCTTAAAATCTATTAATCCAATACGTTGTGCCATCAACTTCCCACAAGGGATGCGTATTGTCTAGTCTGTCTATCAGTGCTTCTTCTAACTTATGCTCATTTTCAACCTCTGTTTCATTCAAAACTTCGATATCGGTTGTATTAATTAACCACTCATACATTTCATCTTCTGTATCAAAAGTCTTTGCATAGAGGTCTTTGAAGTTGTCGTTAGGAATTCTGAATATTACTGCGTACATGTTTTTTCTCTCCTTTTTTTGTTCTTGTTTCTCTTGATGATTATATTATATCAGAATATAGAGAAAAGAAAATATACCATATGTTTTTTTTACTTGCATTTTGAAAATAAATCAAAATACTCATTAGTAACGCCTAGTGTATATTCACTCGGTACAAGCGCGATATTAGACGCGGTGGTGAACGTGTGTCCGTCTATTGTTATAGTGTGTATGTCACAGTCGTTGTAAGTCGCTTCCAAATTTCCAGACGGATAGAAAACAGTACCGATTTTGAAAGCTTCGATTCCATTTTTATTGATATAATCCGAACCATTCTTTTTATTGAGACCTGCAATAGTAACAACATATAACTTTTTCTTTTTTTTCTTGTCATATTTTTTCACTACATATTTTTTTGCTCCTAACGTTTTGAATTCATCATAGCATCCTTCATAATCATATACTCCTAGTTGATAGTGCTCTCCATTATAATCGACATGACAATCTATGCCACATTGTTCCGATTCTTTCACAATCTCTGCATTTATCAGCTCTATTGAGTTTGATATATCCACATCTGTCTTAATGGAATCCGTGTCTATATAGATTGCATTTTTGCCGAGATTGCCGCATATATATATAGCTTTTCGCAATGCCTGTCTAGCATATGCCGTAACCCATATCCCCCATTGATAAGAGAGGAAAGAAGAATACGATGAATAATATTTATCAAGAGCCCGTTGTAGATTTATGGGATTCTCAATCCATTCTCCATTCTCTAGGCACACCTCTGGAGACGCTATATCAGTTACCATCATGCCATAAGAAGAGTTAAGCTTATTCTTACTCTTCATATATTCATATTCTTTTCCCGGTTTTTCTTTGAGCGTGCACTTGAGATAGTAGTAGTGCATTATCTGATTGCGAAACTCGTCCGGCAGATATTCCAATTTCGCTTGATATAGATCGTTAATCTCCATCCTTTCCCATGTGTAGTCTTGTCGCAATATCTCATAATCTATGTCCGTGATACCTTTGAGTTCGACAAAATCCGCTGATAGAACCCTTCCATTATCAGCTCTGATATTAGAGTGCAACCTACACATCGACACGGACATATATGGCATCCCCCCATGAATTCTATGTTTCACATTAAACAATCTGCACCGAAAAATTTTCCCGGTACTTTTGTTTTTCATAACTTCTGCAAAACGTGTTTCATTAACTTTAATGAAATGCATCGGAAATTTTTTTCTCATCATTACACCGGGATACGCAGATGTTTCGTCATAAGAATATACATTTTTAATAACCTCATCCGTGTATAGATAATTAGCGTGAGTATCACCGCCACGGAATGCGTCTTTCAACAGTGTATATAGTTCTGGTGTAAGGCGATTTCGTTTGAATTGCATTCTATTTTTCGGATTGCTTTGCATGGCTTTCCGAAAATCGCGGCGGACGTAGCCTGTAGAAGTCATTGGAATTGAAAGAATTGTATCTTCTTTCAACAGATGTTGGATACATTCGCAGAGGCCTGCTACATCGTTATAACAATAGCATAGGTCGGCATCTTCCATGGGCGTATCCGGATATCTCAAAATTTCATAGTCATAAGTTTCCGCTAATTTGGGATGAGTGATTCCGGGTGTATTTTCGCAAAATTTTTCAAGTGACATATTAGAAAGAATGTATGAACATCGAAATTCTATGCCGCATTTCGCCAACGCTCGTAACGGTTTGCGTTTTTTGCGCGCAAAAATATTACTCCAGATGAAAAAATTTCTAATAAACTGAAATTCAAACGCTAAGTTATGCACATAGACAACTAATACACGATTTTCCGACAGCTCCCATGACTCACACATTGCATCTATGAATTTCTGGAATTCTTCCCATGTGCGCCCAAATACAACTTTATCATGTATGCAGAATTGCCAGTGATACATGAATGCGTAGTCATTTCCGTCTTTTACTGTCTTTCCATGCTTGTCTTTATGGCGTGGTGCTTTTATATTAGTTGTCTCAATGTCAAAAGCCGCGTCAATATTATAGTATGTGACTCCGCGCTTATTCCGCAATGTCTTACAGTTTCTATATTTGGAATACGGATAATCACTTACATTATAGGCGATATCATTGCTCTTCAAAATCTTCATTAGCTTGCACCCACTTATCTACAACTTGATCGAGATCAAGTTCCCCCTCTTCATATTTACGCCAATTCTCCGCAAAGGCTTCTAACGTGTTTCCCTGCTCTAACGAGTCTGCCACTTCATATATACGTTCGGAGTCATACGCTTGTATTTCCTTCCATGCGTCGGATTTTAAAAAAGTCTTGAAAGCTTTTTGCGTTTTGCTATCAGCGTGTAACATAGATTGCAAGCCTAACGATCTTAAGTTTCGTCTATATCTAAGGTGCTCACCTCTCAATGTAGCTGTTTGCATTTTGTTAATCTTTTCGAGATGTATAACTTGTCCCCTCAAATCATCTATATCACCTATTTTTTTAATATCCGTTGTGTATTTTTTCAATCCCTGTTTATCCAAAAAATCCTCCATAAGATTAATCGCATATGAACTATCATCTTCTCTGCGAAAGGATTTCATGCGATTGTTCATTCTCCGCACTAACACTTTATTGCGTTCTAAGAGCTGTGAAAGAGTGGCCTTATTTATTTCGTTTCTATTCATGACAATATACCTCCTTATTATTAATTATATCACATTATATATATACTTTGCATTCTATACATATAGTTTGCATTTATACAACTATGCACATTGTTCTTTCC
>ERZ1034678.1457-NODE-1457-length-11706-cov-10.813321_pt1 | contig 11706 bp, 9 predicted proteins | sample MGYA00520640_ERZ1034678 | MGnify/ENA primary metagenome ERZ1034678 (study PRJEB33766, sample SAMN09781767) | gut metagenome | biome: gut microbiome | host: Homo sapiens | place: Madagascar | study: EMG produced TPA metagenomics assembly of the PRJNA485056 data...
AGGCCATCACCACCTTTCTACCGATGGATGAATTGATTAACCACATAAATGATTTAAAATTTAAATTATTAACTGTTAGAATTATAGAATTTCATATCCAATATTTATTCTTTAAGGTCACAGCTATAAGTCATAGCGACGCTCCTTACTATATAATAGGTAAAGGGGTGCTCTAACAATCTGCAAAAATACTGAAAATAGATGATAAATCAAACTATTTCACTCCAAAAATCATTTTTTATTCTTAATTTTGCGAGGACAAACAATGCTGGTTAATTATAAATGTAGACAACCAGCGGAAATCACAAACAGATATATGAATTTCAAATACGACGTTATAGTCATTGGTGGTGGTCACGCCGGATGTGAAGCGGCATGCGCGGCTGCGAGAATGGGAGCGAAGACGTGCCTTGTGACGATGGACATGAATAAGATCGGACAGATGAGTTGCAACCCCGCCGTGGGCGGCATCGCCAAAGGACAGATAGTACGCGAGATTGACGCTCTTGGAGGCGAGATGGCTCTCGTCACAGACGCCACATCCATACAGTTCCGTATGCTCAACCGCGGTAAAGGTCCGGCAGTATGGAGCCCGCGTGCACAATGCGACAGAGGAAAGTTTATATGGGAATGGCGCACCCGACTCGACCGTGTGGACAACCTCGACATCTGGCAGGACGAAGCCTGCGAGCTGCTTGTCGAGAACGGAGAGGCGGTAGGCGTGGAGACGGTCTGGGGCGTGACGTTCCGAGCAAAGGCTGTAATCATCACAGCGGGCACGTTCCTTAACGGACTGATGCACGTGGGAAGGAAGAAGGTACCGGGAGGCAGATGCGCCGAACCAGCCGTCCTTAACTTCACGGAGAGCATCACACGCCACGGCATAACGTCGGAGAGAATGAAGACGGGTACGCCGGTTCGCATCGACAGACGCAGCGTCCACTTCGAGGACATGGAGTGTCAGCCTGGCGAAACCGACAACCACGGATTCTCATACATGACCGCTCCGCGTCATCTGGAGCAACTTCCATGCTGGACCACATACACTAATAAGGAGGTGCACGACACGCTTCGCGAAGCCATTGCTGAGTCGCCTCTCTACAACGGACAAATTCAGTCTACGGGTCCACGCTACTGTCCTTCCATCGAAACAAAGCTGATGACTTTCCCTGACAAGGACCAGCACCCGCTCTTCCTCGAACCAGAAGGCGAGGATACCAACGAGATGTATCTTAACGGCTTCTCCTCGTCGATGCCGATGGAGGTACAGTTGAATGCTCTGAAGAAGATTCCTGCGTTCCGAGACATAAAGGTATACAGACCGGGATACGCCATCGAGTACGATTACTTCGATCCGACACAGCTGAAGCCGTCGTTGGAATCGAAACTCGTAAAGGGACTTTTCTTCGCCGGTCAGGTGAACGGAACGACGGGATATGAGGAAGCTGGCGGACAAGGCACGATGGCTGGTATCAACGCTGCCCTACTCTGCAGCGGCAGCGATCCTTATATAATAAAGCGTGACGAAGGATATATCGGCGTACTGATTGACGACCTGACAACGAAGGGCGTGGACGAACCATACCGTATGTTCACATCAAGAGCAGAATACAGAATACTTCTAAGGCAGGACAATGCTGACGCACGACTCACAGAGAAGGCGTACAATCTCGGACTTGCCACTCGCGAACGTTACGACCGCTGGCTAAAGAAGAAAGCGGAGATAGACCGCATCATCAGTTTCTGCAATTCCACGAACGTAAAGCCACGCGACATCAACGCCGCTCTCGAATCGTTCGGCACCACACCCTTACAATTCGGATCGCCAATAGCCAGTCTTATTGCAAGACCACAGCTCGGCATCAAGCAACTCGCTTCTGCCATCCCCACCCTACAAGCCGCCCTTGACATGAATGACGAACGTAAGGACGAAATCGTGGAGGCAGCCGAAATACTCATCAAGTACGACGGATACATCAAACGCGAACGACAGATTGCAGACAAGATGCACCGACTGGAGGACATCCGAATCAAAGGACATTTTCGTTACGAAGAGCTTCACGAGATATCCACAGAGGGAAGACAAAAGCTCTCACGCATCAATCCAGAAACGCTCGGACAAGCTTCCCGCATCCCAGGAGTATCGCCCAGCGACATCAATGTCCTGCTCGTGCTGATGAAGAGATAAAACGAGTTAAGAGTTCCACGTGAAACAAATACAATAACAAACATACATTAAACATTTGAAAATGAACAACAAACTATTGCTTGACAATCTGCGTTGCATACCAGATTGGCCTAAGAAGGGAGTCAACTTCCGCGACGTCACCACCCTCTTCAAGAACAACGAGTGTCTGAAGGAGATTTGTGACGAGATGTACGAGCTCTACAAGGATAAGGGCATAACGAAGATTGTCGGCATCGAGTCGCGCGGCTTCGTAATGTCATCTGCTCTCGCCCTCCGTCTTGGAGCCGGCGTTGTGCTCTGCCGCAAGCCCGGCAAGCTTCCTTGCGACACCGTGCAGGAAAGCTACGCAAAGGAATACGGCAAGGACACCATCGAGATTCACAAGGACGCCATCGGCGAAGACGACGTAATTCTGCTCCACGACGACCTCCTCGCTACTGGTGGAACAATGAAGGCAGCTTGCAACCTCGTAAAGAAGTTCAACCCGAAGAAGGTCTACGCTAACTTCATCATCGAGCTTGTCAACGAAGGTCTGAACGGACGTGAGGGATTCGATGAGGACATCGAGATAACATCTCTCATCAAGATCTAACATTAAAGACCAGACAAGAGGAAAGCTATAAAGGCGCGGCAAGCAACAACACTTGCCGCGCCTTTCAGTTCCACGTGAAACAAACCGTCCCAAACCACTTAGTTCCAAACCACTTACAGTCCACCATTATGACAAAAGAAGAAAACGCAAAGCGCATCGAGCGTCTTAAGAACATCGTGCTTAACATGCCGGACAAGCCCGGCAGCTACCAGTTTTACGACGCCGACCATACTATTATATATGTAGGCAAGGCGAAGCGTCTCAAGCAGCGCGTCTCAAGCTATTTCCATAAAGAGGTGGATAGATTTAAGACGAAGGTGCTGGTGTCCAAGATTGAGGACATAAGCTACACGGTGGTCAACACGGAAGAGGACGCATTGCTGCTCGAGAACAGTCTTATCAAGAAATACAATCCCCGCTATAACGTCCTTCTCAAGGACGGAAAGACCTACCCCAGCATCTGCGTTACGAACGAATACTTGCCTCGTGTATTCAAGACCCGCCAGATAAACAAACGCTTCGGCACCTTCTTCGGACCCTACTCGCATACGGGCAGCATGTTCGCAGTTCTTGAACTTATCCATAAACTCTACAAGCCTCGGACATGCCGTATGATTATTACCAAGGAAGGAATCGAACAAGGCAAGTACAAGCCTTGCCTTGAATATCACATCCACAACTGCAAGGCGCCTTGTTGCGGTAAGCAAAGCCTCGAGGATTATCAGGCTGCAATAGCTCAGGCACGCGAGATTCTGAAAGGAAATACGCGCGAACTAAGCAAGCACATCTACGAGGAAATGCAGAAAAAGGCGGCGGAACTGAAGTTTGAGGAGGCTGAAGAGCTAAAGCAGAAGTACATTCTTATAGAGAATTTCTGCGCCAAAAGCGAGGTGGTCAGCCATACAATTACGGACGTTGACGTATTCTCCATCATTGACGACGAAGCACAAAGAACGGCTTTCATCAATTATATACATGTAAAGAACGGTAGCGTCAATCAGAGTTTCACGTTCGAATATAAGCGAAAGCTGGACGAAACCGACCAGGAACTTCTCCTTACTGCCATCCCTGAGATTCGCGAACGCTTCCAAAGCCACGCAAAAGAGATAATCGTTCCATTCGAAATGGAATGGCAACTGAGTGGTGCCACGTTCTTTGTACCGCAGCGTGGCGACAAGAAACACCTGCTGGAGCTTGGCGAAATGAACTGCAAGCAATATAAGTTCGATAGACTTAAGCAGGCTGAAAAGCTCAATCCGGAGCAGAAACAGACACGTCTTATGAAGGAGCTGCAGCAGAAACTCCACCTCGAAAAGCTGCCTTATCAGATAGAATGTTTCGATAACTCTAATATTTCGGGTACGGATGCCGTTGCAGGATGCATCGTCTTCAAGGGTATGAAGCCATCGAAGAAGGACTATCGCAAGTATAACATCAAGACGGTGGTCGGTCCCGACGATTACGCCTCGATGCAGGAGGTGGTCAGACGTCGTTATTCGCGTATGGTGGAGGAAGGCTCTGCCCTGCCCGACCTTATCATTACGGACGGTGGATTGGGTCAGATGAGCGTGGTGCGCGAGGTTGTGGAGGGCGAATTAGGGCTGAATATCCCTATTGCAGGACTCGCAAAGGACGACCATCACCGCACCAACGAACTGCTTTTCGGCAATCCTCCGCAGACCATTGCGCTAAAGACAGACTCCGAACTCTTCCATATTCTGACGCAAATCCAGGACGAGGTGCACCGTTACGCCATACAATTCCATCGCGACAAGCGATCAAAGCACGCCCTTCACAGTGCGCTGGACGAGATTCCTGGCATCGGTCCTGCCACACGCGACAAGCTGCTCAAGACGTTCAAGAGCGTGAAACGCATCCGCGAAGCAACGCTCGAAGAGTTGGCAGAAGCTGTAGGCATAGCGAAGGCAAAAGCCATTACCGAACACTTCAGTCAGAAAAGCGGCTCCGAGAACACCCATTAAATGAAGAATTCTTGTAGGTATCGTTTTTTTATGATATCTTTGTAGAATACAGAAACATCACTAACAGACCATTAAAATGAGAACAGTCATACAGCGTGTACAGCACGCATCAGTCACCATCGACGGCACAGTAAAGTCAAACATCGGCAAGGGCTTCCTCCTGCTCCTTGGCATAGAGGAAACCGACACGTCGGAAGATGTCGACTGGTTGGTAAAGAAAGTGGCAGCCTTGCGCGTTTTCGACGATGAGAACGGCGTTATGAACCGCTCCATTCTGGACGTAGAAGGCGAAGCTTTGGTCGTCAGCCAGTTCACGCTTTACGCATCTTACAAGAAGGGCAACCGCCCATCGTGGTTCCGCGCAGCCCGTCACGAAATCTCCGTACCGCTCTACGAGGAGTTCTGCCGCAAGCTCTCCGACGCCCTCGGACGTCAGGTCGGCACCGGTGAATTCGGCGCAGACATGAAGGTGGAGCTGCTTAACGACGGTCCCGTGACCATCTGCATGGACACAAAGAACAAGGAATAAGAAACCAAAGAGGCAGTCCGTTAACGTCTAAAAAACATCTAACAATGACAATAAAAGAAGCACAAGAGGCGGTAGACCGTTGGATAAAGGAGTACGGCGTACGCTATTTCTCCGAACTGACCAACATGGCTTGCCTTACTGAAGAGGTGGGCGAACTCGCCCGCATTATGGCACGACGCTACGGCGACCAGAGTTTTAAGGAAGGCGAAAGCCACGATCCCTCCGAAGAAATGGCGGATATTCTATGGGTTCTTATCTGCCTTGCCAACCAGACCGGCGTGGATCTTACAGAAGCCCTACAGAAAAGCTTTGAGAAGAAGACCAAGCGCGACAAGGACCGCCACAGAAACAACCCCAAGCTAAAAGCCTAAAAAGACTCAAAGAGGCCCAGTAAGGCTAAAGAGGCTCAGTAAGGCTCAAAGAGGCCCAGTGAGGCTCAGCCCTAAAGAAATCACCAACAAACAATAAAAACCAACAATTATGGGAATCATTAAAGACATTATCCTCAACGAAGAGGACAACCAGCAGGCTCAGCAGAAGCCTAACAAGTACGAGGACGCCCTCAGAAAGTACAACACCAACCTTGACGACGCAGCCGTACGTGAGGCAGTACGTAAGATTATCGCCGAGAAAGTGCCCGAGAACGACACTATGGACGTTAAGAAGTTCCTCTTCGGCAGCATTGAGCTTACCACCCTCAAGACCACAGATTCTGACACAAGCGTTCTCGCCTTCACAGAGCGCGTAAACGACTTCGACAACGAGTATCCTGACCTTCCCCACGTAGCCACCATCTGCGTTTATCCCTGCTTCGCCAAGACCGTTTCTGAGTCATTGGAGGTAGACGGCGTAGAGATTGCTTGCGTGAGCGGATCATTCCCTTCTTCTCAGGCTCGCATCGAGGTAAAGGTTGCAGAGACCGCACTTGCCGTTGCCGACGGCGCCACAGAAATAGACATCGTATTGCCGGTAGGCAAGTTCCTTTCCGGCGATTACGAGGGCGTTTGCGACGATATCGCCGAGATGAAGGCAGCATGTGGAGAGTCTGTTCCCATGAAGGTAATCCTCGAGACCGGTGCTCTCAAGACCGCATCTAACATCAAGAAGGCTTCCATTCTCTCAATGTACGCCGGTGCAGACTATATCAAGACCTCTACTGGTAAGATGGAACCTGCCGCAACTCCCGAAGCAGCCTACGTAATGTGCCAGGCCATTAAGGAATACTACGATGAAACCGGCATACAGATAGGTTTCAAGCCCGCTGGCGGCATCAATTCCGTAATGGACGCAATTATATACTACACGATAGTAAAAGAGGTTCTGGGCGAGAAATGGCTCACCAACAAGTGGCTCCGCCTCGGCACCTCACGCCTCGCCAACATGCTCCTCAGCGAGCTGAAAGGCGAGCAGATAAAGTTCTTCTAAAAAGAGAGGCTGGGCTGGGCACTAGGCTGCTAAGCCTCACTGGGCCTTTCTGAGCCTATTTAAGCAATTGCTTAGAGATGCTTAAAGAGGCCCAGTGAGGCTCAGCTACCCAGTCAGCCCAGTAAGGCTTAGCTGCCTAGAAAGGCCTAGCTCCCAGCCTCCTCCTTACAAACATCATCACTAACCACCAAAAAAACCTACTTATTATGCCAACCCCAAAACCTTTTCTTCCTCACGGAGGCACCTTCAAAAACCTCATAGTATATCAGAAAGCTGAATGTATATACGATATCACTTATTATTTTGCACATCATTTTCTCGAAAAGGGAGACCGTACTATCGACCAGATGGTGCAGGCCGCCCGATCTGGCAAGCAGAATATAGCGGAAGGGGCTTCGGCAGGAAACACCTCTAAAGAAACGGAAATAAAGCTTACGAATGTTGCTAAGGCAAGCCTTCAGGAGTTATTGGTGGATTATGAGGATTATCTTAGAGTAAGAGGATTGGAGCAATGGCAACCTGACGATCTACGTCTGGCGCAAGCTAAACGTGCCTGCGCTGCTCATAATGACAGTGCTTACTATAGGAATGCTATACCAAAACGCTCTGCGGAAACAATAGCCAATATAGCTATTACGCTAATACACCAAACCGACTGGATGCTAAATAAACTGATACAGAAACTGGAGGTAATGTTTGTTGAGGGAGGAGGAATGAGAGAACAAATGACTAAGGCAAGGAAAGAATTTAGGGGGTACTAGGAGGCTGGGCCGACTAGGCAACTGAGCTGACTAGGCAACTGAGCCTCACTAAGCCTTTCTGAGCCTATTTAAGCAATTGCTTAGAGAGGCTTAAAGAGGCTCAGTGAGGCCCTATTTCTAGAAAGGCCAAGCAGCCTAAGTAGGCTCAGAAAGGCTCAGTGAGGCTCAGCTGCATAGAGAAGCTCAGTGAGGCTCAGCTGCCTGGAAAGGCTTAGCTATTTCTCTTAATCACAAAATCCAGGTAAGCTTGCAGGGCTTCTTTTATTTCCTGCTGCCCTACCCTTTCGTCCAGGAATCTCTGCGCCTCGGCGTGAAACTCCCACATTCTTTTTTCGGCATACTCAATGCCACCCATTCTCTTTGTGTAATCCACGAGGCTTGCTATTTCTTCAGCCGTAACCGAATGGTCTTTCACCTTTAGGGCGAGGCGCTTCATGTCCTCATCACCACCATTGTTCACAGCATGTATGACGGGGAGCGTCAGCTTGCCTTCAGCCATATCGTTGCCGGTGGGCTTGCCAATCTCCTTTGAGTCGTAATAATCGAAGATGTCATCGCGAATCTGGAAGATAATTCCGAGGTTCTGACCGAACTGCTTGGCAGCCATCACGTCCTCCTCAGACGCTCCTGACGACAACGCTCCGATGCCGGCGCACGCCTCGAAAAGCGCCGCTGTCTTCTGCTTTATCACGTCGTAATAGACGTCCTCTGAGATGTCCTTACGACCAATATTGGAGAGCTGCAGAATCTCTCCGTCGCTGAGCGTTCTTCCCAGTTCGGCAAGGTAAGTGACAATCTGCTCGGAATGAGTTCTTGCCACACAAAGGAGAGCCGTGGAGAGAATATAGTCGCCCACGAGCACAGCCACCTTATTGTCGTACGTGGCGTTCACCGAAGCCTGTCCTCTACGCTCCTCGCTCTCGTCCACCACGTCGTCATGTACGAGCGAAGCGGTATGAAGCAGCTCCAAACCTACGGCAGCGTTCTGCGTGACATCAGTTATCTGTCCGAAATTACGCGCCATAAGAAGTATCAGAATCGGGCGCATACGCTTGCCTGCACGCTTGCGAATATGTTCGAGCGCACTACCCAGCAACCCGTCCTCGTGTGAGAGCGACTGGTTGAAAAGACTAACAAAATCGGCGAGCTCCGCCTCTATCGGGTGCTTAATGATTGACAGATAATCCATTGTGTTATAATATTTCGTACAAAGTTAGTTATTTTGCCGTTATTAGTGACATTTTTTTTGTAATTTTACACCTAATAAATATAAATAAAGCTGGCTGGTATACGAGTGTATGTGTCTACCAGCCAACTTGTCAACTAATTGAACAAAATGGACAAATTATTCCTTCTCGACGCTTACGCGCTCATCTATCGCGCTTATTATGCGTTCATAAAGAACCCGCGAATCAACTCCAAGGGTATGAACACCTCTGCTGTCATGGGCTTCGTGAACACTCTAAACGAGATTCTCACCAAGGAGCATCCCACGCATATCGGCGTGGCGTTCGACCATGGCAAGACGTTCCGCGACGAGGCTTTCCCTGCCTATAAGGCGCAACGCGAGGAGACGCCTGAGGACATCCGCGCCTCCGTACCCGTCATCAAGGATATCATTACTGCCATGAACATTCCCGTGCTGCAGGCAGACGGCTTCGAGGCGGACGACGTAATCGGCACGCTTGCCACCAAGGCTGGAGCCGCCGGCATCGAGACCTACATGCTCACACCTGACAAGGACTACGGTCAGCTGGTACGCGACAATGTCTTCATCTTCCGTCCGCGTCACGGAGGAGGATATGAGACGATGGGACCGAAGGAGGTGAACGAGAAGTACGGCCTCTCCTCCCCCGACCAGGTCATCGACCTCCTTGCGCTCATGGGCGACTCGGCTGACAACTTCCCCGGCTGTCCGGGCGTGGGTCCGAAGACTGCCGCCAAGCTCATCGGCGAGTTTGGCAGCATCGACGCCATGCTTGCCAATTCGTCAAAGATAAAGGGCAAGCTGCGCGAGAAGGTGGAGGGAGCCGTTGAGGACATCCGCATGTCAAAGTTCCTCGCAACCATCCGAACCGACGTGCCCGTGGAGCTCAACCTTGATGCGCTCAAGCTGAAGGAGCCGGACATGAAGCGTCTCACCGAAATCTTCACGGAATTGGAGTTTAAGAGTCTGCTTGACAAATTTGTAAAGAAGCCTCAACAACCGCAAAAAACTGTTAACGCTCAACTCGATTTATTTGCAGAAAATCCGACCAACCATTCAGTTGACGCGGAATTTTCGAAGTATGAGAGCCTAAAAACCACCCCACACGAGTATCAACTCATTGAAACAGAAGAGGATGCACGCAAATTATTTGATTTATTTGTTACAAAACAAATTCTCAGTCTAGACACGGAGACCACTTCTGTCAACCCGATTGACGCCGAACTCGTGGGTTTGAGCTTCGCAGCGGAGGAAGGAAAGGCATTTTACGTGGCGATTCCGGCTGAACGTGAAAAAGCGGAAAGAATTGTTAATATATTCAAACCGTTGTACGAAAGTCCCGATATTCTGAAAATTGGACAGAACATCAAGTACGACATGGAGGTGCTCATGAATTACGGCGTTCGCCTCTCAGCGCCCATGTTCGACACGATGATTGCCCATTACGTGCTCCAGCCCGAGCAGAAGCACAACATGGACATCCTTGCCGAAACTCTGCTCAATTATCAGACTGTCCACATCGACGAGCTTATCGGTCCGAAGGGAAAAGGTCAGAAGAGCATGCGCGACCTCTCCCCTGCCTCCGTCTGCGACTATGCCGCTGAGGACGCCGACATCACACTGCGCCTCTACAACGTGCTGAAGCCGCGTCTGAAGGAAACTAACGTGGAGCAGCTGTTCTACGATATAGAGATGCCGCTGGTGCCGGTGCTTGCCGACATGGAGACCACGGGCGTCCGTCTGGACACCGAAGCCCTTGCCGAAACGTCCAAGGTGCTCACCGAACGCATGAAGCAGATAGAGCGAAACATCTACGAACTCGCCGGACATGAGTTTAACATCGCCTCGCCGAAGCAGGTGGGAGAGGTGCTATTCGGCGAGATGAAGATTGTGGAGAAGCCCAAGAAGACCAAGACCGGACAGTACGTCACGTCTGAGGAGGTGCTCCAGCAGCTCCGCTCCAAGGCTCCCATCGTGGCTGACATCCTCGAACATCGTGGCTTGAAGAAGCTCCTCGGCACGTACGTCGACGCTCTTCCGAAGCTCATCAATCCGCGTACGGGCCATATCCATACATCTTTCAATCAGGCAGTTACGGCTACGGGTCGCCTTTCTTCGTCCGACCCCAACCTTCAGAACATCCCCGTCCGCGGCGAGGACGGCAAGGAGATTCGCAAGTGCTTCATTCCCGAACCGGGCGAGCTGTTCTTCTCTGCCGACTACTCCCAGATAGAGCTGCGCGTAATGGCTCATCTCTCTGGCGACAAGAACATGATAGAGGCGTTTCGTGAGGGCTATGACATCCACGCCGCCACCGCCGCACGCATCTATAAGGAGAAGATAGAGGACGTCAGCCGCGACCAGCGCACGAAGGCAAAGCGAGCCAACTTCGGAATCATCTACGGCATCACGGTCTTCGGTCTGGCTGAACGACTGGAGATCAGCCGAGACGAGGCAAAGCAACTCATCGACGGCTACTTCGAGACGTTCCCCGACGTGCACGCCTACATGGAGAAGGCTAAGGAGCTTGCCCGCGAGCACGGCTACGCCGAAACGTTCTTCCATCGCCGCCGCTATCTGCCGGACATCACCTCGCACAACGCCACCGTGCGCAACTTCGCCGAGCGCAACGCCATCAACGCGCCCATACAAGGCTCAGCCGCTGACATCATAAAGATTGCAATGGTGAAGATTTACGAGCGTTTCCGCAAGGAAGGAATAAGGTCGAAGATGATTCTCCAGGTGCACGACGAACTCAACTTCTCCGTCATACCTGAGGAAAAGGAGAAGGTGGAGAGAATTGTGTTGGAGGAAATGCAGAACGCCTATCCTCTTCAAGTGCCACTCGTGGCAGACTCAGGATGGGGTGAGAATTGGTTGGAAGCGCATTAGGCTGACTGCGGCAAAATAGTAGCGGAGGTCTCCGGCCTCCGCAGCACAAGCCTTATAATCAGATAATTATAGAATTAAACCCAAATCGCTTTCTATGTTAATATCCAAATGTTTTGACCATTATTTTCAA
>ERZ1034678.1465-NODE-1465-length-11671-cov-5.019542_pt1 | contig 11671 bp, 10 predicted proteins | sample MGYA00520640_ERZ1034678 | MGnify/ENA primary metagenome ERZ1034678 (study PRJEB33766, sample SAMN09781767) | gut metagenome | biome: gut microbiome | host: Homo sapiens | place: Madagascar | study: EMG produced TPA metagenomics assembly of the PRJNA485056 data...
CATATAACTTCTGTGGAACTCCATTGACCTTGCAAGAAACCTTCTTAATGTTTGACTTCCAAACATGATTTGATCTTCTATGAGAATGGCTGACATTATTTCCATAATGAACACCTTTTTCACAAATTGCACATTTTGCCATGATATTGCACCTCCTTGCATTTCACTAAGCTTACCATACTCTTAAGCTCACAACAAATGTATTCTATCAGATTAAAATAAAGAATGCAAGGATAAAATATAAAAATATTTGCTTTTTGTGAAAAAAAAGGTATAATAACATTAGCTACGTCACAATATGATGGAGGTATATATTATGAAGGGACAGATGGATACCCAATATGGACAAATTTTAATTGATACAGATGTTATTGCAACCTATGCAGGCTCTGTAGCTGTAGAGTGCTTTGGAATAGTAGGCATGGCAGCGGTCAACATGAAGGATGGTCTTGTAAAGCTTTTAAAGAGAGATTACCTGAACCATGGAATAAATGTAAAGGTAGATGAGAACAACGAAATTACCATTGATTTTCATGTAATAGTAGCGTATGGTATTTCAATCGGCACTGTTTCGGACAATCTTATCGAGACGGTTAAGTACAAGGTTGAGTCATTTACAGGAATGAAAATTGCAAAGATCAATATTTACGTTGAGGGCGTAAGGGTAATTGATTAAGGAGGACTACAAAAAGTGGAGATCACAAGCATTAATTCAAAGCTCCTTGCAAGGATGTTTCTTGCGGGAGCCAAGAATCTTGATTCAAAAAAGGACTGGATAAATGAGCTGAATGTATTCCCGGTACCGGATGGTGATACCGGAACAAATATGACAATGACAATCATGTCTGCGGCCAAGGAGGTCAGCTCGCTCACAGAGCCTACCATGGCAGAGCTTGCAAAGGCTATTTCATCAGGCTCTTTAAGAGGCGCCAGAGGAAACTCGGGTGTTATCTTATCACAGCTTTTCAGAGGCTTCTGCAAGGTTATAAAGGAATACGACGAGATAGATGTCACTATTCTTTGTGAGGCATGCCAGAAGGCGGTTGAGACAGCTTACAAGGCGGTTATGAAGCCAAAGGAGGGAACTATCCTCACAGTGGCAAAGGGCGCAGCAGAAAAGGCTCTGGAGCTGTCAGACGATACAGAGGATGTTGTCACATTTGTTGAAGAGGTTATAAAGCAGGCTGAGTATGTGCTTGACCAGACACCGGAGATGCTTCCAGTATTAAAGCAGGCAGGTGTTGTTGATTCAGGCGGACAGGGTCTTGTTCAGGTATTAAAGGGAGCATATGATGCCCTTATCGGCAAGGAGATTGACTATACAATAGAGGGCGCACCAACAGGAGCAGCTCCTGCAAAGATTTCGGCTGAGACCGAGGCTGAGATTAAGTTTGGTTACTGCACAGAGTTTATTATTGTACTCAATGCGCCAATGTCAGACAATGAGGAGCACGCATACAAGGCATTCCTCGAGTCAATCGGTGACTCTATAGTCGTTGTAGCTGACGATGAGATCGTAAAGACTCACGTACATACAAACGACCCTGGACTTGCACTGCAGAAGGCACTTACCTTCGGCTCACTCAGCAAGATAAAGATCGACAATATGCGTGAGGAGCATCAGGAAAAGCTCATCAAGGATTCACAGAAGCTTGCAGCACAGCAGAAGGCTGAGGAAGAGGCTTATGAAGCTGCTTGTGCTGATGAAAAGACAAATAACATGCCTGCAAAGGAAATGGGCTTTGTATCTGTTTCAATCGGAGAAGGCATGAATGAAGTGTTTAGAGGCCTTGGAGTGGACTATCTCATAGAGGGTGGTCAGACCATGAACCCTAGCACAGAGGATATGCTTAACGCTATCGAGCATGTAAATGCGAAGACAGTATTTATCCTGCCAAACAACAAGAATATCATCATGGCTGCAAACCAGGCAGTAGACCTTGTTGAGGATAAACAGATTATTGTTATCCCTACAAAGACTATCCCACAGGGTATCACAGCGCTTGTAAATTATATCCCTGACCACAGCGCCGAGGAGAATAAAGAGCAGATGATGGCTGAGATAGAAAATGTCAAGACAGGGCAGGTGACATATGCAGTCCGCGATACTGAGATTGACGGAAAAACCATCAAGCAGAACGACTTCATGGGAATCGGAGACAAGAGCATCCTTTCTGTTGGAACAGACTTAAGGGCTACCACACTTGAGATGGTAGATGCCATGGTAGATGAGGATTCTGCGATTGTCAGCATCTATTTCGGAAGTGATTCTGATGAGGACTCAGCTAATGAGCTTGCGGCAGCAATCGAAGAGAAATATCCTGATGTAGAGGTTGAGGTCAACGATGGCGGACAGCCAATCTACTATTATGTTATTTCTGTAGAGTAAAGCCTTTTTAAAGAATATAAATGATATTTATTATATTTAGGAGCAAATATGGATATAGCTTCACCGATTACCGCGGTTAAGGGAATCGGGGAAAAAACACAAAAAGCATTTGCTAAAATGGGAGTATACACCGTTGGTGATATACTCCTTCATTTTCCCCGGGATTATGTAAAGTTTCCGGAAATAACGGATATTGATGAACTGAATAATGTAAACGTAAGCAGCACCTATGCCATTCATGCTGTGATTAAAAAGGCACCTGTAGTGAAAAATACAGCGAGAATGCAGATTACATTGCAGGATATCGGCTCGCCCGGGCATATGATACAGCTGGTATGGTACCGTATGCCATACCTTAAGGCACAACTTGTGCAGGGGAGACATCTTATATTTTACGGGCATATTAAGCCAAAGGGAGGCCGATATGTCATGGAGCAGCCTGTGGTGTATGAGGTGCAAAAGTACGAGGCTATACGCGATACACTGCAGCCTGTGTACTCCGTGACAAGCGGTGTGACAAACAATCTGATAGTGAAGACGATAAAGGAGACTCTGTCACATGATACACTGTTGTCAGATTATCTGCCTAAGGATATAAGGCACAGGTACGGCTTTTGCGAGTACAATTATGCCATGAAGCAGATACATTTCCCTGATGACTTTGACGCTCTTGTGGAGGCAAGAAGACGGCTTGTTTTTGATGAGTTTTTTCTCTTTATCATGGGCATGCGGTATCAGAATAAAAAGCAGCAGAAGGACAAAAATGAGTTTGAGTTTACGGATGATGCTTTTATAGACGGACTGATTGAGAAGCTTCCGTATGAGCTGACAGGCGCGCAGAAGAAGACAATAGATGAGATAAAGCAGGATATTAAAAGTCCCTATGTGATGCAGAGGCTTATTCAGGGCGATGTGGGCTCAGGAAAGACGATTGTTGCTTTTCTTCTTATGGCGTGGGCGTCAAAATGTGGTTATCAGTCTGCCATTATGGCACCGACTGAGGTGCTTGCAAACCAGCATTATGAGACGTTTTGCTCACTGGTTAGTCAGTTTGGACTTGGCAGTCCTGTTGTGCTTCTTACCGGCTCCATGACGGCAAAGCAGAAAAGAGAAGCCTATGTGCGCCTTGAAAACGAGAAAAATGCGCTTATTATAGGCACTCATGCGCTCATACAGGAGAAAGCGGATTTTTCCAATCTGTCGCTTGTTATCACAGATGAGCAGCACAGATTTGGAGTGAAGCAGAGGGAGAGCTTCTCGGATAAGGGAAGAAAGCCACATATACTTGTGATGAGTGCCACTCCGATACCGCGTACTTTAGCAATAATCATATACGGTGATATGGATATCTCTGTCATAAATGAGGTGCCTGCAAAGAGACTTCCTATCAAGAACTGTGTGGTTGGCACAGCGTTCAGGCCAAAGGCCTACAGCTTTATTGCTGAGCAGGTGAGAGCCGGCCATCAGGCGTATGTTATATGCCCTCTTGTGGAGGAAACCGAAAACTCTGAAGGGGAAAATGTCGCAGACTATGCAAATGTGCTTAAAGCGGCACTGCCAAAGGATATCACGGTAGATGTGCTTAACGGCAGGATGAAGAGTAAGGCAAAGGATGAGGTGATGCAGCGCTTTGCAAATAATGAGTCGCAGGTGCTTGTGTCCACAACAGTCGTGGAGGTTGGTGTAAATGTGCCCAATGCAACTGTCATGATGATAGAAAATGCAGACAGGTTTGGACTTGCACAGCTTCATCAGCTAAGAGGCCGTGTGGGCAGGGGAGATGCACAGTCGTACTGTATTTTCATCAATTCATCAAACTCAAAGAAATCAAAAAAACGTCTGGAGATACTAAATAAATCAAATGATGGCTTTTATATAGCAAGTGAGGATTTAAAGCTCAGAGGTCCCGGGGATTTCTTTGGAATCAGGCAGAGTGGAGACCTTGCGTTTGCGCTTGCGGATGTGTATCAGGACAGCGATGTGCTAAAGGAAGCATCTGAGATGGTGGATGAGGTGCTTGAAGCAGACCCGGCGCTTTGTACAGCGGAAAACAGAATACTGAAAAAGAAAATGGATGAATTTGCAAAAGAACAGTTAAAGAGGATGAATCTGTGATGAGCTTAAATGGCTAAAATAAAAGCTGATATAGCATGCATGACTATGCATGTGTATATCAGCTTTTTACTTTAAGCGTTTTGGAATGGTTATGAAATTGTTATGAAATAAGTATTATCTGCTTACTCAATCTGCCTGATATCGGATATATCCGGGTGAATCGTGAGAGAATAGTTTGTGTAATACACGACAAAGCCTGCTGCAGCGCCGTTTGGCTTTTTGACATTTTTCTTTTGCAGATAGTCAATTTCGACCTTGTCGGCATTTTTGCCCTTGGAGTAGTAGCCTGCGAGCTTGCCGGCCTCCTCAAAGGTGCTATCCGGCAGCTCTTTGTTGTCGGCCTTTACGATGACATGTGAGCCCGGCATACCCTTGGCGTGGAACCACCAGTCGTTTCCGGTTGCAAGCTTGAAGGTGAGCTCATCATTCTGGTAGTTGTTTTTGCCAACGTACATATCAAAGCCGTCTGATGAGATATAGTGGAAGGGTTTGCTCTTTACCTTCTGTTTCTTTGAACCCTTTCCTTTTTTGATAAAACCGTATTCTATCAGCTCATCCTTTATCTGGACGAGGTCGTCAGCGCTTAAAGCGATATCCAGTGAATTCTGAATTGATTCGAGATGGTCTATCTGACCTTTTGTTTCAAGAATCAGCTCGTTCAATGCTTCGGCAGTACGCTTCATCTTTCCGTATTTGTCAAAGTATTTCTGCGCATTCTCGGCAGGAGTTTTTGTGTTGTCGATAGGAATTTTGATGATTTTGTTGTCATCATAATAGTTTGCTACTTCAAGAAATTTGTCGTCCGGTGTAAGTCCGTAGCCGAATGCGTTGATAAGCTCACCGTACACCTTGTACTTTTCGCGTTTTTCGGAGTCCTTAAGCTGCTTCATCTGCAGGGAATATTTCTTCTGGTTTCGCTCCAGGAGGGTATTTACGTGTTTTCTCAAATCGGCTGACTTCTGGCGTATACGTGTATAGGTGTTTCTCTCAGAGTAGTAAAGCTCTAAAACCTCTGATATAGATTCATATTTTGTGACCGTTAAATCGCTATACTGAGTCAGCTCTATTGAAGAAAATTCCTTTGGTTCATTGCCGTCACGCACGATATTCGGCGTAAAACGATTATTTTTTATGTCCTCCATCATCCATGTGAAGTTGCTTCCCAGGTGCAAAAGCTCATCGTGTGAGTAGGCAGCTACAGGGGAGTCCGCGTCAAGGCCTGCCCGGTGAGCCAGCTCATTTGCCACAAGTGGGCTGATGCCGGAAAAGGATGAGTAGATAGCCTTTGAAACAGTAAGCGGCTTTGCTGATATAATATCCACAAACTGCTTCGAATCTACAGTCAGAGGATTATATTTATCCTCCTGAGTCGCGGGGATGGTGTAGGCTCTGCCCGGAAGCACTTCACGCACAGAGCTTACGGATGCGGGAATACGCTTGGCACTGTCTATTATCGTACCATCGGAGTCGGTAAAGATGATGTTTGAATATTTGCCCATCAGCTCGATAATAAGCACCTTGTGGCATAGATCGCCCATCTCGTTTAAGTGCTCGATTTCAAAGTTTATGATACGCTCCATGCCCGGCTGGTAAATCTTTGTGATGCGTCCGTTTGCTATATGCTTTCTTAAAACCATGCAAAATGTAGGGGCAGTGAGAGGGCTTACCTTATTTGTGGGTGTCAGGTAGATGAATGGAAGCGATGCACTTGCAGACATCGAAAGCCTGAACGAGCCGTTTTGTCCCTTTAGGGTGAGAAGCAGCTCATCTGCTTCAGGTTCTGCGATTTTACTGATTTTTGAGTTTAGTATCGTGCTGTTTAGCTCTGCAACTATATTTGAAATGACTATTCCGTCTAAAGCCATGATGTTCCTCCTTATTTCCTGTAAATATTCTAAGTTGCTGAATATTTATAATCATGAATATTTATATTATAATATATTTGACGAAAATCTCAAGGAGTTATATAATAAACTCATCTATGCATATGCGAAAGGAAAAATTATGATTAAAAGTATGACCGGCTTTGGCAGATACGAGTACGCAGATGCAAGCCGTAAGATTACAGTTGAGGTAAAATCTGTAAATCACAGATATCTGGATGTCAATATCAAGATGCCTAAAAAGCTCAATTTCTTCGAGAGTGCAATAAGGACTCTGCTTAAGGAGTACATAGAGCGTGGCAAGGTCGATATTTATATCACATATGAGGATTTTACAGAAAATAATCTCTCATTGCAGTATAATAAGGCTCTCGCGGGAGAATATCTTAAGTATCTGAATCAGATGGCGGAGGAATTCGGACTGGAGAATGATATAAGAGTGAGCACGCTGTCGAGATATCCGGAGGTATTTGCGATGGAGGAGCAGCCTGTAGATGAGGATGAGCTGTGGAGCAGTCTTGAGAAGGCTCTTCGCGGTGCATTTGAGCCATTTGTTGAAAGCCGCGTGCGCGAGGGAGAAAATCTTAAAAAAGACCTTTGCGAAAAGCTTGATAATATGGTATCATATGTTGATTTCATTGAGGAGCGTTCGCCACAGATAATTGCAGAATACCGTGCGCGTCTTGAGGAAAAGCTAAGAGAGCTGCTTGCAGACAATCAGCTTGATGATTCAAGAATAGCCCAGGAGGTCACTATATTTGCGGACAAGATCTGTGTGGATGAGGAGACAGTCAGGCTCAAAAGCCATATCCTTTCCATGAAGGATTCGCTAAATGCCGGTGGCAGTGTGGGAAGAAAGCTTGATTTCCTCGCACAGGAGATGAACCGTGAGGCGAATACCATCCTTTCAAAGTCCAATGATCTTAAGATTTCTGACACAGGCATCAGTCTTAAGACTGATATAGAGAAGGTCAGGGAACAGATTCAAAATATTGAGTAATTTTAGGAGATTGTGATGAGTAACACAGGAAAATTAGTTGTTTTTTCAGGCTTTTCGGGTTCCGGAAAGGGTACTATCATGAAGGAGCTTATGGCAAAGCATGGTGATGATTATGCACTGAGCGTATCAGCCACGACCAGAGGTCCAAGGCCGGGTGAGGAGCATGGCAGAGAGTATTTTTTTATCTCAGAGGAAGAATTTGAACAGATGATAAAGGCAGATGGACTGCTTGAGTATGCCAAGTATGTAGATCATTACTACGGCACACCAAAGTCATATGTCAATGAGCAGCTTAGCGCCGGAAAGAATGTGATTCTTGAGATAGAAATCCAGGGAGCTTTAAAGATAAAGAAGCAGTTTCCTGATACGGTGCTTATGTTTGTGTCAGCGCCGAGTGCAGATGAGCTTAAGGACAGGCTTGTAGGAAGAGGCACAGAGACAAAAGAGGTCTGTGCACAGAGACTTTCAAGAGCATATGAGGAGTCTTTAGGCATAGAGAAATATGATTATTTAGTGGTAAATGATAAGCTTGACGATTGTGTAGAGCTTGTGAATGATATCATCCACAGCTCTGACGACACAAAAAAGAATCAGGATTATCTGGTATCATCAAATATAGATTTTATAAATAAAATGAGAAAAGAGCTTTTAAGCTTTTCGAAAGGAGATAAATAATATGATACATCCATCGTATGTAGAGTTAATGAAGGTAGTAAACAACAATGTAGAGATAGGTGAGGAGCCGGTAGTAAACAGCCGTTATTCCATCGTTATCGCAGCAGCAAAGCGTGCACGTCAGATTATTGATGGTGCAGAACCGCTTATCGCACGCCCTAAGTGCAATAAGCCATTATCTATTGCTGTAGAGGAGCTGTACACGGGAGCTGTCAGAATCGTCTCAGATGATGAGGATTTAAACGAAGGCGAAGAGGCTTAATCTAGGAAGGGAAAGGCTGTTTTGTCTTTCCCTTTTAATTGTAAATACTTACATTTGAGAGGTACTATGAAATTATTATTTATTTCGCTTGGATGCGATAAAAACCTTGTGGATTCAGAGTATATGATAGGCATGCTTGCAAATGACGGCATTGAGATGACCGATGATGAGACGCAGGCTGATATCATTATCGTAAACAGCTGCTGCTTCATAGGTGATGCCAAGGAGGAGAGTATCAATACAATTCTCGAGATGGCTCAGTATAAGGAGACAGGCAAATGCAAATCACTTATTGTGACAGGCTGTCTGGCACAAAGATACAAGGATGAGATTTTTAAGGAAATCCCAGAGGTTGATGCCATACTTGGCACCAATTCATATGATACTATAGTTGAAGCTGTCCATGAGACACTTGAAAAACACAGATACAGCAATCTGCACACCTTAGAGGGACTTCCCAGCATAAAGACAAAGCGTATTGTCACCACAGGAGGGCATTTCGCTTACCTTAAGATAGCAGAGGGGTGCAATAAAAACTGTACCTACTGTGTCATTCCATCTGTCAGAGGCCGTTACAGAAGTGTGCCGATGGAGGATTTGATTGAGCAGGCGAAGAGCCTTGTGGAGCAGGGCGCAAAGGAGCTTATACTTGTTGCCCAGGAGACCACACTTTATGGAGTGGATTTGTATGGTGAGAAGTCACTTCATAAGCTTTTAGATGAGCTCAACAAGATAAGCGAGCTGTTCTGGATAAGGATTATGTACTGCTATCCCGAGGAGATATACGATGAGCTTATAGAGTCCATGATAAAGGATGAGAAGGTATGCCATTATCTGGATATGCCAATCCAGCACTGCAATGACGATATTTTAAGGCGCATGGGCAGAAAAACAACAAAGGCTGAGCTTATGGAGCGTATCAGAATGCTGCGTGAGAGAATACCTGATATCACATTAAGGACCACACTCATATGTGGCTTCCCGGGTGAGACACAGGATAATCACGAGGAGCTTATGCAGTTTGTAAATGATATGGAGTTTGACCGTCTGGGAGCCTTTACGTATTCCCCGGAGGAGGGCACAAAGGCAGCTGCAATGCCTGATCAGATAGATGAGGATATAAAGGCTGAATGGCAGGCTGATGTCATGGAGCTTGAGGAAGAGGTCATTTTTGATAAAAATGAGACACTAAAGGGTAAAGAATTATATGTTTTCATAGAGGGCAAGGTGGCTGATGAAAATGCTTATATCGGCCGTACATACAGAGATGCACCGAATGTTGACGGATATATATTCATCAACACTGATGAGACACTTATGACCGGCGATATATGCAAGGTTATGGTGACCGGTGCGTATGAATATGATTTGATAGGAGAACTTGTAAAATGAATTTACCAAACAAACTTACAATCTTAAGAGTGATACTTATTCCGTTTTTTGTATTTTTCCTTATTTCACCGTTTTTTGACGGATACGGAAATTATATAGCACTTGCGATATTTATCATTGCAAGTCTGACCGATATGGCTGACGGAAAAATTGCAAGAAAATATAATCTTGTTACAAATTTCGGCAAGTTTATGGATCCGCTTGCAGACAAGCTGCTTGTATGCTCTGCAATGATATGCCTTGTTGATTTAAAGCTTATCCCTGTATGGGTTGTGCTTATTATCATTGCAAGAGAGTTTATCATAAGCGGTTTCAGACTCGTTGCATCAGACAATGGAATTGTTATTGCGGCAAGCTACTGGGGAAAGTTTAAGACAACCTTCCAGATGCTTATGGTTATTGTTATTATTTTTAATATCAATCTAAAGCTTAGCTGGTTAAATATCCTTGGAACAATTCTCATTTATGTGGCACTTGTGCTCACAGTTGTTTCGCTTATTGACTATATTGCAAAGAATAAGGACGTCTTAAAGGACCAGAAATAGACTATAACAGGGAGAAAAGTATGAGAATAATAGCAGGAACGGCGAGAAGCCTCCCTCTAAAGACTATTGAGGGAAAAGATACAAGACCGACTACTGACAAGACGAAGGAGACTCTTTTTAATGTCATGCAGTTTGATGTTCCCGGAGCATATTTTTTAGATCTGTTTGCTGGAAGCGGACAGATAGGACTTGAAGCGTTAAGCCGCGGTGCAGCCTATGCTGTATTTGTGGAGAATTCAAGAAAAGCCGCTTCATGCATCGAGGACAATATCCATTTTACAAAGTTTGATAAGGTCTCAAGGCTTATGATGACGGATGCTGTCACGGCAGTACGTACGCTTGAGGGCAAATACAAATTTGATATCGTGTTTATGGATCCGCCATACAATAAGGAGCTTGAAAAGGAAGTGCTTATTACACTTTCGGACAGCGATATATTAAAGGATGATACACTTATCGTGGTTGAGGCTTCAAACGATACTGATTTTGATTATCTCACAGAGCTTGGCTATGAGATAGTCAAAGAAAAAATTTATAAGACAAACAAGCATGTTTTCATAAAGCGTGCATAGGAGATACAATATGAAGGTAGGAATTTATCCGGGAAGCTTTGATCCGGTGACATTTGGACACCTGGATATAATAGAGCGTTCAGCCAAAATAGTGGATGAGCTGGTTGTCGGAGTACTCAATAATAGTGCAAAAAACTCGTTGTTTTCTTTGGAAGAACGTGTTAGTATGATAAAGGAAATGACAGCACACATACCAAACGTCAGGGTAGGGTGCTTCGAAGGACTTTTAGTTGACTACATGAAGAAAATCAATGCAACAATCATAATAAGAGGATTGCGTGCAGTGACAGATTTTGAGTATGAGCTGCAGATTGCACAGGCTAACGGAGTGCAGAATCCGGAAATAGAGACGGTTTTTCTCACTTCGAGCCTCAATTATTCATATTTAAGCTCTACAATTGTCAAGGAATTTGCATCATACGGAGGAGATATATCAAAGTTCGTACCTGAACAGTTCATTGATAGAATTTATGCCAAATACAATATTACCAGGTAAGGAGACAGTATTTATGAGCAGTAAAATGGAACAGATTATTGAAGAAATCGAAGACTATATTGATGGCTGCAAGCCGTCACCTATTTCAAGAAACAAGATTCTTGTCAATCGTGAACAGTTAGAGGAGCTTCTTTCAGAGCTTCGTACAAAGACCCCTGAGGAGGTCAAGAGATATCAGAAGATTATCAGCAATAAGGAGGCTATCCTTGCTGATGCACAGGCGAAGGCTGATCAGATAATCGCGCAGGCTCAGATTCAGACAAATGAGCTTGTCAGCGAGCATCAGATTATGCAGCAGGCATATGCTCAGGCGAATGAGGTAGTGCAGATTGCAACAAAGCA
>ERZ1034678.1471-NODE-1471-length-11659-cov-8.237160_pt1 | contig 11659 bp, 9 predicted proteins | sample MGYA00520640_ERZ1034678 | MGnify/ENA primary metagenome ERZ1034678 (study PRJEB33766, sample SAMN09781767) | gut metagenome | biome: gut microbiome | host: Homo sapiens | place: Madagascar | study: EMG produced TPA metagenomics assembly of the PRJNA485056 data...
GAAATATGCTATTCTTCTTTCTTTTATATTCATTGGTGAAGCTTTCCTATTTAATTTTATCAATGCATGTCTGCCTCTATTTGCAATCCCTGTCTTTGTCCTTTTAAATGCTTTTATACTTACTTTGGTAACTAAGATACAGCTTACATTAAGTCTGCTATCCTTTACCATTTCTCTTAGTGTAAATTTCATTTTTCTTGCAATTTCAGGTGTTCTTATAGGATTCGCACTATTACCCTTCTTTTATGGAAATTACAACCTGCCATATGCTCTGATTCAAATTTCAGGTGGACTTCTTGAATTGCTCTTAATATTCCTTCTTTTCAAAATCAAAAGGCTCCGCCGTGGCATGCCATTTCTCTATCAAATCGGCTCTTCTGCCACAGGTTTTATCTTAAGCTGTTTTATTCTGCTCATTGTTACCATAATCAGCTTTTATGATTCCATTCCTGACATGCAGTTCCTCTTTCTCCTCATCGCCCTTTTCCTGATTGGACTTCTGCTTTATTGCTGGTGGCGGTTCCGGATTACCCGTGACTACCGGGAGAAGCTGCGGCAGGCGGAGCTTAAGGCTTTACAGAATGAACTTAAGGAGAAAGATAACCGCATCCGGGAACTGGAAGAAAATAATGATTCCCTGGCTAAGATTATTCATAAAGATAACAAGCTGATTCCGGCAATGGAGCTGGCTGTCTGCGAATATTTAGAGGCAGAAGCTACAGACGGTGATACTAGAAAGAAGGGCGAACAGCTTGCCAGCGGGTTAAAGAGCATGGCACAGGAGCGGAAAGGTACGCTGAACTCCTACCGCCATGATGAACACGCACTTCCGGTGACCGGAGTCTGCGTCTTAGATGCGCTTTTTACCTATATGCAGCAGCGTGCCCTGGCGCAGAACATCAACTTTTCCCTGCATATCACAGGCGATATTGTAAAAATGACGGAAGATATCATTTCCGGGGAAGACCTTTCCCACCTTCTGGCGGATTTGTTGGAAAATGCCATGATTGCCATTGGTGATAACGAGGTGCGCAGCCTTTCTGCTTACCTTTGCCATAATGAGGACAGTTGTACCATAGAGATTTCCGATAGCGGAAATGCCTTTGATGTGCAGCTCTTTGAGGATTTCGGCCAGACCCGGCACACCACCCACAAGGACAGTGGCGGCAGCGGAATCGGTCTTATGGACATCTGGAAAATAAAGAAACAATATCGTGCATCCCTGCACATCATTGAATATACGCCGGGAACTTCCATATTTACGAAAAAAATTGCTCTAGTCTTTGACTGGAAAAATCATTATCTGATTCAGACCTACCGCCGTAATGAAATTGAACGGGTACATATGAGAAGTGATATGTTTGTTTTACAGTCAGACTGATTTATGTTATGATGGAAGAACTTTTGAGAAGGTAAATATTACATGAGGTAAATGTTATGAGTCATGCACTGGTTATATTATGTGGTGGAAAAAGTACAAGAATTGGAACGGACAAGGCTTTGCTCCCTTTTGGGGACTGCTGCCTGATTGAATATCTGGTCCGGAAATTTCAGCCGGATTTTCCGAAAATCTACCTTTCTGTCCAGCAGAAAAATGATTATGCGCATCTGAATCTTCCGGTGACAACCATTGGAGACATCTATGGAAATGCCGGTCCGCTGTCCGGTATCTTCAGCGCACTTTCCATGATTTCTGAGGAACGTGCCTTCTTCATTTCCGTAGATACACCTTTTGTAGAACCGGCACTGGGGCTTTACCTGCTGTCACAGCCACAGGAACATCCTATCTGGGCGATTGAGCGTGTCAATGACCAGCTGGAGACTCTCTCCGCTGTCTACTCCAAAAGCTGCATTCCGCAGATAGGAAAAGCCATGCTCTTTCACCAGTATTCCTTTAACCGGCTTCATGAGAAATGCAATGCCGGCTATATCCCGGAAAACGAGCTGGCAAATATATGTCCGGTTCCACTGAATGAACAGTTTTTTAACATCAATACCCGCACCCATTATTATCATGCATTAAAGCTGCTTTCCGAGCGGGGAGAGCTTTTTGATGAAGACAGCAATCTGGAGCTTCCGGCAACAGGCAATATTGCTTCTTTTATTCCCGTGGTATCGCTGGTGGGGGATTCCATTATTGATAAAAAGACCTTCTGCATCCAGCTATTGGAGGCATTAAAAAAAGATGACATTAAGGCTGCCATCTTTGATTCAGAAAAAGATTTTTCCAATATTACAAATGTAGACCTCATCCTCACCTGCGATTTAGAAGATGAAGACTGCTTTAAAATCGAGCTTTTGAGCAGTGAGTTAAATGAGACTCCGCTACATCCCCTTTCCGGTCTTGTTGCCATCGCCAGTGATTTCGGTTACAAATGCGAAGAAGTTCCTTGCTTTGACTTCCGCAAGCCAAAGTCACTTCTTGGCTTCTTAAAGACGCTGATCCGCGACTATAGCCATTAAGTATCTATAGGAAACGGCACAGCTCCGGCATCCAGTCTCCGATAAAAATTTCATCTTTGATAATTGCACGCCAGACCGGTGGGAAGAAGGCTTCCAAAAGAGTCATCACTTCCACCCAGTCTGGCTCTTTTTTGCGCTCCCGCTTTAAGTATGCCGTCCATTTCCGTTTCATATAAGTATAATCCTTATAGTGAAGGACGGTATCCAGCCTGTCTTTTCCAAAGGACAGCTCTCTCTTTGTTCCAACTTCAATAATCTGCTGCTCAACCTTTCTGCCATCTAACGCCTCTTTCTTTAAGATTCCATAAATTTCTTCATAGCAGGACAGGTCGTTGATTAATTCCATTTTCTCTAAGATTTCCACAAAATTCTCTGCCACAACCTGCTCATAAGGATATTGCAGAAACTTTATTACCGTATTCTCCTGTAAGAAAAATGGCAATTCTCCATGGGCAGGCTGCATCTGCTCGTCCAAAAGCTCCTGAAAACGCAGGGTAATGGAAACTTCATGCTCCTTTGATTTTGCCAGCACCTCTATCTGATAGCTGCCCGCCCTTTCTTTCTCTATCTGATAGACATACTCCGGCTTCCGGCTTAACACCTCTTCCATGAGCTGCCCTAACTGCATTTCCGTCAAATGCTCATCCTTTACCACCTGATAATAATAGGAAAGGGAAAAGACTCTCTTCCGGCGGTAATTCTCCACGCCGAGACTGCTGCCATTTCTAAGATAAAGCTTTTCCGCAAATGTTGATTTACTTATCCGATATAGAAAATACTCGGTTACCGCAGAAGGAAGCAGGTCCACAAAAGAGATTTGCAGGTCCTCACTTCTCTGCCGGATCAATGATTCACTCAGTATGCACTCTGCCACTACAGCCACACTCCAATTCTGCTCTGAACCTTTGCCACAACCTTGCGGGCTCTGGCATATTCCATTAATTTTGCAATATCTTTCTTTGGCTCATTGATAAATGCCAGCAGCGCCTTCTTTAAATCCTCCCGCTCCAGACGTTCCTCGTACTTAAGGCAGTCACAGATGAGACGCTCTTTTTCGTAAATCTTCATCTCGCCTCCGGCAAAAGGAATCGCCGTTACACCAAGCTCCATGACCTCCGGCTCTGTATAATATGGTTTCACCACCGGGTATTCCATGCGGAACCTTGACTTCGAAGTATTCTTGCTGATGGCAATACTCCATTCATAAGGACGCTTCTCAATATAACCGTAATAGTAAAGAGCGCTGTCCATACATAAGATTCCATCCGGGAACAGTCCCAGAATGATTTCTTCCTGCGGTTTCTCTTCATACCCCATGGAATAATATCCACTCTTTACATGGTCAAGTATGCCGGCTTTCACCAGTCCCTGAATACTTTTATAGGTCAATCCCAAAGGATATAATTTTTCGGCTTTCACAATGCCATTATTTTCTTCTAAAAGCTTCTTTATCTCTTCAATGGTCTGCTCTTTCTGCTTCGCATTCATAGATATCGCTCCTTCGCATTTTTCTTCTAGTATAAGTTAATTTTTGCCGCTTGTCAATTTCTGTTGCAATTTGTCTTATATTTTTCAGTTTGTCGTTGTAAAAGTTGTTTTCTTGTCGTATAATTTATTTGGAACAATATTTAATGTCGTATATGTCTATTTGAATATACGCTTGTTTTTAATAAATGAGGTATCTATGGAAACAGAAAATACTACCCGAAAAAACCCTTCCCGGGAAACCTGCCAGAAGATTATCAAACGTATTCTGGTCACAGAAGTATTAGAAAAGGGCTGCAATGAACATTTCCGTCAGGCTTCGGATTTTATGGGATATTTCCAGTCCCTGTACCCTGCTTCCGATGCACTGACCAAACAGGTGCAGCGTGCCATCAAGGCAATGGATATGCCCCGGGATGAGAGAGGTTACTTTATTGTAAATAAAACATCCGAGCAATTTGAGCAGGACAAAGAAATCAGCCGCCTGCTGCAATCCAGTGAAGCTTCTTTAAAAAGCCTAGAGGAATCCGAACCGGTACTGATTGAAGTACCAACCGAGCTTGCCGATTATCTGATGTATACTTTAAGTTCTTCCATCAGCTTAAAGGGACATTATGATACTATGGTAAAGGCTTATAATGGTATCATTATCTACACCAGGGAGCGCAGCCGTATCCTTTCCTACCTCCAGACTCTGTTATCCACAAATTGATGATAATTATCCAAATAATGTGGATAACTCTGCTGCGATAACAGAATAATAATGGATTTATCCACAAATTATCAGAATATAACTCGTCCTAACTTTAATGTCCAAGATAACGTAAAACGACAATATTTAAATTTAAATATTGTCGTTTCTTTTTATTCTTGTCTTTTTCAGTTGTTCTATAGCAATTTTCGAGACTATTTTCTTCTTCTGTGCCGTCTTCTCTTGCTGCGATAGTTTCTCTTTATAGTTTTGTAACGCTTATCCGGTCTGCTCTTTGAGAAATATTTGTGTCTGATAATATAGAAATTATCCGCAAATCTCCGAATCAGAAATGCTATGACCACAAGAGCTGCGACACCGAGAATTCCAAGTAACACCTTCCAGATATTTATCTGGAACTTATGCTTTGTGGTGGTTGCTGTTTCTGTCGAGGTCTCTTCTTCTTTTACATTATCAAAGGAGAAGGTATCTGCTTTTACTCCGGTGGAAATGATATCCGCACCACCTACATCATGTCCTGCAAATGTATATTTGATATTTGCCAACACATCATCCGAAGTATTATCATAGCTTACTGCCGGCGTAGCTTCGCTGAATTCTGCACTCTTTGGCAGAACAATATTTCCCGCCGGGTCTATCTTTACAAAGGAGGAATTGGTATTGAGCATTCCTGTATCCATTTCTCCATTTTCAAGCCTTGTCTCATTCTGTGCTACATTATATAGCGAAAAGTTCTCGAAATAGTAATTATACAATGCAATACTGTCTGTCCACTGCGCCGGCGACTGGGCATTCATAATGACACAGATAAGTGTCATATCATCTTTTTGTGCATAGGTAACCAGCGTACTGTTTGCCGCTGTGGTGTATCCGGTCTTGCCACCAACACAATATTCATAGAGATACTGTCCTCTGGTTTTAAAGGCATGAATCATCTCATTGTGATTCTGCAGATAGGTGATTTCATCATGCTTGTTGGTTGGTGGAATCTGATAGGTCTTGGTTGCCGTAATCGCACGGAAAGTCTCATTCTGGTAAGCCGCCTTTGCAATCAGTGCCATATCATAACAGCAGGTGTAGTGAAGGGTTGCATCCTCTCCCTCTGATAGTCCGTGTGGATTATTAAAATGTGTATTCACACAACCTAACTCTGCCGCTTTGTCATTCATCATCTGAACGAAATTCTCAACGGTTCCGCCTACATGCTCCGCTACCGCATAGGCACATTCATTGGCAGACTCCAGCATGACTGCATAAAGGCATTCCTCCATGGTCATCTGCTCTCCCACATCCCTGGAGATTCCGGAACCATGGGTGTTATAAACCGCCTCTTTGGAAAATGTTACTGTCTCATCCAGCGAACAGTTTTCCAGTGCCAGAAGCGTGGTCATAATCTTCGTGATACTTGCCGGACAATGCTGCTCCGTGGAATTCTTATCATAAAGAACCGTTCCTGTGCTCTCTTCCATCACAATCGCATTGGGTGATTCGGTTTCCGGGTCCTGGGGCCAGTACTCTGCCGCCTTTACCTTTTGTGTGTTTATACCCAATAAGCCAACCAGACAGCACACTGCCAGTCCGACGCTTAATATATTCTTTTTCTTTTTCATTTTCTGCTGCTCCTAAATCATTCTTACCTTTAAGTATATATCAATCCATTTCCATGGTGCAATACCTTTCCATTAATATTCACAATTCTCTTTCTTTTAAACCATAAATATGATAAATTGTTTTCGAAAGATATATATAAGTAGAAAGGATTTCATATTATGAGACTTCGCAATATCCCGGCGGCTGCGCCGGCTGTAGAAGCCAGTGACCTCTGTATCAAGGATGCCGCTTCCCATAAAGGACACTGGAATGAAATATTTGGAAATGACCACCCGATCCGCATTGAAATCGGCATGGGCAAAGGACGCTTTATCATGGACTTAGCTGCCCGGAATCCGGATATCAACTATCTTGGCATGGAACGTTATGAAAGCGTATTGTACCGCGGACTCCAGAAATTGGAAGAAAACCCACTGCCAAACTTACGCCTTCTGTGTGAAGATGCGGCACTTCTGCCGGACTTCTTCGAAAAGGGCGAGTTAGACCGCATTTATCTTAATTTCTCCGACCCATGGCCAAAGGACCGCCATGCCAAAAGAAGACTGACCTCCCGCCAGTTCTTAGAGCGCTATGACAAAGTCTTAAAAGATGACGGACAGATTGAGTTTAAGACCGATAACGTAGGACTTTTTGACTTCTCCTTAGAAGAAATCGATGCTGCAGGCTGGAATCTGGACGCATTTACAAGGGATTTACACCATGATACTGCCATGAACGAAGGCAATATCATGACCGAATACGAAGAGAAATTCTCTTCCAGGGGAAATCCTATCTGCAAGCTGATTACTTCCAGAAATATTCCTTTATGACCTTTCCGATAGTGCCAGTGCACGGACACTGCCGGATGCATGACCCATGAGATGAACCATTTGCCTGAGCATCCGGAGTTGGTTTATCAGTGAAATTTTTATAAATTTTTCTTTTTTTATTGTGGCTTATCTTCTGAGGGTTTATAATACGTCGTAGCATAAATCATTGATACAATGTAAGGAGATGTATACCATGTACGAATTTACAGAAGATTGTTTGATTCATATTCCACAAATTGATGAGGAACACCGCAAATTATTCCAGATGATAAATGATGCTCTTTCCCTTGTTAAAACAACCGAGGATATTTCCGGAACTGCCCAGAGCCTGCTTCTTCATCTGAAGGATTATGCGAATACACATTTCGCCCATGAAGAGGCTTATATGGAAGAGATTCATGACCCGGAGCTTCCTCTTCAGAAAAAGGAACATGCTGAATTTGCTGAGAAAATCAATTCCTTTATTTTAGATAAGTCCTCAAAAGAGGCTGCCAGAGCATCTTTCGAAGAACTGCTTTCCTATCTGGTACGCTGGCTGTACCACCATATCTTAAGCAGTGATATGATGATTGGAAAAATGTCCGCAGTTGAAGGGACTTCCGATGACCCATTTGCCTTTACGGACAAATACAAGACCGGAATTGACCTTGTGGATAAAGAGCACCGCCGTCTCTTTGAGATTATAAAAGAGACCAATGACCTGATTCAAAACGATCTGCTGCATGACAAATATGATGAAATTATGCGGCTTTTAGTGGAATTAAAGGATTATACACAATTTCATTTTGCTGATGAGGAAATGCTGATGGAGAAGATGCACTATCCGGAACTGGCTGCCCAGAAGCGTGCCCACACTGCTTTCGTTGAACGCCTGGTAGAAATTGACCTCTCAGAACTTGACGATATGGACAATAACCAGCAGACTTATCTTCTGGAACTGATCCAGTTCCTGCTGGGCTGGTTATCCAACCATATTATTGGTATGGATAAAAAAATTGCTGTCTATATGGACGAAATGAAAAAATAATAAACTGCAGAGCATACAGCATAAAACCGGCTTCCTGATATTAGATTTTATTCTAAGTCAGGGCGCCGGTTTTCTTATATAAAGTGTCTTTCTGTGACACGCTCTCCTTTTTCAAGATGAACGAAATTGCAATCCCATTTTCCAGATAAAAGCTTTCTTATAATATTGCAGTCGGATGGCTCCACCGCCAGCTTCTTATTTAGAAGTTCTGCAGGTCTTTTCAGTCCATCTTTGGTTTTCTTTATATCATAGCTTTGCGTATCTATTAAAGTAATCTTCTCATAACCGCCATAGATTGTATCTAAGACTTCCATCCCCCGTTCTCTGCCATAAGCAGCAAGAATGGTGCTGCACTGGCCTCCAATGGACTCCTTGTCAATTGTCCACGCTCTTGTCGCATAAAGAGAATTCTTATCCACATGATTCTCCAAAAGCTGGTGGATGCAGTCGTGGAAACGTGGCATTACAAGCTCGGTATTCCAGCTCACAATCCCTTCCGTGCCCCGCCCGCACAATCCATAGGTGAGCAGGATTATATCCACATCCTGGTGCCTGTCAATCTCCTGCTGCAGCAGATTTCTTAATACAGACGGGTTTCTATGCAATCCACGTTGCAGATATACAACAGGATATGTTATATTTAATTGTTTTCTGTACTTTTCAATTTCATCCTGCTGCATTGCACAGGCAATCAGAATTTTCTTTTCCAAATGATTTCCTCTATATTTATATATTTTTCTATATCCTTTTGCATATAATAACTAAAAAAGGTATGCTCATCATGAAATTCAAATCAAACTGCTTTTCCAGAAAGGCTTTGCTTTTTTCCTACCGTAAGCCTGCCCTGCACACTAAATTTACTACAATTCAAAGGTCTTTTAAAGAAGTAAAAAATATACTGAACAAATAAACGATATCTTCATCATTCCTTATTTACATCTACAGAACCTGCCACTGACAGCTTCTTACGGATATTTTACAACAAAAAAAAGCACCAACCCCATGGCTCCACGTCCACAAAATCGGTACTTTACATGCGCCACCAGGGGTTCGAACCCTGGACACCCTGATTAAGAGTCAGGTGCTCTGCCAGCTGAGCTAGTGGCGCATTGCTTAACGCAAGGATTATTATATAATAGAATTTATCGAATTGCAAGTAATTTTTTATTTTTTTGTAAAAATTTTGTAAATTACATATTAGCAAATAATGCCGCAATTTCTTCCGGTGTCATCATGTGATTCGGGTCGGAATTTGTCTCGATAACAGGCTCTGCTACCGGTTCTTCCACAACCGGTTCTGACACAGGTTCCTCTTCTGTTATCGGCTCAGATTCTTCTGAAATAGCATCTTCTGTTACAACTGGTGCTTCTTCAGCTGCTGCATCAGCATTTGCAATTAAAGCAGCAATCTCTTCCGGTGTCATCATATGATTCGGATTGGAATTCATTTCCATAACCGGTTCATCAATGGTATTTACCATTTCTTCTGTAAATGCAGGTTCTTCCGGTTCTTCATCTGCAAATCCAAGTGTATCATCAAAACCAACTGGTTCTTCTGGTTCCGGTTCATTGTTTTCTTCTGCAGATCCAGTTTCTTCTGCTACTTCTTTTGTAGTCTCAGCTGCTTCGTCATTTCCGAATAAAGCATCTATATTTAATAAATCATCTTCTGCTAAATCCGGCATATCCTCTGCAGCTGTCTCCGGTTCTGTTGCCGGTTCTTCCGGCATCACTTCATTGATTGGTGCTTCCGGTTCTTCCGGCGTTACTTCGTCGATTGGTGCTTCCGGTTCTTCCGGCATCACTTCGTCGATTGGTGCTTCCGGTTCTTCCGACGTTACTTCGTCGATTGGTGTTTCCGGTTCTTCCGGCGTTACTTCCTCAACTGGTGCGGCTGATGATGGCTGTACCGGTGCTGCTGTATAAGTAACAGCTGGCGCACCATTTATTTTTCCAACTTCAGCTAATATGGTATTGTGGATGGATAATTCCATTTCTTTCACGGAAGCTGCCATTTCCTGCTGTTTTAGCAGAAGGTCTTTATTGGCATTCTCAACTACGATACGCTGCTGCTCTAACATGTTCTTCTCAAGATTATCCAGACGGTCGGAAAGATTAAATATCTGCTCTAATAATTTGTCGTTGGAATTCATCAATGCATCGGAATTCTCTTTGTTACGGCTTATGGTAACTTTGGCAATGGATTTCTGTGCATCTATGATGTCCTTTGTCGGTGAACCGGCTGCCTCTTCGATACGATCAAGCTGATCCGCAATATCTTCAAAGGATTTGCGGGTTACAAGATAAGAAGCTTTTTCTGACTTAAACAGATTATCATACTGTTCGTACTGATCAATCTCTTTCTTATAATTTTTCTGGATTGCACTGGCAATCAGAATATAAATATCAGCCAGTGCTACAACTGTAAGTACAATCAATGCCACATAATTGGACGGATAGTTAATCATCACATATAGTTCCCCTAAAACCAGTACTGTTAATACCAGTACAGCCGTCACAATTCTCAGATTGTAAGAATCCTTCTTTTGTTTGATGTTCTGCTTTGCTTCTTCCATTGTAAAAATCCTCCATGATTTTTTATTTTTCACTAAATAGCAGGAGCAAACCGTAAAAACCTGCCACTATACTGGCAGTTCCCTGGATATGTCCTGCAGCCGGGTACTTACTTTCCCTGTAAGTATAATTAATTTTATTCTATCACAGGTAGAATTTTCCTTCAAGAAGCCTTTTCCAAAATAGAAATGAAAATTAAGATAGTTTGCTAGTTGATACCTTTACATATGAACTGATTTAAAAACTGATTTTTATCACATGGTCTGCCAAAAAGATAACCCTGCAGATAATCAGCATGTATTTCTTTCAGCTTTTGATGCCACTCTTCTTTTTCTACACCTTCTATACATATTTTGATATCTATACTATGTACCAGTTCAACTATTTTTTTTAACAGCTCAAAGTCCCTTGTTTGACTCATAGCTTTTGCTGTAAAATGATTATCCAGTTTCACATAATTAGGATTCATGTTTACAATACAATGTAGATTCGAAAAACCTGTGCCAAAATCATCCAGAATAAACTGTATTTTTTTCTCTTCGAATTTCTTCCGAAGCGTATAAAAATACGGTGTCATATCCGTATATCCGCTTTCTGTCAGTTCCGCACACAGGCTCTCCGGCGGAAGATTATATTGTTCTATAGACGAAAGTATGTCCTTCCAGATATCACTTTTCATCATCTGAATATAAGATATATTTACATTAACCTTAAATCCCGGTATATACTGCCGCATTTCATGGCACATTGCCGCAGCTTCATTTAATACAAATCTTCCAGCCGGAATAATAAGCCCGGTTTCTTCCAGTAATGGTATAAATTCCACAGGCGGGATACTTTCTTTTTTTCCACCTGAATACATGGAAAACCTCATAAGCGCTTCCGCACCAATTATATTTCCCGAGGAACAATCTATAATCGGCTGATAGTATACTTCAAATCCTTCAAATTCATTTGTCACAGCACCTCGAAGTGCAC
>ERZ1034678.1481-NODE-1481-length-11628-cov-4.720729_pt1 | contig 11628 bp, 2 predicted proteins | sample MGYA00520640_ERZ1034678 | MGnify/ENA primary metagenome ERZ1034678 (study PRJEB33766, sample SAMN09781767) | gut metagenome | biome: gut microbiome | host: Homo sapiens | place: Madagascar | study: EMG produced TPA metagenomics assembly of the PRJNA485056 data...
TTTTGAAGAAAGGCCGCACCCATGTAAAAGACTTTTATTCCGTGAAAAAAGATAAAACGTTCGCTGCCGATCTTGTGATGTGCATCGAAGATGGCCGCGCACAGTACAGCCTGGAATTTCCCAAAGCACCGATGAAAGAGAAAACATAAAGGAGGTTTGACCCTTGCCACAGATTGACGATATTCGAGAATTGGCGCAGCAGAACGCCCGGTATGTCAGTAACTCGCCACAGGACTGGATGAGTTATCTGGATGTGGCGGCGCGGCTGTACCGCTATTCGTTCACCGATGCACTCCTGATCCACGCGCAGCGGCCCGATGCAACCGCCTGCGCAGAACTGGAACTCTGGAATCAGAAAATGAGCCGATGGGTCAACCGTGGCGCAAAAGGCATCGCGCTTCTGGATGATACCGGACCGCGTACCAAGCTGCGGTATGTGTTCGATATTGCTGACACCCATCTGGTGCGCGGCGGAAAGACACCGCTCTTATGGAATCTGGACAGCCACGAGCATGAGCAGGCTATCTTAGACCATCTGGAAGATACCTATGGTTTATCCCAGACAGACAGCATGAACACCGCCCTGCTGGAACTGGCACAGCAGCTGACCGCCGATAATCTGGATGAAGCGATGGACGGTTTGGCCTATGAGGTGGCAGATACGTTTCTGGAAGAACTGGACGAAGATAACATCCGTGTCCGCTTCCGGGAACTGATGACCAACAGTATTTTCTATACGCTTTCCCGCCGCTGCGGGCAGGAGCCTATGGATGTGCTGGACGATGATGACTTTATCCGTATCATGGATTTCAACAAGCTGCCGGTACTGTCGTTCCTTGGCAACGCGGTTTCCGAACAGTGCGAAGCGGTTCTTTTTGACATTGGCCGAGAGATGCGGAAAATTTACAAAAAAGAAATCACGCAGCAGCTTGAAAAATCCGTTGACAGCTTGTATAATACCAATACGGACTTTAACACATTAAAGCGTGAAACCAAAGAAAACACGACCAAAGGAGGACAAGAAAATGGAGTTGACGTATTACCGCAAGGGAGATTATCTGTTCCCGAATCTGGCCGTGAAGGACGAGCCGCAGACCATCGGGAAGTACGGGATGCTGCGCAGGACGTACCTCAAAGAGAACCGCAAGAACTGGTATCAGAGTATGCTGATGAGCGGCAGGCTGAACCAGCATCTGGCGCAGATCGAGGAAGTAGCGGAGAGTCGGGTGGAAACCCTGCTGGACAGCCTGAACGAGAAGTTTCCGGCACCGAGCAAGGAGAAGGACCCGCTGGCATGGGCAGCACATCAGAACAGCCTGACGGCGATGGCCGAGGAGATCGTCTTGAAGGAATTGGTGTACAATTAACTGAAACAACAACGGAACAGGATTTGAGCGAAGCAGAGGAAGAAATTGCCTCTGCTTTTTCTTTTCCTGATTTGCCGACCGTGGAACAGCAGATCCGCGCCATTGAAGCACCGATCCAGGCGCGGTATGCGGATGAAATTGCACTTGATTCCGAAGTGGTCGATGAAATCCTGCGCACGGGCAGCAACCGCAGCAAAGGCCAGCTGCGCCTGATCTACAATTTTATGGTCGAGAAAACCCCGGAAGAATACACGGAGTTCGTGAAAAACGAATACGGCACGGGAGGAAAAGGCTTTGAAATTGACGGCGCAAAGTATGCGGTCTGGTTCGATGATTTGGGGTTGCGCATTGCGGCAGGTGACACGGCAAAGGGCGGTACGATTGTCAATGCGTTTTTGTCATGGGAGGATGTGAGCAACCGCACCCATGAACTGCTCCGACAGGGTGAGTATGCGCCGCAGGCGGTTCTGGACGCTGCACGGCAGAACGCCTTGCAGGAACACGCGCAGACCTTGGCTTATATGGAACGTGACTTGGCAGATGGCGTTGCCGAAGCAGTCTTTCAGGATGTAGAAATCTTCAGGGGCGGTTTCCCGGAATTGACGGACAGGCTGGCAGGCTTGCTGGACGATGCAGCTTTTTTAACCGATCTCAACGAGAGATTATCTGCGCTGGGGGAAGCCTACGTCGAAGATAAAGACCTGATGCGGATGAACTTTTATAAGCCGGATAAAGTGGCAGCTCTGTTCCAGCAGTTTGCAAAACCTTATCAGAACTACTCGGCGCGGGATGGCTTTCACTGGAATGAGTATAAGAAGTTCATCACGGAAGATGAAATCAATGGATATTTCACACGGGGCAGCAATTACTCGGACAGTCGGCTGGCAATCTATTCGTTCTTCCTGAATCATGAGAACAAGAAAGAGCGGGCAAACTTCCTGAAAGACCATTACGGAATCGGCGGCAGCAGCCATGCACTCTGCGGGGCAGACGATTCCCACGAAGATCACGATGGCAGGGGCATTTCTTTGGAGCGTGGCTCATACGGGAACCCGGATGCAAGCGTTCATCTGAACTGGAATCAGGCCGCAGGCCGAATCGACCAGCTTATCCGTGACAGTGAGTATTTGAAGCCGGCAGACTACTCCCGGATGCCTGCTTATGAGCGCGAGCGGATGGCAATGCGGGTGATGGGATTCTATCACCATCTGCCGAACGCGGTGGAACGTCCTTTCCCGCAGGACCTTTACCACGAAGAGGGACGAAAGGCTCTCGTTGAAAAACTGGAAGCCCCTGAACAGGCGGTGGAACTGCTGGAGCAGATGGACAATGCACTGCTGTCCATGCCGCTGGATTCCGAAGAATATGAGCGCAAGGCAGAATTCCTCTCTATCCTGCACCAGTATGTCGAGGGAACGTACACGATTTTCCCGGAAAAGAAGAAGGCTGTTGAGATTGCGGTTCCTGAACAGGGGCAGATGTCCATGTTCGACTTCATGGAGCAGGAGCCGCAATCGAAAGAGCAGTCAACCGCCGCAGCGGTTGAGAAACCCAAAAAAGATGCGCCTCTTGCAGATGAAAAGTATTCGGAGCAGACGCTGCAGCCCCTGCCACTGGATGCCGCCAACGAATATAACGCACTGAAAGAGCGCTACCCGGATGCTCTGGTCGGCTATGAGCAGTACGGAAACTTTGAGTTCTACGGCGAGGATGCAAAGCGCGTTTCAGAACTTCTTGGCAGCAAGCTGTTGGAAAAGGAAACCGCACTCGGCAAGGTTGAGGTATCTGGTTTTCAGCGTGAACAGTGGGTTTCACAGGCAATGAAGCTCTGGAAGCAGGGGGAGAGTGTCTATCTGTCCGGCCAGCAGGAAGATGGAACCCATGCGCAGACAAAGTATTTCCGCAGAGAGGAATATCTGCCAGTCAATACCATTATTGAACTGGACGATAGGGAGTTCCGTGTGGATTCGGTCAACTTTGAACAGGGGACGGTCAGCTTGCAGGACATGACCCTTGCGAAAGAAGCCCGGTATCCGATCTTCCGAACGGAACCGCTGGAGTACATTCGGCATTTATATGAACAGGCAGATATGCCACTGGAAGAAGCGGTGGAAATCACGGTCTTTACGGCTCTACACAATGCAGGCGCGGCTTACGAGGATTTTTCCTCGGAGCAGATGGATGTAATCTATTCGGTGGCAGAATCGGGCGGCGCGTTGGAAGATTTGCTCAATCCTGAGTTTCCGCCGGAACAGATGCAGCTGATCGCAGATGTGCAGAACAGAACGGATGCCATCAGCCGCGCAGCGGCAGAGGAAGCTCTGGAACCGCTGACGCAGCAGCCTATGACCCCGGCAGAGGTCAACCATGCACGGCGGCAGCACAATCTTCCGCTGGAAAATGGTGCGGTGGAACAGCCTGCACCGCCCAAACAGGAGCCTATCAACTTCCATATTGAGGACAACGACCTCGGCGCAGGAGGGCCGAAAACGAAGTACAAAGCAAATGTGGAAGCCATTCGGTTACTGAAAACGCTGGATGTAGAGCAGCGGCAGGCTACCGTAGAGGAACAGGAGATTCTTTCCCGGTATGTGGGCTGGGGCGGCATTCCGCAGGCGTTCGATGAAAACAATGCGGACTGGTCAAAGGAATATGCTGAACTGGAATCTCTGCTTACGGCAGACGAGTACAAGGAAGCTCGTGCCAGTACCCTGAACGCATTTTACACTTCTCCTACGGTCATCAAGGCGATGTACGAAGCACTGGATAATATGGGATTGTCCAAAGGCAATGTTCTGGAGCCGTCCTGTGGTGTCGGCAATTTTATGGGTTTGGTGCCGGACAGCATGGAAAAGATTCGGATGTACGGCGTGGAGCTGGACAGCATTTCGGGCCGCATTGCACAGCAGTTGTACCAGAAAAACAAGATTGCGGTGCAGGCCTTTGAAACGATGCGGTTCCCGGACAGCTTCTTTGACTGTGTTGTGGGCAATGTGCCGTTCGGCAATTATAAGGTGCCGGATAAGCGGTATGACCGCCACAATTTCCTCATCCACGATTATTTTATCGCCAAGAGCCTTGACCTTGTGCGTCCGGGCGGCGTGGTAGCGGTGGTAACGTCCAGCGGTACGATGGATAAGAAGGATTCCTCTGTCCGTGAGTACCTTGCCAATCGCGCCGATCTGGTAGGTGCGATTCGTCTGCCGAACAATGCGTTCCAGCGCAATGCCAACACCGGTGTGGTCGCGGATATTCTGTTCCTGCAGAAGCGTGACCGTGCAGCGGTGGAGCGAGCTGACTGGGTGGGTCTCGGTGAAACACCGGAGGGCTACTCCATCAACCAGTATTTTGCACAGCATCCTGAGATGGTGCTGGGGGAGATCACCACGGAAAGCACCCAGTACGGCAAGCAGGAAACTACGGTCAAGCCCATCGAGGGCGCAGACCTTGCCCAGCAGTTGAGAGAAGCGGTCAGCAACATCCATGCCACCATCACGGAGCCGGAAATCTCCGATGATGAACTGGATGTGCAGGAAGAACCGATTCCGGCAGACCCCAGCGTGAAGAATTTCAGCTTTACGAACGTGGATGGGCAGATTTACTACCGCGAAAATTCCTTTATGAACAAGGTGGAACTGCCTGCCGTAACTGCAGAGCGAGTGCTGGGCATGATCGCTTTGCGGGAAACCACCCGGAAACTGTTGGATTGTCAGCTGCATGATGGCTCGGATGCGGAAGTACAGCTTTTGCAGAATGAACTGAAACAGCAATACACCGCATTTAAGGCGCAGTATGGCCTTATCAACAGCACCGCCAACAAGCGGGCGTTCCGACAGGACAGCAGCTATTGTCTGCTGGCATCACTGGAAATTCTGGACGAGGAGAAGAATCTCAAACGGCTTGCCGATATTTTTACCAAACGTACTATCCGTAAGCCGGAACCCGTCACCTCAGTGGACACGCCCAGTGAAGCACTGGCACTTTCCATTGGAGAGAAAGCAAAGGTAGATGTGCCGTTCATGGCGCAGCTTTGCGGTAAGCCTGAGCAGGAAGTCACGGATGAACTGGCAGGTGCGATTTTCCGAAATCCTGTGACACAGCAGTGGGAAACGTCGGATGAATACCTGTCCGGCAACGTTCGTGAAAAACTAGCCACGGCAGAAACCTTTGCGGCGAACCATGCAGAGTACCAGATCAATGTGGACTACCTCAAACGGGTACAGCCCAAAGATTTGGATGCGTCGGAAATCGAAGTGCGGCTGGGTGCAAACTGGGTAAAACCGGAATACATCACGCAGTTTATGAGAGAAGTGTTCAAGACCCCGAACTACTATGCCGGGATTGACATTAAGGCAACCTATTCCGAAATTTCAGGTGCATGGAACATTTCGGGCAAGTCGCTGGATCGCGGCAATCCCCTTGTTACCAATACCTACGGAACGATGCGGGTCAATGCCTATAAGCTGTTGGAAGATGCGTTGAACCTCCGGGATACCAAAATCTACGATACGATTCACGATGCGGATGGCGACCATCGTGTGCTGAATAAGCAGGAAACCATGCTTGCACAGCAGGCGCAGGAATCCATTCGGGAAGCGTTTAAGCAGTGGATTTTCAAGGATTTAGACCGCCGCGAGGATTTGTGTGCGACCTACAATCGGATTTTTAATGCGATTCGTCCTCGTGAGTATGATGGCAGTCATATCCGTTTTGAGGGCATGACCCCGGAAATCTCCCTGATGCCGCACCAGAAAAATGCGGTAGCGCACATCCTGTACGGCAACAATACGCTGCTGGCGCATTGCGTGGGCGCGGGCAAGACATTCCAGATGATTGCCGCCGGCATGGAGAGCCGCAGGCTGGGCCTGTCGCAGAAAAACCTCTATGTGGTTCCGAACCACCTCACAGAGCAGTGGGGCGCAGACTTCCTGCGGCTCTATCCCAATGCCAATGTGTTGGTGGCAACGAAGAAGGACTTTGAACCCAGCAATCGTAAGCAGTTCTGCTCCCGGATCGCAACCGGCGATTACGATGCCATCGTGATCGGTCATTCGCAGTTTGAACGAGTGCCGCTTTCCCCGGAACGGCAGAAAGCCATTGTAGAGCGTCAGATCGACGATATTACGCTGGCTCTGGCGGATGCCCGGAGAGAGGACAGCCGCAGTTTTACGGTCAAGCAGATGGAAAAAACAAAGAAAACACTGGAAGCAAAGCTGCAAAAGCTGAACGACCAGACGAGAAAGGATGATGTAGTTACATTTGAGGAACTGGGGGTTGACCGCCTGTTTGTGGACGAGTCACATTTCTATAAAAATATGTTCCTCTACACAAAAATGCGGAACATCGCAGGTATCGCCCAGACCGATGCACAGAAATCCAGCGATATGTTTGCAAAGTGTCAGTATCTGGACGAACTGACAGGCGGCAAGGGCGTGACCTTTGCAACTGGAACCCCGGTCAGCAATTCGATGGTGGAATTGTACACCATTATGCGGTATCTCCAGTATGGCACCCTGCAGAAGATGGGGCTAAGCCATTTTGATGATTGGGCGGCGTCCTTTGGTGAAACCGTTACGGCAATCGAGCTTTCCCCGGAAGGAACCGGCTACCGTGCGAAAACACGTTTTGCCAGGTTCTTCAATCTGCCGGAGCTGATTTCTCTGTTCAAAGAATCGGCAGATGTGCAGACGGCGGATATGCTGAACCTGCCTGTGCCGCAAGCAGAGTACATCAACGAAGTGCTGAAACCGAGCGAAACACAGGAAGAAATGGTAAGTTCCTTTGCAGACCGTGCCGAGGCTGTGCGCAATGGAAATGTGAATCCCAGATTTGATAATATGCTCAAGATCACCAACGATGGAAGAAAACTGGCACTCGACCAGCGGCTTATGAACGAGATGCTGCCGGATGAGCCGGAGAGTAAAGTGAATCGCTGTGTGGACAATGCGTTCAAGGTCTGGGAAGAATCTGCGCCGGACAAGGGAACGCAGTTGATCTTCTGTGACTTATCGACACCAAAAGCCGATGGCACATTCAATGTTTATGATGATGTGCGGGAGAAGCTGGTGGCGAGAGGTGTTCCCCGTGAAGAAGTGGCGTTCATTCACGAGTACAACACCGAAACGAAAAAAGCAGACCTGTTTGCAAAGGTGCGCGCTGGACAGGTGCGTATCCTGATGGGGTCTACGCCGAAACTTGGCGCAGGAACCAATATTCAGGATCGGCTGATTGCCCTGCATCATCTGGATTGTCCGTGGAAGCCGTCTGACCTGGAACAGCAGGAAGGACGTATTCTCCGGCAGGGAAACCGGAATAAGCAGGTAAAAATCTATCGTTACGTCACTGAAAATACGTTTGATTCGTATATGTGGCAGATTCTGGAAAATAAACAGAAGTTTATAAGCCAGATTATGACATCCAAGTCGCCTGTCCGTGCCTGCGATGATGTGGACGATACCGCACTGTCCTATGCCGAAATCAAGGCGCTGGCAACGGGTAATCCATACATCAAGGAAAAGATGGATTTGGATATTCAGGTCAGCAAGCTGAAACTGCTGAAAGCCAATCACACCAGTCAGATTTATAGTCTGGAATCCGATATTGCGCGTCGCTATCCACGAGAAATTACTGCGGCAAGGGGTCAGATCGAAGCACTGAAAACGGATATGGAAGCGGCAAAACCGCTTCTGGCGCAGGATAAAGACCACTTCGCTATGGAGATCAGCGGCAAGGTGTACACCGAACGCAAGGAAGCGGGTGCAGCCATCATTGAGGCTTGTAAGGCTTTGAAAGCAGTAGGCACCGAGGGCAGGATCGGCAACTACGGTGCGTTTGAACTGCATTCCCGGTTTGACAATTTCGATAAGGTGTTCCGCTTGTCCATCAAGGGCGCGTGGAACTACTCTATGGAAGTCGGCAAAGACCCGCAGGGCAACATTCTGCGTGTTACCAATGCGCTGGCAGGCATCGAAAGAGCATTGCCGCAGGTGGAACGCAGACTGGAAACCTTGGAACAGCAGTTGGCGCAGGCAAAGGAAGAAGCCAAACGTCCTTTTGCGCAGGAAGCGGAACTGGCCGAAAAATCTGCGCGCCTTGCGGAGTTGAACTCTTTGCTCAACATGGACGAAAAGGGCAGTGAGGATGCGCTGAGCGTGGACGAGGATGCCACCGAAACCGAGGTTGCAGACAGGCCGCGCCAGCCTGTGAACTACGCAGGTCGCGTTGCAGAGCGCAGTGCGGATAATGTACGGAAACCCTCTGTGCTGGCACAGCTTCATGCAAAGCAGGCAGAGCGCACCGCAGAACCGCAGAAATCCCAGAAGCGGAAAAGTTACGATATGGAACTGTAAATGAGAGCCGCCCCGTCAGTTTTATCTGGCGGGGCATTTTTAGAAAAGGAGGGCATTTGCTGACATTAACACCGATCAATCTGAAAACGGCAAACGCATTTGTGCAGCAGTATCACCGCCACCATAAACCGACGCGGGGGCATAAATTCTCCATCGGCGTATCGGAAAATGGTGCGCTGGTAGGCGTGGCCATCTGCGGCAGACCCGTGGCGCGGCGGCTGGACGATGGCTATACGCTGGAGGTCAACCGCCTGTGTACGGATGGAACGCCGAACGCCTGCAGCATCCTGTATGCGGCGGCATACCGTGCAGCACGGGCAATGGGCTACAACAAAGTGATCACCTACATTCTGGATACTGAAAACGGGGCATCCCTGAAAGCTGCCGGGTACACCTGTGAGGGCAGAGCTGGGGGCTTTGAATGGAACGGTGCAAAAGCACCGAAACAGACCGACCAGTATCCGCACCAGATGAAAACACGATGGGTCAAGAAAAAGGAGGGCTTGCATGGCAGTTGACCGCAAACAGCAGATGAAAGAAATCACGGAACGGTTGGAGCAGGGTGTAAAAGACATTTTTACATCGGAAATGTACACGACATACCTGCGCACGATGGCAAAATTCCATAATTACAGTTTCAACAATACGCTGCTGATCGCTATGCAGCGGCCTGATGCCACACTGGTGGCAGGGTTTAACGCATGGAAGAATAAGTTCAACCGTTACGTCAAAAAAGGCGAAAAGGGCATCCAGATCATTGCTCCGGCTCCCATCAAGGAAGTGGAGGAGCGCGAGAAAATCGACAAAGATACGGGTCTGGCTGTACTGAACGAAAACGGTGAGCCGGAAATGGAACGTGTGGAGTATGTGGTTCCGCGTTTCCGCGTGACGACGGTCTTCGATGTTTCACAGACCGATGGGGAACCGATTCCGTCGCTGGAAGTGAACGAACTGACGGCCAGCGTCAAAGACTATGCGCTGCTTACGGCAGCAATCGAGCAGGTATCGCCTGTGCAGATTCGGTTTGGTGAAATCAAAGGGGATGCCAAAGGCTATTACAGTGATGCAGACAAAGAAATCTGCATTCAGGTCGGCATGGGCGAGAGCCAGACCATAAAGACGATGATCCACGAGGTTGCTCATGCGATGCTGCATAACAGCGATTTCATGAAGCAGAACGGCGAGGAAAAAGACCGACTTACGAAAGAAACCGAAGCCGAAAGCATTGCATTTACGGTCTGCTCGGCTCTGGGCATTGATACGTCCGATTACTCTTTCCCGTATGTGGCAAGCTGGGCCAGCGGCAAGGAGATGAAGGAACTGAAAGATTCGATGGATACGATTCGATTGACCGCTGCCGACTTTCTGGAAAAGCTGGAAACGGCGGTGGCAGAAAGGAGTGCAGAGCGCATGACCGCGATGCAGTACGCGGAAAAGCTGATTGCCGACAAGGAGCAGGAAATAACGATTTTCGATGATGAGCAGCGAAATCTCATCGTGAATTTTGCCTTCAAACTGGATGACCGGGCTGCAACGGAAGAACTGGTGAACGGTATGGCAGTTGCACTGGCCGAGGATGACAAAGAAGAAGTCAACCGCCTGATGTACGATGCGCAGGAGAAAATCGAAAATCTCCCGGATGGGATGATTGGTCTTTCCGAAATGCACGACTACGGCTACTGGAAAGATGATGTGCTGCCGCTGACGAAAGAAGGCGCACGGGAATGGCATCGGCTGGGTGAGAAAATCTATCCGTTGTTCCGTGATGGAACAGCAGGCGATTATGCAAGCCAGGAGGAAATCGAGCAGCACGACGGCATTTTCGGCATTAAGGCAGACGCATGGGATGCGATTCTGCTGGAACAGCGGGAAGATTATGCAGAGGACGAGTATGCGCGCCCGGATTTTCCGCTGACAGTGATAAACCGTGAACAGGCTTTACGACTGTATGACGAGGGAAAGCAGATTTATCTCGTCCGCATCAGCCCGTGGCCGATTCTTGTCACGGCACGAGAGGAAATCGAGCGCGGAAGTGATACCTTCCAAATTGCAATAGCTGACTTGGAACAGGAGCGGAACATGACAGAACAGGAAAATGTGCTGCTGAATGGCAGCGAAAAGCAGTTCGGTATTTACCAGATCACTGCCTGTGACCCGGAACACGACTACCGCTTTATGGGTCTGGATTTTGTGCGGAAGAAAGGCATGACAGTTGCCCGTGCAGATTATGACCTGATCTATGCCGCACCGCTTACGGAAAAGGACACGCTGGATGGCATTTATGAACGGTTCAACATTCAGCGTCCGGCAGACTTCACGGGCCATTCGCTGTCGGTCAGTGATGTGGTGGTACTCAATGATGGCAGTACGGTCAAAGCCTACTATGTGGACAGCATCGGCTTTGCTGAACTGCCGGAATTTTTCAAGGAAAGGAATATGGATTTGCAGAAAGAGAACCTTTTGAACGAAGAATTGCAGGAAATCGAAATCTTTGATAAGCCCGGTCTTTTCAGCAATGGCCGACTGCGGGATGAAGATGTGCCGGAGGGTTTATATCGCTATGATCTGCGCGGTTCAGACTATGACCCCGGCCAGCCCATTACAGTGGAGAAAACTGTGGTAGTGAACCACGCGGCATCTGTTCTGATGGCAGAAGAACTTGACCTTGGCGCAGACGGGCGGCTGGAACTTGGCGAGGAAGGTCTGAACTTCACAGGCGCAGAACTGACCGTGCGAGAGTTCATGGAGGAACAGCAGCAGAAAAGGAACGGACTGATCCACGGCGATTCCGACCACATTGCAGTCGAGGGGCATATCGGCACATGGTATGCTGTTGATGAAACGGAGATCGGCGGCGAGAAGTTCTTCCTGCTGGAACATGAGGAACACGGCGACATGGCGGCCTGCGTTGC
>ERZ1034678.1484-NODE-1484-length-11621-cov-11.769843_pt1 | contig 11621 bp, 7 predicted proteins | sample MGYA00520640_ERZ1034678 | MGnify/ENA primary metagenome ERZ1034678 (study PRJEB33766, sample SAMN09781767) | gut metagenome | biome: gut microbiome | host: Homo sapiens | place: Madagascar | study: EMG produced TPA metagenomics assembly of the PRJNA485056 data...
TCAGTTTGTATGGATCAGCATAGATAGGAGCCTGACCACCATTCACTGCACGCTCATTCTGAAGGATGGCATAGTCAGTAGCGCTGGTTACATCACGCTTCTTCCATGCGCTCTGCCAACCGTATGAGAAGTTATAGTTGATCTGTGCTTTTCCAATCTTACCCTTCTTGGTGGTAACGAGAACTACACCATTGGCAGCACGGGCACCATAGATGGCACCAGAAGCAGCATCCTTCAACACCTCGATGCTCTCGATATCGCTTGGATTCAAATAGTCCAAACCACCCTCAATAGGCATACCATCCACGATGTAGAGAGGGTCGCTATTATTGATGGTACCAGTACCACGGATGCGCACCTTAGGTGATGCACCTGGCTGACCAGATGATGAGGTAACATTAACACCGGCTGCCAAACCCTTCAGGGCGTTATCTACACGCACAGGGCTTTTGCCTGCCAAATCCTCAGAGCCAACCTTGGCGATGGCTGCTGTTACGACGCTCTTCTTCTGAACACCATAACCCACTACAACCACCTCGTCGAGGGTCTTGTCGTCTTGTTTCAGGGTAATGCGCATGTTGGCAGAAGGCTTCACCTCGGTTTCCTTAAAACCGATATAGGTGATGACGAGGGTAGACTTAGCATCGGTATCGATGATAAAGTTACCGTCCAGGTCAGTGATGGCACCAGCGCCCTTCTGACCCTTCACCTGAATAGTTGCTCCGATCACAGGTTCTCCCTGATCGTCCAACACAACACCCTTGAAGGTGTTCTTTTGCGCGAACGCTGACGCTGACATTAATAATGCAGACGCCAGCAAGATACTTTTTGTTTTCATATCTTCGGTTGTTAGTTTAGAAATTATTATATTCTATTGTTTATTCTTTCCAGTTTTTGTTGTTTATTCACTTTCGGCCCGCCTCATTATATATAATAATGTATAAAGCCTGTGTAGCAGTGCATCTTTAAAATGCGTTAAGCTTTGTTTTCGGTTGCAAATATAATATGATTTTTCGATATTTACAAGACTTTTCAAGAGATAAGTGGATATTTTTTGCCCACAAAAGGAATATTACTGTTGATTATCAGCATTTTACATCTTTACATATTGGACATTAAAGTGGACGGGATAAAGATATCCATAAAGAGTTTCACACCATGGTTTCCTTGGGATAATTGGGAATCTGACACTTTTTCAAGATTCATTTTCATCCACTTTTCAACCTTTCTTCAAATTACTTATAAGCCTATTCTTCAAGCACTTGCATCATGTACCACTTTTACACTCATCCACTTTCGCCGCACATAGGGTTGTTTCATCACCTATTATTTATTACTTTTGCAAGAGAAAATGTCAAAATAGAATTTCCTAACACAAATTTAACAATCAACTAACATAGAGTATGAAACATTTGATTATGACGTGTGTGCTTTGTGCATCAGCAATGACCACCACAATGGCACAGCAATCACAGCAGCAATTGCCTCTCTATCTCGATCAGAGCAAGCCCATGGAGCAACGCATCGATGATGCTATCGCCCGCATGACCTTGCAGGAGAAGATTCGCATCATCCATGCCCAGAGCAAGTTCTCATCAGCTGGAGTTCCTCGCTTGGGATTCCCTGACTTCTGGACCGACGATGGACCTCACGGTGTACGTCCCGACGTACTCTGGGATGAGTGGGAACAGGCAGGACAGACCAATGACTCCTGCGTAGCCTTCCCTGCCCTCACCTGCCTAGCCGCATCTTGGAATCCACAAATGAGCCGCATCTATGGTGAGGCGCTTGGCGAGGAAGCTCTGTATCGTGGCAAGGACATGATACTGGGTCCGGGCGTGAATATCTATCGTACTCCGCTCAATGGCCGCAACTTCGAGTACATGGGCGAAGATCCTTATCTTGCCAGCATCATGGTGGTACCTTATATACAGGGACTACAGAGCAAGGGCGTATCAGCCTGCGTCAAGCATTACTGCCTGAACAACGATGAGGAATATCGCCACTTGGTAAATGTGAAGGTGAGCGACCGCGCCCTGCACGAGATTTATCTGCCAGCCTTCAAGGCCGCCGTAGAGAAGGGTAAGACATGGGCCATCATGGGTGCTTACAATCTCTACAAGGATGAACACAACTGCCACAACCAGTGGACACTCAATAAGATACTGAAGGGCGACTGGAAGTTTGACGGCGTAGTGGTGAGCGACTGGGGTGGAGCCCACGATACTGACCAAGCCGTAAAGAATGGGCTGGACATGGAGTTTGGCTCCTGGACCAATGGCCTCTCTTGGGGAGCCAGCAATGCCTACGACAATTACTATCTCGCCACACCTTATATAAAAGGAATACAGGAGGGCAAATATTCTACCAAGGAGCTGGATGAGAAAGTGCGCCGCGTATTGCGCCTCTTCTATCGTACCACGATGAATCCTAACAAGCCTCACGGATTCCTCTGCTCCGACCAGCATTATGCCACAGCCAAGCAGATAGCCGAGGAAGGCATCGTACTCTTGCAAAACAAGAAGAACGTACTGCCTATCGACATGAAGAAGGCTAAGAAGGTGCTCGTGGTGGGCGAGAATGCCATCAAGATGATGACCGTGGGCGGCGGTAGTTCTTCGCTCAAGGTACAGAAGGAGATTTCTCCACTCGATGGCTTAAAGGCTCGACTCAGCAAGGAGGGCATCAGCGTGGACTATGCCCGTGGATATGTGGGAGATGTAACAGGCGACTACAATGGTGTGACCACCGGACAGAACCTGAAGGATGAGCGCCCAGAGGCAGAGCTAATAGCCGAGGCAGTGAAGAAAGCCAAGGATGCCGACTATGTGGTGATGTTTGGCGGACTGAACAAGAGCGACTACCAGGACTGCGAGGGTCACGACCGCAAACAGTATAAATTGCCTTACGCCCAAAACAAGCTCATTGAGGCTTTGGCAAAAGCTAACAAGAATTTCATCTACGTCAATATCTCGGGCAATGCCGTGGCTATGCCTTGGAAGGCGCAGGTTCCTGCCATCGTTCAGGGCTGGTTTATCGGCTCGGAGAGTGGCGAGGCATTGGCAAGCATCCTCAGTGGAGATGCCAATCCTAGCGGAAAGATGCCATTCACCTGGTATGAATCACTGAAGCAGGTGGGTGCCCATGCCCTAGATACCTATCCAGGCACATGGCGCAAGGAAGGTGGCGACAAGACCGAAGGCAACATCATCGACGAGGAATACAAAGAGGGTATCTACGTGGGGTATCGCTGGATCGACAAGCAGCAACAGAAGCCTACCTTCAGCTTTGGTCATGGACTGAGCTACACCCAGTTCCAACTGAGCAATCTGCGCAGCGACAAGGCTCAGATGAATGCAGATGGCAGCATCACCTTCACCGTCAATGTGAAGAATGTAGGCAAGCGAGCAGGTGCCGAGGTGGTACAGCTCTACATCCACGACGTGAAGTCATCCATTGACCGTCCTTACAAGGAGCTGAAGGGATTCCAAAAGGTATACTTGCAGCCTGGCGAGAGCAAGGATGTGAACATCACCATCCAGAAGGATGCCCTGAGCTACTATGACGAAGCCACTGCATCTTGGAAGGCAGAGGCAGGACAATTTGAGGCGCTCGTAGGTAATGCCGCAGATAACCTGAAGCTCAAGAAAGCATTTGAACTGAAATAAAAAAACTCCGTGTAATCTGTGCCTAATAATTTTTTAGAGGAACGGATTACACGGAATTTTCATTTATATTCCGAACAGAATTCTTAATTATTAATTCTTAATTCTTAATTACTTCATTCCTATCATCTTCACTTTATTCTCAAATTCCTCCCTATCGCAGAGGACACCATTCTTTACCTTGGCTCTATAATTATAGATGGTATTCACTGAATAGTGCAAGAACTCGGCTATCTTGGAGCTATCCTCTATGCCCAGACGGATGAGAGCGAAGATGCGAATGGTGGTAGAGAGTTTGCGGTCATCCTCTAGCATGATGCGCTCCTCTGGCTTCAAGAGAGCATTGAATTCCTCCACAAAGTTAGGGAAGAGCTTGAGGAAGGCTGAGTCGAAATGGTCGTATAGCTCGCCCACATACTCATGGTCGGTCTGCATCATGGTGAGCAACTTGGTGAGCTCACGTGCCTTCACCAGTTTGATGACTCGCTTGCGCATGGTCTCTATCTTATCCACGTATACGGCGCAGAGACGCAGGAATCTGCCAATATACACCTCCTTCATCTTATTGCTCTCGTTCAGATCCTCGTTCACCTGGTTCAAGCTCTCGTTGGCAGCATTGAGCTGCTCATTGGCGGCATTGAGTTGCAGCACAGCCTTCTCTAGTCTCTCGTTGGCATTCTGAAGTTCTCGGTTGGTGAGTTTCTGCTTATGGTGGGCAGCTGCTATGCGCTGGCGCTGCTTGTTCACATAGAAGAGCAAGCCCAGTACCAAGAGCACCAGCAAGACGGTCCAACAGATGGCTATCTTCAGGTTGCGATTGGTGGTGGCAAGCTGCTTCTGATAGCTCTCCTCTATAGTGGTGAGCACAGGCATAATCTGACGGCTGCGGATAGGCGTATTGAAGATGGTGGCAGACTGCCAGGCAAACTTGATGTAGTCGTAAGAGCGAGCCAACTGCTGCTCATTAGCCTTAGCAGCCACACCCAGCAGATTGGCTAGTTCCCAGAGCGAACCTTGGTCCATCACAGCCAACTTCACATCGCTGATAGCTGAAAGGAGGAGATAATGACAGGCATCTTCTGTCCGATTGTACACCTTATAGATAATGGCACGATAAAAAGTAACGATGGCATACTCGTGAGACCCTGGTACAGCGAGTGCCAATCGCTTATCGTTAATTTTCAGAGCTTCCTTCATATTGCCACTGTCACGCAGTCTAGTTTCCTGGAGTTGCAGATAGCGGTCGTCTGTGGGCTGTAGCAGGCTTTCTGCCATCTGGATATAGCCCTCATATTTCTCACGATAATACTTTCTAAGGAAATCTACGTTGGCATAATAGGTCATCTCGCCATAGAGATGCTGATAAGCCCAGTAGTAATTGCGCAGTCCGGCGGAGTCCAGCTGCTGAGGGTCGATGGTCTTGAGTACGTTGTAAGATTCGGCATAATCGCCCGTGGTGGATTCCTGAAAGGCGAGCAGAGCCTTGGCATTGCCCTCCTGTTGTGGATTGCCACTCTTATGGGCTATGTCGATGCATCGGTTGATATACTTCATGGCTAGGTCGTTCTTATAGGAGCGATATTCCCCGAAGAGCGCATAGGCCAGGTCATACTGAGCCTTAGGGGAGCGAGCCTTCTTCAGCTTGCCCTCCAGCTGGGCTATGCGCACCTCTCTCTGCTTCACATACTGAGCTGTCTGGGCAATGGCATTGTCCAGACTATCGTAGAGAGCCTCGGTCTCCTTGTTTTCGCCTGCCCTGAGGGTATTTTCGCTAGCCAGCAGTGCAGGTGCCAAGAGCAGCATGCACATGAGGCATATCATTTTCATTGCTTTAATCATAGAATATTATCTTGGTTTTCAAATGTTCTTAATTGTTTATCGGATGCAAAAGTAATAAATAATATCGAAATCGCCAAACTTCCGTGGATAGAAATCAAGAAAATCTTTCATTTTGAGTCCACTTTTTCTAGAGATGCATTTTTCCTTAAATATCTAGCTAGCAGAAGCATCGTCTTTTCTCCCCTCCACTTTTCCCCACATTTTAACACTTCACATCACCAACTTATCGAAAATATTAGTATCTTTGCAAAGAATTAGGAATAAACAATAACATATATAATAAGGTATGAAGAAAAAGACAATCTTAGCAACACTCGTGGTAGCTATGCTGACGATAAGTCCGGCTATGGCTACGAAAATCAAGCCAATGAAGGAATTCGTGGACGAACTGATGGCGAAGATGACCCTGCAGGAGAAGATAGGACAGCTGAACCTGATGGTGGCTGGCGACATCACTACCGGCGGAGCACTCAACACCCAAGTGGGCGGCGACATAGCAGCAGGCAATATGGGTGGTGTGTTCAACATCAAGGGCATCGACAAGATCAAGGCATTGCAAGACATCGCCATCAAGAAGAGCCGACTGGGCATACCATTGCTCGTGGGTATGGACGTGATTCATGGTTATGAGACCATGTTCCCTATCCCTCTCGCCCTCTCCTGCTCTTGGGACACCGAGGCTATGAAGCAGGTGGGCGCCGTATCTGCCAAGGAAGCTACTGCCGATGGTATCAACTGGACTTTCTCACCTATGGTAGACGTGGCTCTCGATGCCCGTTGGGGACGCATCTCCGAAGGCAATGGCGAGGATCCATACCTAAGTGGCATCCTGGGAGCAGCCATGACCCAGGGATACCAGGGCGAAACTACCTCCAAGATGTGGGCAGAGGGCACTGGATACATCGCCGAGAGCAATAAGATGATGGCTTGCCTCAAGCACTTCGCACTATATGGAGCCGTGGAGAGCGGCAAGGAATATAACACCACCGACATGAGTCGCGTGCGCATGTTCAATCAGTATCTGCCTCCATATGAAGCTGTGGTGAAGGCAGGCGTAGGCAGCGTGATGTCATCTTTCAATCTCATCGACTACGTGCCAGCCACCGCCAACCGATGGATGATGACCGATGTATTGAGAAATCGATGGGGATTTCAGGGACTCTTGGTAACCGATTACGCCAGCATAGCAGAGATATTGAGCCACGGCACAGCCCTAGACCTGAAGCAGGCTGGCGAACAAGCCCTGCACGCTGGCACCGATATGGACATGTGCTCCAGCGCCTACGTGCGCTATCTGGCACAGAGCGTAAAGGAGGGCAAGGTGAGCGAGGAGGAAGTGAACCAAGCTTGCCGCCGAGTACTGGAAGCTAAATACAAGCTGGGACTCTTCACCGACCCTTACCGCTACTGCGACACCAAGCGCAGCAAGAAGGAAATATATACCGCCGAAAATCGCAAAGCGGCTAGAGACGTGGCTGCCGAGACCTTCGTATTGCTGAAGAACGAGGCAAATATCCTGCCACTGAAGAAGGAAGGAAAGGTGGCACTGATAGGTCCGCTTGCCGATACCCGCAACAACATAGCCGGCACCTGGAGCGTGGCGCAGGCACCAGAAAAGTACATCACCCTCAAGGAGGCGATGCAGCAAGCCCTGAAGGGCAAGGCTCAACTGCTCTATGCTCAGGGCAGCAACGTATGGAGAGATGCCGAGCTACAGAAGGCTGGCGAATTTGGGAAGACCATCCAGCGTGGCGATGACGCACAGCTGAAGCAGGAGGCATTGAGCGTAGCCAAGGATGCAGACGTCATCGTATGCGCCATGGGCGAAACTGCCGACATGAGCGGTGAATGCGGTACTCGTACCAATCTGGAGATGCCTGATGTGCAGCACGAACTCCTAGCCGAACTCGTGAAGTTGGGCAAGCCTGTAGTACTGCTCAACTTTGCCGGTCGTCCTACCGTATTGACCTGGGAGAAACAGCACGTAGGAGCCATCCTCAACGTATGGTTTGGCGGCTCAGAGACGGGAGATGCCATCTGCGACGTGCTCTTTGGCGACAAGGTGCCTACGGGCAAGCTCACCACCTCCATGCCTAAGACCACAGGTCAGGAGCCTCTCTACTATAACCATCAGAATACCGGACGTCCTGTACCAGATGACAACCCTCAGTTTGCCAAGTATGCTAGCAACTGCTTGGACGTGAGCAATGGTCCACTCTACCCATTCGGTTATGGTCTGAGCTATACCACCTTCGCTTACGGCGACTTGCACCTGAGCGCCTCTTCTGCATCTATCAACAATGAGGAAGCTGATGCATGGCAAGGCGATAAGAAGATAACCGCCACCATCACTGTCAAGAACACAGGCTCCAGAGATGCCGATGAAGTGGTGCAGCTCTACATCCGCGACATGGTAGCTTCCATCTCCCGCCCAATCAAGGAGCTGAAGGGATTCCTGCGCATCCACTTGGCAGCAGGTGAGAGTCAAGAGGTTAGCTTCGATATTACTCCAGAAATGCTCAAGTTCTACAATGCCGAACTGAAGCACATCTTGGAGCCTGGCGACTTCCAAATCATGGTGGGAGCCAACAGTAAGGACGTGAAAACTGAGAAATTCTCAGTAAAATAAATATTATTCGTAATTTTGCATATTGATTAGCAACATTGAAGAGAAAATGATTGATCGCTGTTACATAGAAATCACGAATACGTGCAACCTCGACTGCCACTTCTGCCCCAAGCATCAAAGGAAAAGGAGACAGCTGTCGGCTGAGGAATTCGACCTGCTCACGGACAAGGTTCGGGGCAAGGTATGCTTCCTCTATTTCCATTTGATGGGCGAGCCACTGCTCCACCCTCTCCTGCCCCAGTTTATCACCATGGCAAGGGAGAAGGGATTTAAGACCGTACTCACCTCCAATGGCACATTGTTGCATCGAGCCATGAATCTCCTCGATACACTGCCACATAAGGTACAGCTCTCCCTCCATTCTCACGAGAGCAATGCCAGAGGGGAGCTGTCCAGCTATATGGAAGAGGTGATGAATTTTGCCACACAAGCCGCAGCCAAGGGAACTTGCGTCGTATTGAGACTATGGAACCAAGGAGGAATGGACAAGGAGAATGAGCTGGTGATGGATTACATCGCTGAATACGTACCACGCCCTTGGAAGGAACGCCCTGATGGATTCCGCCTCTGCGACAATCTCTATTTAGAGTTTGACAGAAAGTTCGAATGGCCTTCAGTAAATACATCATCTGCCAAGCGAGAAGTATTCTGCAAGGCATTGCTCAAGCAGATAGGAGTTCTGTCCGATGGAAGCCTGGTCCCCTGTTGCCTCGACCACAACGGTGATGTCGCCCTCGGCAATCTCTTCCATCAATCACTCGAAGAGATTCTCTCCTCACCAAGAGCGCAAGCCATGATAGAGGGATTCCAGCATCATACTGCCACCGAAGCCCTCTGCCAAAATTGCGAATCAGCACTGGTCAGAAATAGTTTCCGAGGGAAAGCAAGGAGCTAAGATAGATTATATATATAATAATGAAAATGACATCATTACTTCCATTTTTCCACATAACGCTTATGTAAATTACGCTTTGCTATATAACTTTTACAGATGGGATGATTCTTAGCACAGATATAAGGTAATTTTCTTGAGAGATTAAAAATCATTATTCATGAACCTCTTGTAATTCTCCGTTCAAAGGCTTTGGATGCACATTCAAAGCTTTCGGATGTACATCCAAAGCTTTTGAACGGACATTCCAAACCTTTGAACGCAAATTTCATCACTATTTTACGCAAAAAGTAACATATCTTTGAATTAGAAAGAACTACCATTGCATAACTCATTATATTTCTGCAAGATACTAAAACGTGATGTTGCAAGCCAAGCCTTTTCCCTCTTCCGAGAGATAAGGAGAGATGAAGGTATTCTTGAGATAACGCTTGCGGAAGAAGGTCTTGGAGATGAAAGGATAGAGCCAATAGGCAACTTTCAGATTTGCCGTAAACTAAAAAAGATAAAACAAGAGAGTTTCTCAAATTAAATTCGTATCTTTGCCACATCATTCTTGTTACTATACAAAGTGAAAAAGGACATTATTAAATAAAACAATACAAGATTAAGAAGAAGTATGACATTATTAGAAGCAATAAAGGCACGCCATAGTGTGCGCAAATATCAGCATAAGCCAATAGATGGGCAAGCAGTGCAAATGTTGGCTGCCCAAATAGACGAGGCTAACCAAGAGTCGGGACTTCACATGCAGCTCGTGCTCAATGAGCCACGTGCCTTCAAGGGCATTCTCTCTTATGGTAAATTTCATGGAGTAGAGAATTACGTGGCTGTTGTAGGAAAGAAGGCTAAGGGCACTGAGGAACTGGCTGGCTATTATGGAGAAAAAATCGTGCTACTGGCACAGACTTTGGGACTCAACACCTGTTGGGTAGGTATGACCTATCGCAAGGTGACGGATGCTGTTACCGTTGCAGACGATGAAAAGCTCTATTGCGTGATAGCCATTGGTTATGGTGTGACGCAAGGTGGGAGCCATAAGATTAAGGGCGCAGAACAAGTAAGCAATGTTTCAGCCAATACTCCCGACTGGTTTCGCCATGGCGTAGAGGCAGCTCTCCTCGCCCCAACAGCCATGAACCAGCAGAAGTTCTACTTCGAATACCAAGCAACTGCGCAAGGCAAGAAACCGAAGGTAGCAGCCAAACGCAAATTCTCGATGTTTGGCTATACAGAAATGGACCTTGGCATCGCCAAATATCACTTCGAGATAGGGGCTGGAAAAGATACTTTTGACTTTGCAGAATAACCAAACAACTTACGAAAAACAACCGAATGACATCTGCAAGAACTCTCCCAAATGTAACAGCGCATGCAATGACATCAAGGTGTTGGGCGGATTACAAACCGACATGCTCATCATGGATGAAGATTACTTTTCCCTATCTAAAATTATATTTTCTCTAAGGCCTTGTCCAATTCCTCCAGTTCCTCCTCCTTAGTAGCCCAACTTGTCACGAATCGACATACTATCTCTTGCTCATTCTTCTTCTCCCAAATCTCGAAAGCAACAAGCTTGGAGAGAGCCTGATAAAGAGCAGGCGAAAGGATGACAAACTGTTGGTTTGTTGGCGAATCGTAAGCCAATGGTATGTTGTGCTTGGCAAATATCTTGCGAATAGCAGCAGCCATATCAATGGCATGCTTGGAAATCTTGAAATATAAGCCATCCGTAAAGAGGGTGTCAAACTGAATGCCAAGCATTCTTCCCTTTGCCAGCAAGGCTCCATGTCGCTTCACATTGGTAAAGAAATACTTCGGGGCTTTCATCCCTGAGAACACGACGGCTTCACCAAACATTGCACCCACCTTGGTTCCACCGATATAGAATACATCGCAATGCTCTGCCACGTATGGGAGATCGTACTCGCAAGCCTCCGACATCAAGCCATATCCCAGTCGGGCACCATCTATAAAGAGGCGCAACTGATATTTCTGACAAGTAGAGTAGAGCTCGGCAAGTTCTTCTTTCGAATATACCATGCCCAGTTCAGTAGGCAAGGAGATATAGACCATGCCTGGCTGAACCATGTGAGGATGGGTCTCGTCGCCCAAGAAGGTTTCCATGTAATCAGCCAAGTCTGCTGCCTTCAACTTGCTGTCAGTAGAAGGGATGGTCAGCACTTTGTGTCCGAAGGCTTCCACCGCTCCCGATTCATGCACCTCAATATGCCCAGTCTCCACACAAATAACTCCTTCGCATCCCAAGAGGAGGGAGTCGATGACTGTGGTGTTGGTCTGTGTGCCACCAATCAGGAAAAACACATCAGCCTCTTCATTACCAATCGCCTTGCGTATCTTTTTCTTGGCAGATTCGCTGTATGGGTCGAATCCATATCCCGATGTCTTGTCATCATTCGTCTTGCTGAGATTCTCTAAAATCTCAGGCAACATACCGTTGTTATAATCACTTTCAAATGAAATCATATTTTCTCTTTATTACTTTTTATTATTACAAAAATAGTAAATATTTTGATAATAAACCAACATTCCATTGGTTTTCTATCAAATATTTTACTATTTTAACCTATAAAGG
>ERZ1034678.1488-NODE-1488-length-11608-cov-4.625206_pt1 | contig 11608 bp, 6 predicted proteins | sample MGYA00520640_ERZ1034678 | MGnify/ENA primary metagenome ERZ1034678 (study PRJEB33766, sample SAMN09781767) | gut metagenome | biome: gut microbiome | host: Homo sapiens | place: Madagascar | study: EMG produced TPA metagenomics assembly of the PRJNA485056 data...
CCATTATATATATTGAAATTATTCGTGTCAAGCACTTTTCAAATTTATTTATTCGTTATCTGATGTCTCTGCCTCTACAGTTTCCAAGTCTGAAGCATTTTCTTCCGCCTCATCCTCTGCATCTGCATCGGTATCAACTGCATCTTCTAACTCTGTGCTTTCCAGATCATCTCCGAAGTCGATCTCGTCATCATCATCAAAGAAGTTGATCTCATCCATCTCTGTATCAAGCTTTACAGAACGATAACGCTTCATACCTGTACCTGCTGGGATCAGCTTACCGATAATAACGTTCTCTTTCAGACCATTAAGCGGATCTACCTTACTCTTAATAGCTGCATCTGTAAGAACCTTTGTTGTCTCCTGGAAGGACGCTGCTGACATGAAGGAATCTGTAGCAAGCGATGCCTTTGTAATACCAAGCATTACCTGTGAGCCTTCTGCCGGCTGTTTGCCTTCTGCGATGAGCTGCTCATTTGTATCTTCAAAATCAAGAACGTCAACCAGTGTTCCCGGAAGGTAGGATGAATCTCCGTTATCCTCGATCCTGATCTTCTTTAACATCTGACGAACAATGATCTCGATATGCTTATCATTGATATCAACACCCTGAAGTCTGTATACTCGCTGTACTTCACGAAGCATGTAATCCTGAACTGCACGGATACCTTTGATCTTTAAGATATCATGTGGATTAACAGAACCTTCTGTTAATTCATCACCGGCTTCCAGAACCTGATCGTCCAGAACCTTGATACGGGAACCATAAGGAATTAAGTATGCCTTTGATTCGCCTGTCTCGTCATTTGTGATAACAACTTCTCTCTTCTTCTTATTATCACGAAGCTGAACCTTACCGCCAAACTCTGCGATGATCGCAAGTCCCTTTGGCTTTCTTGCTTCGAACAACTCTTCTACTCTAGGAAGACCCTGTGTAATATCATCACCGGCAACACCACCAGTATGGAATGTTCTCATGGTAAGCTGTGTACCAGGCTCACCGATTGACTGAGCTGCGATGATTCCGGCAGCTTCACCAACCTGTACCGGCTGTCCGGTTGCCATGTTGGCACCGTAACATTTTGCACATACACCAAGGTGTGACTTACATGTCAGGATCGTTCTGATCTTAAGCTTTGCATCCTGTCTTGTAACACCTGTATCCGGATCAAGGAACGGAACACCGTTTGAATCTACACCCTGATTTACGATCAGAGCAGCTCTCTTTGGTGATACCATGTGGTTTGCCTTAACTAAAAGGTTACCATCTTTATCGTATACAGATTCTGCAAGGTAACGACCTGTAATTCTCTCCTGGAAGGATTCGATTACTTCTTTACCTTCCATGAATGCTTCTACTTCCATACCAGGAATTGCTTTTCCTGCACAACAATCTGTCTCACGAATGATCAGATCCTGTGATACGTCAACCAAACGTCTGGTCAGGTATCCTGAATCGGCTGTACGAAGCGCTGTATCAGACAGACCCTTACGAGCACCATGTTCCGACATGAAGTACTCCAGTACGTCAAGACCTTCACGGAAGTTTGACTTAATCGGAAGTTCGATCGTACGACCGGTTGTATCTGCCATCAGACCACGCATACCAGCCAGCTGTTTGATCTGCTGGTTAGATCCACGGGCACCGGAATCTGCCATCATGAAGATGTTGTTATATTTATCAAGTCCGTCCAGAAGGGCTTTTGTCAGAACCTTATCGGCTTCTTCCCAAACCTTAACAACAGCGAGGTATCTCTCCTCCTCTGTCATAAGACCACGTCTGAACATCTTTGTGATCTTGTCAACCTGAGTCTGAGCATCTGCAAGGATCTGCTTCTTCTCGTCCGGCACCTTCATATCTGAAATAGATACTGAAATAGCACCTCTGGTTGAATACTTGTAACCGATTGCCTTTACGTCATCCAGAACTTCAGCAGTCTTGGTTGCGCCATGTGTATTGATACATTTGTCAAGGATCGGCTTTAACTGTTTCTTACCAACATGGAAATCAATCTCAAGTTTCAGGATATTGTCAGGATTTGTTCTGTCAACATATCCAAGATCCTGAGGAATGATCTCGTTGAACAGCAAACGACCGAGTGTAGTATCGATGATACCTGTAACCTCTGTTCCGTCTTCTGTCGTAACAGTTCTTCTTACTTTTATCTTAGAATGGAGAGTGATCTCCTTGTTCTCATATGCAAGCAGTGCTTCGTTCTTTGACTTGAAGAACTTGCCTTCTCCGATATCGCCATCCTTCTCCATTGTCAGATAGTAGATACCAAGGACCATATCCTGTGAAGGAACGGCAACCGGAGCACCATCTGAAGGCTTCAGAAGGTTATTAGGGGACAGGAGCAGGAATCTACATTCTGCCTGTGCCTCAACTGTAAGCGGAAGGTGAACAGCCATCTGGTCACCATCGAAATCGGCGTTGAACGCTGTACATACCAGTGGATGAAGCTTGATTGCCTTACCTTCTACAAGGATAGGCTCAAATGCCTGGATACCCAGTCTGTGAAGTGTAGGAGCACGGTTTAACATAACCGGATGCTCTTTGATTACATCCTCAAGTACATCCCAAACTTCCGGCTCAAGCTTTTCTACCATCTTCTTAGCAGCTTTAATGTTATTCGCTCTGCCGCTGGCTGTCAGTTCTTTCATAACAAATGGCTTGAATAATTCGATAGCCATTTCCTTTGGAAGACCACACTGATAGATCTTAAGTTCCGGTCCTACTACGATAACGGAACGTCCTGAATAGTCAACACGCTTACCAAGAAGGTTCTGACGGAAACGTCCCTGCTTACCCTTTAACATATCGGACAGAGACTTTAATGCTCTGTTACCCGGACCTGTTACAGGACGGCCTCTTCTACCATTATCAATTAACGCATCAACAGCTTCCTGAAGCATTCTCTTCTCGTTTCTGACAATAATGTCAGGAGCGTTCAGATCAAGAAGTCTTCTTAAACGGTTATTTCTGTTGATAATTCTTCTATATAAGTCATTCAGGTCAGATGTAGCAAATCTGCCGCCATCCAACTGTACCATAGGTCTGATATCCGGTGGGATAACCGGAATAACATCCATGATCATCCACTCCGGCTTATTCTCAGAATTACGGAATGCTTCAACAACTTCCAGTCTCTTGATGATTCTGGCTCTCTTCTGTCCGCTTGAATTCTTAAGCTCAGCCTTTAATTCTTCGCTTTCTTTATCCAGATCGATTGCTCTTAAGAGCTCCTGAATGGACTCAGCACCCATTCCTGCACGGAAGGAGCCGTATCCGAAGTCCTCTTCAGCCTTTCTGTATTCCTGCTCTGTCAGAACTTGCTTATAAGTAAGCGGTGTGTCCTTTGGATCAAGAACGATATAAGATGCAAAGTATAATACCTTTTCAAGTACTCTTGGAGAAATATCAAGGATCAGTCCCATACGGCTAGGAATACCTTTGAAATACCAGATATGGGATACCGGTGCTGCAAGCTCGATATGACCCATACGCTCTCTACGAACGCTGGCCTTTGTAACCTCTACACCGCATCGATCACAGATAATACCTTTATATCTGATCTTCTTGTATTTACCACAATGACATTCCCAGTCCTTGCTAGGTCCAAATATTCTCTCACAGAACAAACCGTCTTTTTCCGGTTTTAATGTTCTGTAGTTGATAGTCTCAGGTTTCTTAACCTCACCATGTGACCATTCTCTGATTTTTTCAGGAGATGCAAGTCCGATTCTAATTGCGTCAAAGCTTAAAGCCTGTTCCTGTTCTGGAGTTTCCATGTTAAATTCTGGCATCTTACAAAATCTCCTTTCTAAAATTCATCATCTGAGTTGTCATCATAATCATCGCTGTAATCATCCAGATATTCTCCGTCTGATAATGATGTCAGCTCATCATTTTCATCTGTTCCGCTGAAGCCCGCTTCTTCAAATTCACGTCCATCAGCTTCCCGTTTATCATCATCGATCATGCTCTTAACATTCTCGTCATACGCTTCGATCGTCTCACCGAGATCAACCTCTGTCATATCGTCTTTTACAACTCTGACATCGAGACCAAGTGACTGGAATTCCTTCAGCAGTACCTTGAATGACTCAGGGATACCAGGTGTAGGAATGTTCTCACCCTTAATGATCGCTTCATATGTCTTAACACGTCCGATTACATCATCCGACTTAACAGTCAGGATTTCCTGTAATGTATATGATGCACCGTATGCTTCCAGTGCCCAAACTTCCATCTCACCGAAACGCTGTCCACCGAACTGAGCTTTACCACCCAGAGGCTGCTGTGTAACTAATGAGTACGGACCGGTTGAACGTGCATGGATCTTATCATCAACCAGATGGTGGAGCTTAAGATAATGCATGTAACCGATTGTTACAGGGCTGTCAAATTCTTCACCGGTTCTACCGTCACGAAGCTGTACCTTACCGGTTCTGTCGATCGGAACGCCCTTCCATTCTTCTCTGTGGTCTCTGTTCTCATAGAGGTAATTCATTACTTCTTCCGAAACAGAGTCTTTATATTTCTCATAGAAATCTTCCCACTCGGTATTTGCATAATCATTCGCCATCTCAAGAGTATCCATGATATCAAACTCGTCTGCACCATCAAACACAGGAGTTGAAACCTTGAATCCGAGAACCTGTGAAGCAAGACCAAGATGGATTTCAAGAACCTGTCCGATATTCATACGTGAAGGAACGCCCAGTGGGTTCAACACGATATCGAGCGGACGACCATTTGGAAGGAATGGCATATCTTCTACCGGAAGTACACGGGAAATTACACCCTTGTTACCATGACGACCGGCCATCTTATCTCCTACCTGGATCTTTCTCTTCTGAGCAATGTATACTCTGACTGATTTATTAACACCCGGTGAAAGTTCATCACCATTTTCTCTTGTGAAGATCTTGGTATCCATGATGACACCAAATGCTCCATGAGGAACCTTAAGGGAAGTATCTCTTACTTCTCTTGCCTTCTCACCAAAGATGGCACGAAGGAGTCTTTCCTCTGCTGTCAGCTCTGTCTCTCCCTTAGGAGTAACCTTACCGACAAGGATATCTCCGGCACGAACCTCAGCACCGATACGGATAATACCATTCTCATCCAGATCCTTTAATGCATCATTGGACAATCCCGCAAGATCTCTTGTGATCTCTTCCGGTCCGAGCTTGGTATCTCTTGCTTCGCATTCGTACTCCTCAATATGAATAGATGTATATACATCATCTTTTACAAGTCTTTCACTTAAAAGAACAGCATCCTCGTAGTTGTAACCTTCCCAGGTCATGAAACCGATCAGAGGGTTCTTTCCAAGTGCGATCTCTCCACCTGAAGTAGATGGTCCGTCTGCGATAACCTCTCCAGCCTTAACATGCTCGCCCTTGAATACGATAGGTCTCTGGTTCATACAGTTACCCTGATTGCTTCGTGCGAACTTGATAACGTGGTAGATATCCTTTGTTCCATCTTCATCTGCCTTAATACAGATTTCCTTACTTGTGGAATATTCAACTACACCATCTCTCTTTGCAAGGATGCATACACCTGAGTCAACGGCTGCCTTTGCTTCCATACCGGTACCTACAACGGCTGATTCGGTAAGCATAAGCGGAACTGCCTGACGCTGCATGTTTGATCCCATCAGAGCACGGTTTGCATCATCGTTCTCAAGGAAAGGAATCATGGATGTAGCAACTGAGAATACCATCTTAGGAGAAACGTCCATCAGATCAACTCTTGATTTCGGGAACTCTGTTGTATCCTCTCTGTATCTTCCTGATACGTTGTTATTTACGAAATGACCATCTGCATCCAGAGGTTCATTTGCCTGTGCAACTCTGTAATTATCTTCTTCATCTGCCGTCAGATAAATAACCTCATCTGTAACTACAGGGTTTGCAGGATCTGATTTATCCAGTTTTCTGTATGGTGCTTCTACAAAACCATACTCATTGATTCTTGCATAAGTAGCCAGAGAGTTGATCAGACCGATGTTAGGACCTTCAGGAGTCTCGATAGGACACATTCTACCATAATGAGTATAGTGTACATCTCGAACCTCGAATCCTGCTCTGTCTCGCGACAGACCACCGGGACCAAGGGCTGATAATCTTCTCTTATGAGTCAGCTCAGACAATGGGTTGTTCTGATCCATGAACTGTGACAACTGGGAACTTCCGAAGAATTCCTTAACTGCTGCTGTTACAGGCTTGATGTTGATCAGAGACTGTGGAGTGATCGTCTCTACGTCCTGAGTCGTCATTCTCTCTCTTACAACTCTTTCCAGTCTGGAAAGACCGATTCTATACTGATTCTGAAGAAGTTCTCCGACTGCACGGATACGTCTATTACCAAGGTGATCGATATCATCCTTTGTTCCAATACCATATTCAAGGTGAATGTTGTAGTTAATTGAAGCGATAATGTCTTCTTTTGTTATATGCTTTGGAACAAGGTCAGATGCATCTCTTGCGATAGCTGCCTTTAATTCTTCTTCGTCTGAATATTCATTTAAAAGGGTTTCAAGGACAGGATAGTATACACCCTCATGGATACCTACTTCAGCAGGATCAAATCCAACATACTTGGACAGATCTACTACCATATTTGAAAGCACCTTTACGTTACGTTCTTCTGTCTGGATCATAACATATGGTACAGCAGCATCCTGGATATCCTTTGCCTGTGCTCTTGTAAGTGTCGTGCCTGCTTCTGCGATCACTTCACCGGTTGCCGGATCGATCGCATCCTCTGCAAGTATCTGACCTGTGATTCTGTTCTGGAATGCCAGCTTCTTATTGAACTTATAACGTCCAACCTTTGCAAGATCATAACGTCTTGGATCAAAGAACATTGCATTGATCAGGTTCTCTGCACTCTCTACTGCAAGAGGCTCACCCGGTCTTATTTTTTTGTACAGCTCAAGAAGACCATCCTGATATGTCTCAGAAGGATCCTTTTCAATACTTGCTAAAATCTTTGGTTCTTCGCCAAACAGATCGATAATCTCTGCATTTGTTCCGATTCCCAGTGAACGGATAAGTACTGTGATAGGCACCTTTCTGGTTCTATCTACACGAACATAGAAAACATCATTCGAATCTGTTTCGTACTCTAACCATGCACCACGGTTTGGGATAACTGTACAGGAGTACAGCTTCTTACCAATCTTATCATGTGCAATATCATAGTAGATACCAGGTGAACGCACCAACTGGCTTACGATAACTCGCTCTGCACCGTTGATCACAAATGTACCTGTCTCGGTCATAAGAGGAAGATCACCCATGAAAATCTCATGTTCTGACATTTCCTTTGCGTCATTTGCATGGAGTCTTACTTTTACTTTAAGCGGTGCAGCATATGTTGCATCTCTTTCCTTGCACTCTTCGATTGAGTACTTCACATCATCTCTACATAACTGGAAATCTACAAACTCAAGACTAAGCTGTCCTGTATAGTCAGTAATAGGAGAGATATCTTTAAATGCCTCCTTCAGACCATCGGTAAGGAACCACTGGTATGAGTTTTTCTGAACTTCGATAAAGTTAGGCATCTCCAGTACATCTTTCTGTCTGGAATAACTCATTCGGATACCTTTACCAGATTGAACAGGACTAATTCTGTTTTTTTCCATCGACACATTCACCCCTTGGAATTTATTTTTAAGCGTATATTCTGTTGAAATGCTTACATTTAACCGAAATATATTAGCCGTGTCATTATATGTCTGGTTTGAACGCAAACCAACCCATAGTATAGACATCCTACACTGTATCACATTTTCAAGGTATATGTCAAGAAATATTTGGAATTTTTTATAAAAGAATTGTATATGAACTTTTATCCATATTTATATGCCCCTCTGCATTCTTTTGAAACAGCCTGCAGCGGTATTATTACAGAACAGATACATAACGCCGACTATATCATGTCGTATCTGTGTTCAGAATCTTAAAATCACTTATTCGGTCTCAACTGCTCTTATTGATAAAAATGATCAGTTCGCCGGAACTTTGACAAAAACGACCTGGCAGGTAATTCTCCCGCCAGGTCGAAAGATATTCATAAATACAAGGAATAAAATTACTTTAATGTAACCTTAGCGCCTTCAGCCTCTAACTTAGTCTTAGCTTCCTCAGCCTCGTCCTTTGAAGCTCCCTCTTTGATAACCTTTGGAGCGCCATCAACAGCATCCTTAGCTTCCTTTAAGCCAAGACCTGTGATCTCACGAACAACCTTGATAACCTTAACCTTGTTAGGACCAACTTCTGTAAGTTCGATATCGAATGAATCCTTCTCTTCTGCTGCTGGAGCGTCTCCGCCTGCTGCTGCTACAACAACACCTGCTGCTGCTGATACGCCGAATTCTTCCTCACATGCTTTAACTAAGTCATTTAATTCTAATACTGATAAACCTTTGATTACTTCAATAATTTCCTGAGTTGTCATTATTATTTCCTCCATTAATATAATATAGTTTAATAATTGCTGCTTCTATTAAATAGAAGCCGACGTGCCTGTATGCACAAATAATTAAGCTTCCTTCTGTTCTGCAATCTGCTTGATAACACGAGCGAAGTTTGCAATAGGTGACTGGATACTTCCAAGGAATTTGGAAATAAGTACTTCTCTTGAAGGAATGTTTGCAATAACTGCGATACCTGCTGCATCGTAGAATGTACCTTCTACAACGCCACCCTTAAGCTCAAGTGCCGGAGCAGTCTTTGCGAAGTTAGCCAGGATTCTGGCTGCTGCTGTAGCATCTGTCTTACAGATAGCTAATCCGGTAGGTCCTTCGAGACATGGCTTCAGTCCCTCGAACTCTGTGCCTTCAATAGCGAAGTTGATCATGGTGTTCTTGTATACCTTATAAACAACCCCAGCTTCTCTTAACTGCTTACGAAGCTGTGTGTCCTGCTCAACTGTAAGTCCACGGTAGTCAACTACAACTGCTGTCTGAGCACCATCTAAGTTAGCTTTGATTTCTTCAACTACTGGCTTCTTAATCTCTACCTTTGCCATAATGCGCCTCCTTGTTTTACTAATGACTGCACATAGTTAACAGAAAGCATCTTCTGCTAAAATAAGAAAAGCTCTCTGTCGATAAGACAGAGAGCATATAGTTAAAATAATATTAACGATATATTCCTCGGTAGGCGTTTTTCAACTTATGCCATCCGGCACCTACTGTCTTCGGCAGTTCATCGGGAGATACTTTACCATAACACAAGGAATATGTCAATACGTTTTTTCACTTTTTGATGTAAATTTTCACTTTTCCATGTAAATTTACACTTTTTCGTGCAAATACTTTTGCTCACATTATTTATGATGTGTAATTCTTTTATATCTGTTTTTGTCTGGATCTTATTCTTCCCATTTCTTTACAAGGATACTTGCATTGTGTCCGCCAAATCCAAGAGAATTGCTCAGTGCATATGTAATGTCCTTATGAACGCCCTCACCCTTTGTATAATTCAGGTCGATCTCGCCTTCTGTCTCACGAAGACCTACTGTTGGGTGAATGTATCCATCTTCGATAGATTTTACGCATGTAATAAATTCAACTGCTCCGGCCGCGCCAAATAAATGACCGATCATGGATTTTGTAGAATTAATATTTACATTATATGCATCTTCACCAAATGCTTTCTTAATTGCTCTTGTCTCATAGAGATCATTGTGGTGGGTACTTGTTCCGTGTGCATTGATATAATCAACGTCTGCCGGTGTAATGCCAGCCTCGTTGATCGCGAGTGTCATGGCTCTTGCTGCACCCTCTCCATCCTCGGCAGGGGATGTAATGTGAAATGCATCACAGGTGGAACCATATCCGACAACCTCTGCAAGGATCTTTGCTCCTCTTGCCTGCGCATGCTCCAGAGATTCCAGAACTACGACTCCAGCTCCTTCACCGATAACGAATCCACATCTGTCTTTGTCAAACGGAATCGACGCACGATCTGCTTCTGTTGCACTTGAAAGAGCTGTCATGGAGATAAATCCTGAAACATTTGTCTCACAGATCGGTGATTCAGCGCCTCCGGCTACCATCACATCTGCATCTCCGACCTGAATATAACGATATGCCTCGCCAATGCTATTTGTTCCTGTCGCACATGCTGTTACAACATCTGTACATTTGCCCTTTAAGCCATATGCGATCGCTACATTTCCGGCTGCCATATTCGAGATCATCATAGGAACCATCATTACACTGACACGGTTTGCCTTACCATTCATAACCTTGGCATGTTCCTTTTCGATCGTAGATACACCGCCAAGTCCGTTACCGATGCAGGTTCCGAATCTTGTCAGATCTTCTTTCTCAAGATCAATACCGGCATTCTTGATTGCTTCGCCTGTAGCTGCAACTGCATACTGGCAGAACGGCTCCATTCTTCTGGCTGCCTTTGGATCCATATATTGTTTCGGATCAAAATCTTTTACTTCAGCACCCATTTTGCATTTATATTCGGATACATCAAATTTTGTAATCTCGCCAATACCTACTTTATTCTTCTTAATGCCATCCCAGAATTCTTCTACGTTATTTCCAATCGGGGTTACAGCGCCCATTCCTGTTACAACTACTCTTTTCATCTCGTTTTCCTTTCAAAAGACAATCTATCCATTTAGTACATATAAATATGTACCGTCGCAATGCTCATTGTACCATTTCACCTGTCGGTTCAATGTTGGTTTCGCATTATGCTGGTATGTACAAACACATCCCATCGCAATGCTCATTGTACCATCTCGTTTTTAAAACCGCAAGTGTTGGTCTGTTTCTCTTTCAAAATATCTATTTCTCTTTCAGAATATCCATCATCTCAGCGATCATTTCTTCATCCTGAAGCCGGAACAGGATCTCTACTCGTCTGGATGCTTCCAGATCGACAGATCCATCCTCCTTATAAATCGGATTGCTGTAGGACTTTCCATTTGCCGTCAGCACACTTCGGAGCAGTTCGACATCCGTGGAGCTTATGATCCCGTTACTCTCGGTCAGACAATACTTCGCAACAGAAAAGGCTCTCTGCTGAGAAAGTTCAAGATTATAAATATAAGATCCATTCGTATCTGTATGACCTTCTATAATAATCTCCGATACATAATCACGATATTTTTCATCCAGCAGCACTTTACAGTATTTGGGAAGAAATTCTTTCAAGAATGTCTTTCCTTCTTCCTTCAGGTCACTGTCTGCTACATCAAACAAAACGCTTGCATCAAATGTGATCGCTCCGGTTTTTTCATCAACTTTTACATTTAACGAACTGTCTGCAAACTCATCACGGAGTGCCGCCACCAGATCACTTCGGATGCCTGCGATACGGTCAAGCTCCGCCTGCTGGTCTTTTAAGAGCTGTTCCTGCTCTTTGATGATCTCCTTCTGTTTATCAAGTTCTGCCTGTTTACTCTCATACTGACTCTTAGACTGCATCAGTGTAAATGAAATGATCAAGATAAAGATCAGAAGGAGTGCTGCCATCATATCGGAATAAGACAGCCAGTAGGAGGTTTCTTCTTCCTCCGGTCTTCTTCGTTTCTTACTCATGCCTTATCCCTCCCTGC
>ERZ1034678.1491-NODE-1491-length-11599-cov-10.974359_pt1 | contig 11599 bp, 6 predicted proteins | sample MGYA00520640_ERZ1034678 | MGnify/ENA primary metagenome ERZ1034678 (study PRJEB33766, sample SAMN09781767) | gut metagenome | biome: gut microbiome | host: Homo sapiens | place: Madagascar | study: EMG produced TPA metagenomics assembly of the PRJNA485056 data...
TTCGTTCATTGCATAATAAATATGTTACAAGAAACATTTTTCTCATCTTTGGAACTCTTTTTATAGTAGGAGCAAGAGGTCATACAGAATGAGATAAGTAGTGCACGATGCAAACAGATAGAAGAGATAACTAAACAATAACCTTGTATTGCCCCACCACTTTCTGTTTATTATCCACTATCTTGACTAAGAGCAAACCTTGGTTGGCTACTTGTACCTTCCCTGTAGTATTGGAAATCTGCTGTGCTTTCACGCATCTTCCTACAATGTCATAAATATATAAGGTACAATTAGGCGATGCCAAATTGTAATTGACAAAGCCCTTTGAGCCATAGATCACATTCGTTTCAGCTTCGCTTACTGCCGAAGAAATACCAGAAGCCACCCTTGTCTCATCGAGTACATAAGCCTCCAACGAAGTCATTTTCACAGACCCATTCTTGACAAAAGCCGTAGCTTTGACAGCATCCACATCACGTGGGAATACCCTGACAGAAGCTGCATAGGTGTCATTTACAAAGATGTCTATAATGGAATGATCTACAAAAACTTTCAAGGTCATCTCCTCACCCATCGCAACAGGAGTTGGCAAGACATAGTTGTAGACACCACCGAAAATACCATCATTGACAATACGGTTGATGCCACTCATATCCAACGACAACATACCACTATTGGGTTGATAGGTAAGCGTAACTTTCTTATCGCCATTACCCAAAAAGCTGAAGCCAAAATCACCATTGCCTACAACAAACTTTGCAGACAACTCAAGACTTCTACCCTGCACTGGATCCAATTTTTTTTCGGCAGTAAGATCGAAGTCCGTCATCATGAAAGATGTTTCAGAGCGCATGGCTGCCAACCCAGAGAATGGTTTCTGTATCAGATTACCCTTGCTGTCGAGACTAATTTCGCGTGGTAAGCTATAGGTGTGTGCATAACCCATTTTGTAGTTCTCTGAACCTGCTAACTTGTCTGGTACAATACCCAGCATCAATGTCTTGCCATCCTTTTGGAATATAGTAGGTGACAACAAGCCATAGCCATCCTTTGAGAAACCAGCCATCTCTACGGTCTTTGGAGTACGGCTGTCGGGGGCAAAGGTTCCATCTGCATTGATTGAACCTGTCCAATAAAGGGTACGAACACCAACACCTGTATTCAAAGGAGTAGCGGTAAACAACCATTTATCACCTATCTTGGTGATATTAGGCATTTCCCAGAATGTTCCGTCTTGATTTGCATTGGAACCTGAGAAGAACAGTTTTCCATCATTGCTCCAAGTCTTGGTCGACTTATCGTACTTATGAAGGGTTGTAACGCCAACTCCGTTTTTGGACGAGCCAACTATCATATACAAGTCATTGCCATTTCGGAAAACAAAACAGTCACGAAAATCATCAGTCAATCCGTTAGGACGTCCGTTAATTACCGGATTGCCAGCCTTCTTAGTCCAGGTGAGCAAGTCATCATCGGCAGGTTGTGCCTGAGCTATGGTAGCTCTTCCATAATCTACAGCTGTATAAAAGATATTAGGCTTACCCCCTGTCAGTTCATCATCGGTAAAGACACATCCTGACCAACATCCTTTCTTATCGTAAGCTTCTTCAGGGCTGACGGCAGTGGGGTCTTCCTCCCACTTATAGAGATTATCACTAACGATGTGTCCCCAGTTCAGACGAGACATATAGGGACCATTGGGGTTCTTCTGAAAGAACACATGATATTTTCCATTGTAATAAGTGGCTCCATGAGTTTCGTTAGTCCATCCTGCGGTGGGCATACCATGGAAGGAAGGACGCAGTATGTCACCAGCATATCGTTCTGGAGAATAAGTCAGAACAGGAGCGTTTTCTGCTTTTTCTTTGAGAATATCTGTACGGATGCCATCATAAATCTCAAAATCATCCAGCAAACCATTGTATGTGTTCAAATAAAAGACATCCACCTTATCTTCTACATACGACTTACCTACATAAAGGGTACTGCCACCAGGGGTGATTTTTCCTTTTGTACAGGTTTTACTTGCTACTAATTCTCCATTATTATAGAGAGTAACCTTTTTGTTTACACCATCAACAGTGGCTACAAGATGATTCCATTGATAACGCAACAGTTTAGTGGTTGGTTCACACATTACTTTCCATCCATTGACAAAACAAATAAACTTATAGCTACCACGAGAACCCAACTGAAAAACAAAACCTTTCTCACCAGAAGGTATCTTGTTGTCATCATCCAGTTTTACATTGCCCAACATCGTAGTAAACCATTCACCATCTTGATCCAACTTCATCATAGGATAAGATTCTGGAGCAACCCAAAGAGAAAAAGTTAATTGTTGCTTGTTGGAAATCACAGAAGGGTCTATTTGTGCCTGCAAATAGGAAGAATAGCCATCCAGTCGCCAAGCCTTGCCTTTGGCACCTTGCACACAGTAAGGAGCAAGCGCACTATTCACTTTGAATGATTTTCCACTCACCTGTTCGTAAGTCGTTCCGTCTTGAGCCACATCCATTGGCATTTTCACAAGCTGAGCCTGTGAAAGAACTGGCAAAAAAACTGCCATGGATAAAATCGTATTTTTGTAAATTCGTTTCATGTTTTACAGATTTAGCTTAAAACCTCGAAAAGGAAGGTTATCCACAAAGACGATGAAACACCATCTTTGAAGAAGACCTCCCTGTTCTTATAATTATTCAAATATATTACTCAGCAAGATAATCGATGCTGTTTTTAGTCAGAGTCTCCGTATTTTTTTGGTACTGATTGATGCCTGAGTTTTGGTTAAACTCATAGGCACTCAAACCAATAGCAATAATGCGTCCCTTGTACTCGGTGGTAGGATTGAACTCTACGATACCGGCACAGCAATAGTCAGTTACATGGCCCCAGGTTGCAAGTACTGTAGAATTGGTAATACGCTCAAAAGCATCTACCACATTCTTGGCATCAGGTGCCAATGTTGGCAAACCATAAGCGTTCAAATCCCACATACAGTTATGGTCTTCACGCATACCAGGACCCTCAAGAGGATAGCTTTCGTGATCATATTGAACGCCTTTAGGCATAACCTCAAGACCACTGAAAATTGAGTGTCCACGATGATCGTATGCAGGAGAACAATTGCTGCCAATCACAGCATTTGTTGTCCAGATATCTGTACCTTCGCCACCATTACCATCGCTGAAAATAGTCACATCAAACTTGTTTTCTATACGACCGAGACCGGCAACCAATTGTGTAGCATGCTTTGTAAGCAAGAGGTTTCCGCCATCCTTTACATATTCGGTCAGTTTAGCCGACAAACTACCGGAATTGATGCAAGCAGGAAGATTGTTCATGCCCTTACCAATACCCACACGGTCTATCTGAATCCAGAGCATAGGAAAATCAGAAGGATTAATCTTGGCAGCATCAGCAGCTGTCAGAACCTGACCCTTATCACCATAAGTCTGCTTGAACCAATTCACAGCAGCGATTTCGTCGTCATCCTCCAGTTCTGCCTCACTGTTGGCAGCAATCAGCATACCTACCTTAGGAGGTTCCTGATCGATGTAAACCTTCACTGAAGTACCTTCAGAAACTCGGCCGTCACCATACTTCACCTTCACAGTATAGTACAAATCAGTACGAGTAGGCTGACGCGTTACCGAATATGTGTTTACCAAACCAAGACTTTCGAGGAGTTTACTATTACGATAAACATCCACTCCGACTTTATCCTCATCAGCAGGCAATGTCCAGTTGAGTGTAACATTCCTACCATCTACCTGAGCTGCAACATCAGTAGCTTTAGGCGCCTCTACAGAGTCAGGTATATTGACATCTGAGCAAGAAGTGAAGGCAAGAACTGCCAAACACGTTGCCATTATGTTTCTTATATATTTCTTCATGACAGAAAAATTCTTTTAAGACATTATTTTATTTATAAAGACCATTAGAGTTGTTTACTTCCTCATAAGGAACAGGGAAGTAAATCTCATCGTCAGTAATTTCAGCACCCCTATAATAAGAATGGTATTGCTGCTCTGTCTGGAAATACTTATTGACAGTATCAACCACTGTACCCCATCTTACAAGATCGTACCAGCGATTACCCTCCATGGCCAACTCCAAGCGGCGCTCCATACGAACTGCCTTTCGGGCATAATCCTGAGTCCACTTGCTGTCATTAGGATAAAGGCCTACATCATAGTTTGCCTTAGAAGGATCAAGATCTACAGGAGTATAGTCGCCGTCAACACTACGTTCAGCCTTTTCGCGTACAGAGTTGATTAACTGACGGGCATCATCTAGGTTCTTGTTCTGCTCGATAAGAGCCTCAGCCTTGAGCAAGAGTATGTCGGCATAACGAATCAACTTGAAATTCAATGCTGAAGCACCCCATGGGAAACCATTAACCATGTCGGGAGAACTTGGATCTATCAAGCCTTTCTTACCAGAATACTCTCCGTAAATATCATAGGCACGGCACCACTGCATGTTGTAAGTATGGCCACGGAACGGCATTCCCAAACGGCCTACGGTAAAGTCGAGACGTGGGTCAACATTTCCCTGATAATCATTCAAACCTAAAACTGTAGTCTTTACATACAAGCCTTCTGGTGCTCCATCGAGATAAGGCAGACCATTCTCATCTGTTGCAAATGCATTCACCAAGTTCTGGCTTGCCAAATAGAAGTCGTCACCACTACCGAAAAGGTTGTTCTCAGAATAGGTTGTATTCAAAAGATTACACCAATTGATATGGGCATTGTCCGGGGTAACAGAGAACTGAATGGCCATCACAGACTCTTTCTTGTTATCAAACTCCAATTTTGACATATCGCCAAAGTTGTCATACAGCTCATACTGATGACTGTCGATAACATAGCCTGCATATTCCTCTACATCAGCCCATGAAGAAGTGAAAGCTGAAACCTTAGCCATGACAGCTGCAGCAACAAACTTGTTGAAACGACCCACCTCGCTCTGATGCTCAGGTAAAGCCGAGTATGCTTCCTTCAGATCGGTCTTGATAAAATCAAAGATCTGCTCACGGCTATACTCATCCGCACGCTTACCATTAGGATCCTCTGCCTCTGTGAAGTAAGGAATCTGCTTGAAAATGCGAATCAAATCGAAATAATAATAGGCACGAAGCAACTTCAACTCACCCAACAAGGCTGCTTTATTTTCAATATTGTCTGCCAATTCGATGGCATTCATAGCCTTGTGTACTCGTGAGATGGCATAATAGTCATTTCTCCACTTGAAAAGTGCTGTGGCATTGTCGCTGGTGATATTGGAGATTTCGAGCTGATGAATATTCTGTTCCATAGAAACGTCACCACCACCCTTCAGGGCATCATCAGAACGAACATCGAACACCCAACTTGTAATTGGACCGGCAAATGACTCGTTATTGCCAAAGAAATGAGACTCCAAACCAGCATAAGCAGCAGCCATCAAACCATTGATGGAACTGTCGTCAAGCTGAGCCTCGGTAAATGAACCCTGTGGCTTCAAATCCAAGAAATCGTTACATGAAACGAAAGTCATAGATGAACCAAGGATAGCGGCAGAAACTGCCATATATCTGATACTCTTTGTAATTTTCATCTTGGTATATATTATAATGTGTAACACTTAGAACTGAAGATTAACACCCACTGTAAATGTATGTGAGCGAGGATAAGGACCGCCATCATAACGAGCACCATAAGCACCCAATGGAAGTTCTGGATCAAGACCAGAATAGTCTGTGATGGTAAACACATTCTCCATCTGACCATAAACATTGATTGCAGATGCACCTATCTTCTTTACCCAGTTTGTAGGCAAGTCGTATGACAACTTGATGAACTTCATCTTCATGTAAGAGCCATCCTCAACAAAATAGGTAGAGCAACGAGACTCATTATTATTATCTGTTGTAGTCACTGCTGGGATAGAAGCTCCAGTATTGGTTGGAGTCCAAGCATTCAAGATGTCGGTACTGCGGTTAGAGAATGGGGCATTGTATGACATGAACTGAAGCATACGCTTGGTGTGGTTGTAGATGTCAAAGCCAAACTCACCTGTCATGAATGTACTCAAAGTGAGTCGCTTCCATGTCACACTGAGGTTCAGACCCATACTGAGGTCGGGGTTGGGATCACCAATAATACACTGGTCCTTATCGTCAACGACACCATTGCCGTCGAGGTCGCGGAAGATCAAACGACCTACGCCCTTACCCTGCTGAGCAGCATGGTTGGCAACCTGCTCTTCGTTCTGGAAGATACCGTCGCATACGTAACCATAGTAAACACCCATAGGCTGTCCTTCCATCAATCGGATATCTCCGCCAATAGACTTCATAGAGTTGTTCAACTTAACCACCTCGTTCTTATAACGAGACAAGTTCAGGCTGCCATTCCATGACCAGTCACCATACTGAGGGCTGTTGTAACCAATCGTTACTTCCCAACCAGTATTCTTCATATCACCAGAGTTGACCCATTTCTGAGCATTCTGACCTGCAACAGACAATGTAGGAGGATAGGTAAGCATATCCTTGGTCTTCTTCCAGAAATAATCGAAAAATACACTCAGACTGCTGTTAAACATATAAAGGTCAAAACCAAGGTTGGTCTGGGTGGTGGTTTCCCACTTCAGATCCTTATTACCTGTTGATGAAACGATGATACCGCTTGTAACACCGTTATTGGTACCACCAAGATCATAACCGCCATTGCCTGCATCGTGGGTATAGGTAGAATAAGAAGCATAGTTGCCTACAACTGCAGAGTTACCGTTCTGACCCCAAGCTACTCTTACCTTGGCATCGTTGACGATATTATTCTTAGGATAGAACTTCTCCTGAGAAACACGCCATGCACCAGAGAATGCAGGGAATACACCAGAGTTCTGCTCCTTGTAAAGACGAGATGTTGCATCACGACGCAGGGTGGCAGAGAAGAGATAACGATCTGCATAGTTGTAATCCAACTTTCCGAACACAGAGAACAAAGCCCACTGAGACTTACCGCCTCCATTAGTTGCTGTCGTAGGATCACCAGAATCAATATGCATATAGTCATCACTCTCAAACAGATAGTTCTTGCGAGCAGCAGAAATACCCTCATAAGTGTACTTGATGGCCTCGGTACCAAGCAATGCGTTGAAGTGATGGTCGCCATTGATGTCAAACATATAGTTAGCTGTATTTGTCCATGTATAGGTGTCGCCCTGACCATAGGCACGGCTCATAGAGTTGACATCGCTTGGCAGATATTTTCTGTTGAGCGCTCTGTTGAAAAACTGAGAATGCTCCAAACCAAAGTTTGTCTTCAAGGTAAGACCTTTGACAGGCTTTACTTCCAAATAAGCATTACCGAAGATGCGCCAGCTCTCGTTGGAGTTGTCACTTTCATTGTAGATCTGCTGAACAGGGTTGGCAAAGTCAGACTTGATGGCGGTCATAGGACTCATGAAGCTGCCATCTGAATTGCGTACAGCAAGACCAGGATGCTGGCTGACAGCAAGGAAAGGAATACCACGGTCGCTCTGAGTAGCACAACCACGGTCAAACCACTTGGCTACCATCAGATTTTCACCGACAGTCACGTATTTGGAAATGTTGTAATTGGAATTCAGACGTGCAGAATAGCGACGATAGAAAGTCTGATCGATCAAACCATTCTGATTGATGTAGTTGGCAGAGAACATCATGCTGCCTTTCTTGCCACTATTAGACACACTGGCTGAAAGGTTATTGGTCCATGCAGAATGATAGGCCTCATCTTGCCAATCAGTATTGGCAGCACCTTCTATCAATTGAGGTGTGTCACCATTACCATAAAGATCATGAGATGGCTGGATGTTGGCATTTTTGCAAGCCTGCCAGTAAACCTTTCCCCACTCTTCTGCATTAAGCATGTCGTACTTCTTGGCTACCGTCTGCAAACTGGCAGCATAGTTGACATTGACAGTCAACTTGTCGCCTTTACCCTGCTTGGTTGTGATGATGATGACACCATTGGCAGCACGGCTACCATAGATAGAAGCAGAAGAGGCATCCTTCAAAACCTGGATAGACTCGATGTCGGCAGAATTGATGGCATTCATGTTCTCGTTAGAAGCGATACCATCAATAATCAAGAGAGGGCTACTGCCGTTGATAGTACTCATACCACGCACACGGATAGAAGAACCGCCACCACCAGGTGCAGCATCTGTCACAACCTGTACACCAGCCAATTTACCCTGCATAGAGTTCAGCATGTTAGGATCTGAAGCACTGACAGGCTCCTTCATATTCATCACAGAAACTGCACCAGTCAAATCGGCCTTACGCTGAGTGGTGTAACCAGTAACGACAACCTCGCTCAGTTCTTTTGCGTTGTCATTCAACACAACTTTCATATTGGCGCCAGCTTTTACTTCTTTTGTCTCGCAACCAATATAAGAAATAACGAGTGTAGAACCAGGTGCTACCTTTAAATTGAAGTTACCATCAATATCAGTAATGGTACCCAGAGTGGCAGCACCACCTTTAACTTTGATAGTGGCACCTATAATAGGTTCTCCACTATTGTCAGTAACTGTACCTCTGACAGAATTGTCCTGGGCAAAAGCTACCGAACTAACGAACATCATCAGAATGCTCATCATAATTACTTTAATTTTTTCCATACTAATAAACTGTTTACGGTTTAAGAGTTTTTGTAGATTAAATGGGTTTTGAAATCGAAAGCAAAATTAACAGAAATCAAATAAACTGGATATAAATATTCGTTCATAGAGCCATAAAATTGTTGCATTGTAGCAAAATTGCACCTATATGAACGTATTTTCTCAAAATATCGCAAAAAGGATGACTCCTGGCATGTAATATCTTATGTCTACCTGCGAGATTTCAAAAAAAAGGTAGCAATTATACAGAGAGTGAGAATTGCTACCTTTTGTTTATTTACTTATCCCAAACGGAAGTGGCTTTAGGCCAACCGTTCTCAGATTCATCATCCACGAAGGAGAACTGATCGTGTTTCTTGGAATACTGTTCTGTATTATCGGATTCTTGATTTTTCACATTAATACTACCAGAAAGTATTTGCCCCCCCACGGCAAGGATGGTGACGATGGATGGTTGAATATATGACTTTTTCATATTAAATCTATGTTTACGGATTCTTAATTTTGTTTATTACTTCACAAGATACTTCTTGCCGTTCTTGATGACAAGACCCTTATAGCCCTTAGCTACTCGCTGACCTGCGAGATTGTAAAGTGCTGTGCCGTTTTGCTCTGCATCGCTGGCAGTAATGCCATTGATACCTGTAGTTTCTTCACCAAAGGTAAAGCTGAGGAACTTGGCACTGCTTAAAGTAGAAACTCGCAAGAAGGCCTTATGAGCTGCATTATTGACACTGTTTCCATTTGTGCCTTTTTGCCAATAGAAGCCGAAATCTTCGCCCGACCTACCCAATATATAATACTTATAGCCTGCCTTATTAAAAATCCGTGCCTCGTCAGAACCCGTCAAGAGGTTTTCTGCAGGTGCAGCAACGGCTTCGCCGGCAGATGGAGTCAGGTAGAAACCATTTTCTTTTGCAGTACTGAGCAAGTAGCCCTGACCGCCAGGGATAACCTGTCCGCCATCGGCAACCTTTACCAACTGCGCCCTGCCATCGTTGTTTGATTTCACGGCATAAGCAGTAACACCCTCTGGCAAGAGTCGGTTGTTGCTGGCATAGAAAGTACTCCAATAAGTAATACCCTTACCATCCACATTGATAGGAGCCTTTGTGGTAGTGTAAGTCGCAGGAGCTGTTTCCAACAAGTAATTGAGGATATTGCTGGTATAACGTTCTACATTGTACTGGTAGATATTCTTGCCTGTACCACCTTGAGGATTACCATCACCATCGCGAGCCGTCTCATCCCACTCGTAAGAGAAGTCACCATTGGCAAAAATGGTTCCCAAATACTCGTTGTAAGGCTGGAACTCTATCACACTGGCACGGGCATAATCTCCAATGATGTCTGGCAAGCCCCAAATAATAGAATGGGTTCCTTCCTCAAACTTTTTAAACTTCTCTGGGTTAGAATTAACAATATCGCCTTCTAACTTCCACATGATTCCATGATGCTCCTTCAAGCCAAACTGAGATGTCTTAAGTATTCCTGTGGCATCAGCTAAACCTGCATAAGGGAAGTAGCCTGACTTATCGAAGCCTGTAACCTCATTTGTTTTTATAATATAACGGATACCATTATCTTTTCTTCCATCGCTGTTGGTATTTTTGTATTCCTCTTCTGTGAAATTATAATTCTTTATTTCATACTCATTTGCCTTGAGTCCGTCGCCAAGGTCATTGCCGTTCGTGCGCCCCATCTTTTCGACAAACAAAGCGGCATAGTTAGTCAAGTAAAGGTTTCCACCCTTCTGAGCATAAGACTTAAGAGCATCTACTGAGTTACGGTAAACCTCGTTGATATTTTCGTAAGCACTGACTCCATCATGGTTTATGGGCACCCATAATACAGGAACCTCAGCAGGGTTCAACGAAGCCAGATCATTTGGAGTTACCAACTTTGCCTTTGCACCATAAAAAGTTTGGAACCACTCCAGAGCCTTAGCATCATCGTCTGCTCCCCATTCTTTATATTTCTGACTATAGTCACTTCCAGGAACCAAGAAACCGATTTTCTTGTCTATAGTTGCCAGATAGCTGATGCTGTTCTCGGTGAATTTCTTAATATTGTTTACGAATTCATTGCCTTCACAGTCCCACTCATAAGCAGCCAAGCCATTGCAAAGTATAGTTCCTTTATAATCACCACTTGGCATAAACTCAACCACACCGAAGTTGTTTGTATCGCCATTCTGCGACCATTTACCAAGAATATGCGAATTCGTAGCTTTGATAAAATCTGTATAAGAAGAAACACCTGTCCACAAACAGTTGTGGTCTTCCTTTGAAGTGCCTGAATTCAGAAAGTAGTTGTCATCCCACAAATTATTTTTAGAGCCTGCTACAAAGCCACTATAAAGCACATGTCCACGATAATCCATATCTGCAAAACGAGGATTGACACCCCAAGCATCACTGTTTTCTACCGCAGCTGCATAAGTCACGGTATTAGGTTTATACTGCTCGGCAATACGACCAATTTCAGAAACCAACAAGGTGGCATGATTGGTGAGATAGAGATTACCACCTTTCTGGACATATTTCTTCAAAGTCTCCACTTGGTCATAGATTGCCGAAGGCTTTACAACATCTTCGTTATCTCCCTGACGGTTAATCGGAATCCACAGCACCTTGACATCACTGGCACTCAGAGACTTGATCTTGTCTGGTGTAAACACTTCCTTTTCCAACCCATGACCTGGGTTATATTCATCACTGACAAACCAGTCATAAGCGGCTTGTTCGTCGTCGTCCAGATCTGTAGTTTTCTCAACAAAGATTCCCACCTTTGTCTGGGCTTTTGCCAGTTGACCACAGCAAACAAGCAGAGAAATCAACAAGAATAAAAACTTAAACTTTTTCATTTTCTAAAACTTTTTAGTTTGTCCCATCTTTACGTCAGCAGCAAGAAGGGAACTGTTGACTTATATATAAAT
>ERZ1034678.1494-NODE-1494-length-11593-cov-10.319553_pt1 | contig 11593 bp, 9 predicted proteins | sample MGYA00520640_ERZ1034678 | MGnify/ENA primary metagenome ERZ1034678 (study PRJEB33766, sample SAMN09781767) | gut metagenome | biome: gut microbiome | host: Homo sapiens | place: Madagascar | study: EMG produced TPA metagenomics assembly of the PRJNA485056 data...
GATAATACCATCTGCTGTGATACCTAATACAAGTTGTAGATGTTTTACAGCTTTATTAACTCCGCTATTATAAGCAAAGTCTACCAGCATATTAGCTACACTCTGATCTTGAATTTTGTCTGCTTTGCAGGCATTCCAATAGTTCTCCTTAAAGACACGATGGAAGTCTTCCTCAGTAAGGAGTTTCACGTCTTCCTCGTTCAGAACACCATCGCCATTCTTATCGTACCCGACTTTTCTCCAGGTAGCAAGGGTAATTCCGTACTTTGTCGGTCCCCCATTATCGTTTTTTCTGTTCGTGTATTTATCCGTTTCCCAACTAAGAATAAACGGAACAAGTTTAGCTGAATCTGCCATAATCACTCCTCCTTTTCTGCGTAATTAAGATATTCTGATAGATAGGGAATCTTATCAATAAACCTAAATCGCATAAGATAATACAGGAAGCTGACTACGTACCAGGGTGGAGTTCCTTTTTTGAATATCAGCTTCAAGTTCTTAAGAATATTGCATCCATAGAACCACAGAACTAAATACGAGATAAAGGAAACGCATTGAACAGAGCCTTCCATCTGTCCTTTAAACCTCCCAATAGCATACACGGCTGCGCAAAGGACGAAAAACACGGTAGCGTGACCGATGCACACAACTGCTTTCTTCAACTCGAAGTTCTCTCCTTTTGCAATCATGCCACTAAAATAACCGAAAATAAAGTTGAGGGCGAAGACGATCATAAGCGAAGACAACTCACCCTCAATCGGTTTAAGATAGGCGAGGAGTGCAAGAACTAAGCCTACAACAATATCTTTAATTCTATCTGCCATACTATAACTATTTGATGATTAAACAATAATGCTGCAAATATACAATAAAATATTTAATCATCAAATAGCTATTGCGAAAAAGTGCAAAACTTTATGCACTCATATAAAAGCATATATATAATTTCCTCGAAATATTGTATATAATTGTATATAATTTTATCGAAATATTGTATTTTTAAAACCCACGAAATCGGGGGAATAAAAATCTTTTCCAATCTTGCAAACATTGGAAAGGATTGAAAACAAAAAGACAGGCAATCACTTACCTCTCTTTAGCTTATAAGAAATAATTAAAATACAGATACAGTCCAAATCCGAACCACATTGTCAATACCATAGTTGACATCGTTACCCAAGCCAGGAAGAACTTATCGACCTTCTCATACTCATGCGTAATGTATAGGTATGCAATGAACGTGCAATTAATGACGACTATCATTGCTACTATAATCAAAGTCTGAAACACAAAGTCCATAATACTCATACATACTCGCTTATCCGTGATGCGATAGGGCTTTCATACGTTATAATTTTCTCTTACTCTTAATGTAGTGCAGAATATCCCACTTCTTAAAATATCGGGTGTGTCCTCGCTTCTTGCATTCACCATTCGGAATGACACCCTTTGCAACCATCCTGTTAAGTGTAGCATCAGAAACGTGAAGCTTCTCTTTTACCTCCTCTGTGCTCATCATCGGGTTGAGCATATCTGGAATAATATCACACAGTCTATCAAAGTCCTCGTCGCTCATTCCGCAAGCAGTGACCTTTTCACCATTTCGCTGCTGCTCGTCTGCCTTGAAGCAAGCATCGCTCAGCGACTTCAAAGCCGTGCCGAGCAACTTATAATTTAGTATCTTTCCCATATTACCTTTGTTTTTACGAAAAATTCTCAAAAATCGCCTTTATGCGCAGATTTTACGTCCTAATTTGGTTCGACTAATGAACATATCAAAAAATCCGTATATATAAAACATTGCCGTTACTATCATTACGGTAAAGCAGGAATCAATCATATCTTGAGTTGTGTACCAACTCCACTCTACAATATGAGCCGCATTGATGCCGAAGAAGTAGAAGAAGGGAATGCGGTATCTCCAACACAAAAAGAAGAATCTACTTGCTAATATCAAAACCATTGGCAAAATATAAACCATAAAATAGATGAATAAATAGCATGGAAAATTCTCATTGTTCGTTATGAACATTTCCCTTGGATGCTGACTAAAATCCCACATTCCATAAGCGTGTAAGCACATAATGATTATTGGAACGTACTTACAGAACCAGCAAAAGAATTTCAGAATCCTTCTGCTATACCGATTTCCGTGCTTCATCAGCAAGTTCATCACTTCACTTACGTCTTTGTCTTGCAACCAATGCAATAGGTCGCTTTCATCTTCTTTATTCATAATTTTCGGTTTTAAGATTCAATAATAAGATGGTTGCAAAGTTACACTTTTGTGGCAATAATGAAAGAAATATGCCAAATTGTTAGCGTTAAACTTTGCTAAACCATCTTATTGTTACAAACAACGGCATTTTACTATCAATTTGTTATCCAGTACGTCACGAATACGTCCAGAAACCCTGCAACCTCTGCCATATACCACACAGGCTTATATCCTTCGTCATCGTCCGAACAGCTTACGAGTAGCAGATAGATAAGAGCTATTACAGCCGTTGGCACCCAGCATACCGACAGACACCAGCCTACACACCCTGCCGCAGCTATAAGCGCACCTCCTTTGTGAATAGGGTAGGCATCAGCATCAAGATAATTTGGTGCAGCACCAACAAACATCAGTCCTGCGCAGCCTATAAAGGCGAGACACTGAACACCATTACCTGTGTCGAGCATACACACCATCATCAGTACCGCACACGTAACCATTACAGCGGTGAACACCCATCCATAGTTTCGTTTCGCCTTATCGCCAATTACCTCGCTACCTGTGCAGTTTTGTAGCTGATAATACACATCACTCACCATCGCAGGAACACCGAAGCGCATTGCTGCGAGGAGTAGAAATCCTCCCAAGAGGAGAAATGAAATAACACTTAGTATATACATAACCTTTTCGTTTTAACGTTAAACTACTATCATTTTGCTGACATCGGCAATATGATGTTACACACTCATCTCAAGCATCTTCGGGTAACCTGTCTTGTAGTCATAGACCTTCACATCTTCGATAGTCTTCAATTCTCCTACTGCTGCCTTGTGGCTTGCTGTGACGTTAAAACACTCAAGGGCGTACATCTCGAGCGCAGAGAGCAACTGGATGGCCTTATCACAATCCACCACCAGTTTCAGCCCACCAAGCCACAGAGTTGTCGTCTTCTGCCCTGCCGCCTTTGCGATAGTGGTGGAGTTCATCAATCCGACTCTTGTCGCTTTATCGAGCCACACCAGTAACCCATTCAGCATGAATCCGTTTACCGATGACGAGGTATCGTAATCTGTGATCTCGGCTATCTTTTCAGACTTCGCCTGTTCGAGTTTCAAGGCATCCATCTTTGCAGAGAATTGCGCAAATTCAGCTCTTACTTCGGTTTCATCGAATGTAGCTTTCGGCAGAGTACATTCGTAGCACTCATAAGCATTCATCTCACTATTGAATGTAGTACCTATATGATAGACAATAATATTGCCTAAACTGTATTTTTGTTTGTATTGACCTTCTGGAATAGAAGTCTTTATAAAATTTATTTTTTTCATAATATCAATTTTTATATAAAGAGATTAACAAGCGAAAACTGGCAAAACCACGTAGCTGTACGCCTTGCCGATGTTGAGGTTGCTCGCACTAATACTGAAGAACCAAGCGCTCGCAGCATTGATCTGCGATGAAGTCCATCTGTATTTGTTCTTCACGAAGTTGTAATAGTCAGTCGCAACTGTCTCGCCATACAGGGTTTCCAGCACCTGCTTGATAATACCGATGTTTGCTACGTGTACGTATTCCTGGCCAACCGACATGACAAATCCATGCAAATCCTCACCGCCAAGGTTGAATATCTGACCATAAGCAAAATCAAAGGCAGGCACAGACAAGCTTCGTTCCTGCGCTTCCTGACGGATAAGAAACGATGATGACTCTCCGTTGTAGTAATTCGCATCTTTTACATTATTACCATTTAGCGCAATAGAATTGAACTGCAAGTTCTGTGTACACCACTGTAAACCTATCAGTTTTGACACATTCTTTATATCGCTTGTACGAATGCAGAAAGTAGCATGATTGATAGAAAGCGAAGCGTCTGCCACCTTGATAGCTACCGCATCATCAGCGTTTTTGCCTGCTGCCACCCAGTCCTCGATGTAATATTCTTTTTTATTCGCATCAACGACAAAGATACCTGCCTTGAACTGATAAAACCTGTAATCGATAAGCCTTTGAGGAACACTCGCTGTATATGTTCTCGAGTTCTTGTTGAAGCTGACATTGTAGCCATCTTGGTCGTTAATGACAACTGTGTACTCCTTCTTGTATGGAACGAACACTGTCACCTGGCCTTTTGCGTCCGTCTGATAGGTAGTGTCCTTCTTGTCAATCGTCACAATAACAGGAATACCTTCCCATGCTGTTCCTACGTTTTCATCGTATTTAGTAGCCGTAATAATCACCTTCTCCATACTGTCCTCATCGTAAGGCATGTATTCCACATTGATATTGCGGCTACCCAATACTGCTGTATAGCCTTGAGGAGCAATGGGCTGAGCATTGCCGTACTCTGGGAACGTCACCTGATAATAGTTTCCTCGGGCAATAGTAAATGTAGCCTTACCCTCTGCGTTGGTAGTATAAGTCTGTGGTGTTTTGCCGTTGTTCAAGAATACATTAATCTTGATACCAGCCACCTTGATAGAGTCAACAGAAGAGGCGATAGTTACAGTCACCTCCTCATCGGTATTGATAACATCTACCGACTTCGTTTCTCCGTGCCTGTTTGTCACAGAGATGGTAGAGCCTTTCATGGTTACATTACAGGTCTCTGCTCCTGTCGTGGCCGTCTCTGCCTTTTTTAATATCTCCTGTGCCTTGGTAGCAGCCTCGGTAGCTGGCTTCTACAACTCCTTGATTTCTGCTTCTGTAAAGTCATCGTAAGTGAATGGGTCGCCCTTTTGTCCTTGAGGACCTTGTTCTCCCTGCGCCCCAGTATCACCCTTCATACCTTGCTCACCACGCTCTCCCTTGTCACCTTTGAGTTGCATGAGGTCAAATTCCTTTTTCTCACCACTCGGACGAGTAATATTCAAGTCTGTGCCGTCAATATCAATATCTACGTTTTGAACTTTTTCCAGAGCTCTGTTTACCTGACTTACGGCATCGTTGGCTTTTTTTACGGCTTCATCTGTCTTACTTACCGCATCATCAACCTTTCCTAACGCCTCATTTGTGTCTGAAATAAGGTCACTCAATTCCACAGTAGGAGGCAGGATAACCATAGCTGTATCCATCTCTACGCTGTTGTCGCCCTCATCTGTAGAACCAAACTCAGTGTCGGCATCAGCGTTGTTGGCTACAATGGCAAACTGAGGATATTCGTTGCTTCGCCAGTCATTGCCGAATATTTTGCCCTTTACCTCGATAGCATACGTGCCGAGGCTCATCTTATCACCCTCTACTCTCGCAAGAAGAACATTGTCCTCCTTTACATCAATCTCAAACGCAAGAGGGATGCGCTTGAACTGATTACACACCTGTACCACCACGTCCGTACAGGCTGGCAGAGGGAAAGCCTGTGGTTGCCCCTCCACCATCTTCATCACTGGTATCTTCAGTGTGAAGTCATTACCTTTAACGATTTTCTTCATATAGCTATAAAATTAAATTGTTAGTCGTACTTTTCCGGGATAACCTGCCGTAATATCATAAGCTATCAATGCGTCTATCGTCAGTAGCTCCGCAACCTTGTCAAGATGGGTCTGCGTAACATTGTAGCAGTCTTTAGCATAGACTTCTATCTTACTGATGAGGTCTTGAGCTGTTTCAATAGGCAGGGTATAGCACTCGCCGTCGAGCCACAGGGTCGTTTCCGTTCTCCCCATTCGTCTCAGTCGCTCATTGCCCTGATATACCCTATCTCTTGTCTCGAAGTCGAGCCAGTGAGCCTCGTCGTTGAGATAAAACGTATTTACCTCTGCGCTCTTATCGTACTCCGTTATCTGCTCGATGCACTTGTTTCTCAGAGCCTCTGCCAGCTGTTCTTCAGTAGGCTCCGCATCGGTATTCATATCGAGCAGCACGCAGTCATACAGATACTCACCGTCTTCTGTCTTGCGTTCGTTCACAGCAAGACGCACCTCATTATTTTTCCATGTCGCAACCTTCGTTTCCAAAGGCGTAGCATACAGTTCCTTATATGTTATCATATTCGTTTAGTAATTATTGCTCATTATTCCTACGTCAAGATTACCGAAAGTGATTTCTGTCTGTATTGAATAGATTCTTCCGAACCATCCGAGTGTCGGGAACTTTGCGTTAAAGGAAGCTGTCTGTACATAGAAGGATGGCCTTGTCACGCTCTGTCCCTTCTTGATGGCAGGCACCAGCTTTGTGTTGTCGTAGACTTTAGCATCCCCAGTGAGGAACACGCCGTCCGCAAGATTTGTCAGCGCACCATTCTTCACCATTGTGCGGCTCGTAAACGTCCTTCCGTCGGCTGCACTCGCAAGGTCGTAGGTACTCAATCCGTTGGCCGAGTCGGCTACTATCTTTCCGTTCACTCTTGGTGCTGAGTAACAATACAGGGTTGTCTTTTTACCCGTCGCACCCTTAACGAAAAGAATGTAGTTGTTGTCCTTCGTTGCCGTGTACCACGACTTCGTTGTGTCAACCCACGGCAGGTCTACATTCTCTCCGAGCGGAGTCGTCAGTCCTGCATCCTCTGCTTTGATATATTGCTCAGAAGTTATCTTTGCGTCGGTCTTGCTGAGTGAGGCAATACCAGCAGGACCGAGGTCGTAGAGAAAGTTTCCGTTGTCGTCGTAGTACGACAGCACGGCCTGTCCCGAACTGTTCAGACCGAAGCGGATGTTTGCAGTTCCTGCCTTTCCGTAGATATTGATAAGGCCATCGGCTATCCTTACCATCTGTCCGTTGTGTCCTTGCGATGTAAGCATCTGCGCAAGTATCAGAGCCGCATTGATGGCTCCGTCTTTAAAGAGCGCGGCTGTCGTAGTCTGACCGGTAGAGAGCGTGTTCTCCACCTTGATTTTCTCGCCATACAGAGTTACTCCTCTCGACGTAATCTCAAGTCCTGCCGCCTTTGCTGTGGCTCTGTCGATGAGGTCGGTCTTCCGTTCTGTATAATCAGTAAGTTGTGCGCCTTCCTCCAGTTTCGGCTTTGTCACCCAAGCCTCAGTATCGCCTGGAACACGTATCAGCACCTTGTCTGGGATTACCTCTGCTCCCTCGCCAGTATAGTCCTCTATTCTCCAATGCACCCAGTACCGCTTATAGGTCGAGGTGAGTGCGAGCTGTGCGTATCCGTCAGCCCTGACGTCCGTATATTCGTTTCCTTCGCAGGTTTCTGTATATACATTTGCATGAACGCTGTCTCCATAGAGATAAACGTTGATGTTCCCGCTGCCCTTGGCAACGAAGGAGAACACATAGTCCTGATTCTTTACTATTCTCGCCTGCCCAGAAAGGGTAGCCGTTGTTGGAAATTTATATTGCAAGGCTTCTGTGAACAGAGACTCTGCCGAGTTGTTTTTGTTGTACAATATACCGTAGCAGCCTTCGTATTTACCAAACAAAATCAGTCCGCTGGCAAACTGAAGATTGCTGTTGTCAGACGATCTGGTCAGTGCCATCGTGTCCTCCAAAAGGTTTCCTCCCACATAGTCATAATCGTTTTGCGATAGCGTCCAGCCGTTGTAAGTATCACCTTCTTCTACCATCGGACGGCAAATCCACGCATTAATCTGTCCTGCGATGACATTACATGCTTCCCAAAAGTTGAATGCAATATAATCGTATTCCGCATCTGTTGTATCTACAACCGTTGTAAACAATTCCCATTCATTGACCTTTTTAACAGTATGCCCATTTGGTGAAAGATACTTTGCTTGTCCTTTTCTTGTTGCATTTTCTTGCTTATCAGTATAGATAGCTTCAAGATAGAACTCTCCGTTAATATCATTGGTCTTATAAAAGCATGACATTGTGTATTTTTTACCCTTTTCTATCTTGATGCTTCTTCCTCCTTGTGAGCCGTCCCAATATGCGCCCACATAATGCGGATTTCCTGCTTCTGTCGCGTCAATGACATGAATACAATTCGTACCTTGATAGCCCGAATTTATTTCGATTCTTGCGTCTTTGGATATAGTACAGTTATTATCCTCACGCAAAAACGCGCTACCCACGAGAAGGTTTCTTCTTCCAATAGACTTTTCACTCACCGAGAGTGAGATTTCTCTTGCCGCCTGCTTGATAGTAGATGTGTAAGCTTTGAGAACGGTAGGATTGCTTCCTTTGAGGTCGTTCTCCAATGCCTTAAATTGCGACTGGTACTGCTTGGCCGTAGCCTTTACACTGCCCATGTACTTTGTCACATTCACAGAGAATGGAACTTGTGTGGCATAGCTTTTCCCTCCGAGAGAGAATGAGATTGTGATAAATCCCTCGCTCACCGACACTTTGTCTCCGCTCGCCAAAGTGGTAGTGTTCACAGAATTGAGCTTTACCTTTATGTATCCCGTAGCCAAGCTTGCCTCAGCCGTACAGTTCTGCATATAGCTCACCCTTACGTCTGAGCACTCGTTAGTAACATTCTCGCCACCTCTCATCACCATTACTCGTCCTTCTGCCGTGGTGTCCGACACGATGCCGTTATCGTTAGTGTCGAGCACGATGGGCTGTACGATAAGTATGCTCACTCCGTCCTCTCCGTTAGTTCCGTCTGCTCCAGGCTTTCCTTGCTCTCCTTTCTCGCCCTGCGGTCCCTGTGCGCCCGTTTCGCCCTGCGCACCTGTTTCTCCTTTAGGCCCTTGTGGTCCTTCGTCACCTCTATCTCCCTTGTCTCCTTTCTCGCCTTTGCTTCCAGATAGAACTTTTTTCCATTGTGTCGAGCCGTCAGAAGGCTCACCTGTTACGTCCTCCTCTGAATTGGCAACACACACCCAAACGGCATTGTTGTGATTTACTTGGTCGTTCTTATGATAGGTATTTCCTTCTACCCAGTCACCTCTATAATTGATGATATTAATAGTACTGCCGTCATCCGAAATCAATTCAAAGTGTGAGGAATTGATTTTCGTTCCACCCTTCGGTGAAGTCTCGAATACCGACAGAGATACTTCTTTGTTCTCGCCATTTACGCTTTTTGTGATAGTATGCTTGTACTCAGAGATATTAGCATAGCAAGCGATACGAGGAGCATAGTCGCCAGTTGTCTCAAGGATAATCACGTTCTGCCTGTCCGTCTTGTCGTACTCAAGATTGCCATTACGATGTCTGTTGCCGTCCAGCACGATTGTGTCGCCCTCAGCAGGGTCTCCCTTTATCTCAACAGGCGCATTCTTCTCTGTATATCCGTCTAAGCCTTCGGAATGCTTGCCAACGACAATCCAAGCAAACGCCTGACCATCGTACAATTCCACCTGTACTTCTCTCGTCTGCTCCTTACCAGCTTCGTCAAGATAAGTCTCCGTTTTAGTGCCGTATATCTTCTCATTTTGCGTAGATACACCACCATCAAGAATAGTACGCCAGTAACTCTTATTACTTGTATCACTATATGCTCCACCAGCCACAATCTCGCCAATAGTCTGACAGCGCACTTGGTCGCCCTCCTGCCAGTAGTTCATCGTGGCAGTAGTTCCGTTGTCAGCTAAGAGATAGCATTTCCAGCCAGCGCATTCTGCATCATCCGCAGTTGTTTCTACCCAAGATATCACACCGTCAGCAGATACCGATTCCTTGACAGGCACAACTTTGATAAGCTTGCTACCAGCTCCAGATAAATAGATGTTGCCTCCAGAATAAGACAGCTTGCGTACATCTAATTCGTGGAATATCGCCTTGCCCCAGATGGTTAGGTTGTTCAAGAATGCATGATACTTGCCGTTCTTCTCCTTCTCAACAGAAAAGCCTTGTTCAGCCGCATTGTCATAATCGAAAGACTTGATGGTATTAAACACCGCATCGCCCAACTCCGTAATCATAGCATTGTTGCCAAACTTCGCTCCCATCATCAAATCAGCAAGACCTTTGGCAATAAGACCTTTCGCAAATGTGATTAATCCATGCGCAGTGTCGTTGTGTAGCTTTGACAAGAAACTAAGGATAGTCTTTCTTGCTGATAGAACATTACTGTCTGTAGGAGGTGTTGAGTCATTCATGCCTATTACATAGACGCCACCACCACCATTGCCACCACTTATCTGAATGCCGTTTACCGTGATAGAGTCAACCTTATCTTCCAGCTTCCCTAATCGACTTGTTGCTGCTTTTTCACCAACTATGTATTGAGGATGGTCATAAGGTATATCCAAAGGTATCTCCATGCCGATGATACGAGAGTTTCGGTAGTGCTTGCCCTTAGCATCAACCTGCGCAAACATATCATTAATCAGCTTTACTTGTTCACCGAGAGGATGATAATCGTATGTCCCATTATTATAGAACTTATCGCCATCCATCGTGCATGTGAAATTTGCGTTGCTGATCATAGTCTTCAGATAGTACTGCTTCGCTCTATCGAACAGAGATAACTGAGCTGCAGGAATTAGGTCCGTATCTGTAATCTTTGTTGCATCCCAGTTGAACAGAAAGTACTTATCACCAACCTTCGGACACATGACACCATCGGGGAGAGTTCTACCGTAAGTGTCATTAGCAACAATCTCAAAGTAGTTAACCTTGTCAATGACTTTGAAGCTAACATCGAACACCATGCCCATGAGAGCACCGCTAGTGAACTTGATACCTAAAGTGAGGTTACTCTTTATCCAACTCTCCTTGAAGCTGTTAGTGAAAGAGTCTGTAGAAGTGACCTGCCAAAACGTCTGTGTAGTCTTCGTTCCGTCTTCGTTATCAACGGTGCTATCATAGGTCTTGATACTGCTGACCCTGCATTCAACCTTCGGATATTCTTCATCGAACATAACGACACCTTCGATAGCCTGCTTGTCATTCTTCACGACATTCACGTTCTCCAGATAGCCATCCTTGGCGTAGAAACCATCACTATCTACTTCCTTGTTAGGGAGCATGAGGTAATCGGTAGCAACACCATCGGTGGTGACGTCCGCATCGGCACCAGTGAAATATCCTTTCGGAATATTTCTGTCTGAGCCGAATGCGTACAGTCTCGTAATATAAGTTGACTTAGATTCCGAATAGGACATAGACAGAACATTAACATCCTGTTCGAATGTTGTCTGCCCTTCCATTTCGCAATATCCAAGGTATATAATAGAGCCATCTATCCACCACTCGCAGTTGAGTGCGTCTTCGGAACAGATGGCGTTGAGAGCATCAAGAATACTGATGGAGCCGTACTCTATCAAGAATCTCTTCTGAACATCGAAAGCTTTGTTGTTGTATGTAGTGTAGTCAGCAGAGAACTCCTTGCCATTGTACGTAAGACCTAGCGCCTTTAGGTTGCCGAGTATAACGTTCATGTGTACGCCTACCGTTGTGGTGAGCTTGAAGGAGGTCTCGTTGGCTCCGTGCTGAGGGCGATACTTGCAAATCTTATTCTTCCAAGACATATAGTAGGCATCCATCTGCATTTCGTAGTCGTAGCCA
>ERZ1034678.1505-NODE-1505-length-11542-cov-5.313746_pt1 | contig 11542 bp, 8 predicted proteins | sample MGYA00520640_ERZ1034678 | MGnify/ENA primary metagenome ERZ1034678 (study PRJEB33766, sample SAMN09781767) | gut metagenome | biome: gut microbiome | host: Homo sapiens | place: Madagascar | study: EMG produced TPA metagenomics assembly of the PRJNA485056 data...
ACACACGCCTTTGGGCAGGGCCATCGCCCCGACGCATCGTCATCGACAGCCGACGTCCGGCATTCGAGGGGCTCGACTTCAGCCGTCCCGTAGTGCCGCAGATACTCTCGTGGCTATACGACGAGCGCTGCCAGTGGCTCATCGTTGAGGGCGGAGCAGCCACACTCCAATCGTTCATAGCAGCCGGAGCGTGGGACGAGATACGCATCGAGACGGCACCCATGACCGTAGCCGGCGGCACACGCGCCCCGCAACTGCCCGACTGCGCCAGCCTGCACACCCAGCAGACGTTCGACGGAAACACTATCAGGATATACAGACAATAAGAAATGAACAACCCTATACTCCAACTACAACAGCAGCGCCTCCTTCTCGAGATTGAATACAATCACGAGAAGGAGGAATTTCGTAAACAGACTCAGTCAATGGGCATCGAACGCAAGACACGGCGGGGCGATGCATGGTTTCCCGTGAGCATAGGGCGCAACTATTACAACTCGCTCAACCAGATGGTTGTGGAGGTGACACGACAGCCGGGATCAGACATCGAGCACAACTTCGAGCCCGGAAGGCCCGTATGCTTCTTCACGATGAAGCACGACGCCGCCGGACACGATGCCATACACTACATGTCATTCACCGCTACGGTGAGCTATGCCGAGCAAGACCGTATGGTGGTGGCGCTGCCCGACTCGGGCAGCATTGTCGACCTGCAACGCCAAGAGGCTCTGGGCATACAGCTGTTCTTCGACGAGACGTCATACAGACTGATGTTTGACGCTCTCGACCGCGTGATACGTGCCAAGACGGGACGCCTGGCAGCGCTGCGCGACATATTCTACACCAAGGCTCCAGCATCACATTTCACATTCGACGTGCCCGTTCTGCCGTGGCTCAACGCCTCGCAGCAGCACGCCGTGGGCGAAGTAATGCGCGCAAAGGACGTGGCTATAGTACACGGTCCTCCCGGAACCGGCAAGACGACAACGCTCGTCGAGGCTATATACGAGACGCTGCGACGCGAGAGCCAGGTGCTGGTGTGCGCACAGAGCAATATGGCGGTCGACTGGATTTCGGAGAAACTCGTCGACCGTGGCGTTGCCGTGCTGCGCATAGGCAACCCCACACGCGTCAACGACAAGATGCTGTCGTTCACCTACGAACGACGCTTCGAGGCTCATCCCGACTATCCGCAGCTGTGGAGCATACGCAAGGCCATACGCGAACTGCGCCAGCAGCGACGCGGACGCACCGAGTCGTGGCACCAGAAGATGGACCGCCTGAAGAGCCGCGCCACCGAACTGGAGCTGCGCATACGCTCGTCGCTCTTCGGCGAGGCTCGTGTCATAGCCTGCACCCTCACCGGTTGCGCCAACCGTGTGCTCGAAGGCGAACACTACTCCACCTTATTTATAGACGAGGCAGCCCAGGCTCTCGAAGCGGCATGCTGGATTGGCATACGCAAGGCGGGACGAGTAATACTGGCAGGCGACCATTGTCAGCTGCCGCCTACCGTGAAGAGCATCATGGCTCTTAAGGGCGGACTGGGCAAAACCCTCATGGAGCGCATTGCCGAGCAGAAGCCCGAGGTGGTGACGCTGCTCGAAGTGCAGTATCGCATGAACGAGCAGATAATGCGATTCTCAAGCGACTACTTCTACAACTCACGCGTACAGTCGGCTCCCGAGGTGCGCGGACGTGGCATTCTCGACTACGACCGCCCCATGATGTGGGTAGACACCACCGACATTGACGGCCATGAGGAGTTCGTGGGCGAAAACTTCGGTCGCATCAACCGTGCCGAAGCTGAGCTCACGCTCACCACTCTCGCCGACTATTTCGACAAGATTGGCCGTCAGCGCGTGCTCGACGAGTCGATCGATGTGGGCATCATCTCGCCCTATCGTGCCCAGGTGCAGCTGCTGCGCAAGATGATACGCCAGAGCGAGCGCCTTCGTCCCTACCGCCGCCTCATCACCGTCAACACCGTCGACGGATTTCAGGGTCAGGAGCGCGACATCGTGCTCATCTCGCTGGTGCGCGACAACGACGGCGGCGACATAGGATTCCTGCGCGACCTGCGTCGCATGAACGTTGCCATAACACGCGCCCGCATGAAACTCATCATCCTCGGCTCAGCCGCCACAATGACCCGTCACCCGTTCTACAAGCAGCTCTACGAGTATGTGGAGAGTCTGTAATTCTGCTTTGCAAAAACACGCGCAGAAAATGCAATTTGTCAATTTTAGGTTAAAAAATGACAAACATCATTGACAAACATAGTGCTTTTTAGTAACTTTGCATATACTAAAAGTGTAAAACGCAATGACAATAGACATATATTCACTAATCGCATACGTTTTCAACTGCGCCGTATGCGCCACAATAGGAATAATCTTCCTGCTCACACCTTACAAAAGAGACGAGCAGGGAAAAATCGGATCATACTGCAAGACACGACTGTGCCTTGCAGCCTCAGCCCTTATCGAGGGACTGGCAAGCCTGCTGTATGCCGTGCGAATTGTCAACCAAGTGCCCCATCTGGCGCTCGACCGCTTCACCGGACCGCTGTTCATGTACTTCTCGATATGCATCGACATGACAGCCATAATCTATCTGCTGCACGGCAAGCAGCCCAAGCTGCGTACAGCCATACTCTTCGTCTCGCCCGTACTGCTCGTGTGGCTTATACATATAATATTGTTCATCCCCGACTACGGCTTCACTTTCTCCGCCAGGGCATACAACGAATTCCTCACAACTACGCCCGCCGCCATCACGTGCTATGCGCTGTATACGGTGTTCGTGGTCGAATTCATTTACATTCTTAAGTCGGTCAACCAGCAGACAATACGCTTCAAGGAGCATATCGACAACTACTGCTCGGGCACAAGCCGTAGCCAGAGCCACTGGCTCATAGCCGTTGTCATTTCAATGGTTACATATTATATAATAGATATTGTAAACATGTGCATCTCCGACCCCACATGGGATTCCATCGTGCTTTGGCTTCTCTCGCTGATTGTCATCGTCAACAGCATAGCATTCATCATATGCCGCAACATCTATTGGAATATCAGTCCGGCATTTGACACCGACAAGATTCCACTACAGCGCGCCATTACCGCCGACGACCCCTATCCCGAGGAAGAAATTCAAGCCCAAGTGGCCAAAGTACTGCGCTACCACGAACGGGGCATACCCTATTACGCTATAAGCCAGATAGAAAAGAACGACGAGACAGACACCCAGCAACCCAAGTCCGACCCCAACTCTATCGACAATATCGTGAACGAGTGGACCCGACGCGACGACAAACCCTATCTGAAGGAGAGCATCACCATTACGCAGGTGGCTGAAGAGATGGGGCTCAACGCCCGTCTGCTGTCCAACTACATCAACAACGTGAAGGGACGCAATTTCAACTCATGGATAAACTATCTGAAAGTGCAGGAGACCAAGGTTGCGCTGCTCGCCGACCGTACGCTTCCACTCAGCGATATAGCATATCGTATGGGCTTTGCCGACCTCGCCTCGATGTCAAGAATATTCAAGCAGATGGAGGGAATGCCCCCTTCGGTCTACCGACAGAGGAATTGACATTATTATATATACACACCCCTTCATAATCAAGACACACCCCTTCATACGATAAAAATCCTTTTTTACGATATTGAAATCAGGTGACGAAATACGAAAATAGCCGTCTTATTCCTATGTAGGATTAATAAAATGTACAAAAAAATGCAGATTTGCGCATTTTGGACACTAAATTGACAAGCGACAGTTCCAATTTATCTCTAAATTTGCAATCGTATAACAGTACAAGGGTAAAACAACAACACAAACTAAACAGACTTAATTAAGGTTTAAACAAACCTCTTTAAAAAAACTAACAGACTTTGACTAAAAGACACCCCACCTTTGACGATAAGTTTTAACACAATAACATCACAAAACTAGAACACTTAAAAAGAAAGTAATATGGCTAAACACGTAACATACAGATTGAGGCTGCTCATAGTAGCTCTGCTCGTGGCTGTATCGGCTAACGCCCAGCAACTGGGACTAAAGACCAATGTGCTCTATTGGGCCACTACTACACCGAACATCGGACTGGAACTTCAGACCGGTCGTAAACACACTATCCAGGCATTCTACGGCATCAACCCCTGGAAATTCAAGGACAATAAGAGCATACGCCATTGGGTAATCCAGCCGGAATACCGCTACTGGTTCTGCCAGACGTTCAACGGTTGGTTTCTCGGTGTGCACGCTATGGGCGGACAATTCAATGCCGGAGGCATCAAGATGCCGTTCGGAATGTTCAAGGAATTCAAGGATCATCGCTACGAAGGATGGTTTGCAGGCGGCGGACTCACAGCCGGCTACCAGTGGCCATTGTCAAAGCATTGGAATCTGGAGACCTCGCTCGGTGTAGGCTACGACTACATCCACTACAAGAAGTTTGAATGCAAGACGTGCGGCAACAAGAAAGGCGAGGCACACAAGAACTATGTTGGTCCCACAAAGGCTGCCATCGAACTTATATACATGTTCTAAACCGACTGCATACTCTATTAACTAACACAAAGATTCCTATATATGAAACACTACATTATATTATTAGCAGCCCTCGTCTTAAGTGCCGCCAACGCGACGGCACAGACGAAGCGGTCGGCCAAGATTCTCAACCGTCAGGTGGCGGTGGAGAATATCAAGGCTACAAGAGCTGACAACCAGTTCTTCGTAGGAATGGACTTCTGCCTCGACGAGCTCAATATGCCTGCCAACCGTCGCGTGGTTCTGACGCCGACTATCGAGTCGGGCGACAATAGCGTGGCTCTGCAGCCCATCGTTATCAACGGTACGAAGCAGAAGGTGATGTACGAACGCCGCGACTACCGCAAGTACCCCGACGCAATGGCGGTGACCCGCAAGAACGGCAAGGCCCAAAGCTTCTCCTATCAGGCACAGACCGAATACGCCGACTGGATGCGCAATGCCGACATTGTAATGAAAGAGGACCTCTGCGGATGCGGAAAGTTGGACGAGCAGGAGAGCGAACAGATCAAGAAGATGCGCCAGCCGAAGGTGGCTTACATCGCTCCGGTGGCTGTAGAGCAGAAAACCTACTCTATGTCGGGCCGTGCTTACGTGGATTTCCCGGTCGATCGCACCGAACTTCATCCCAATTATCGCAACAACCCGCGCGAACTTGCCAAGATTGTCGACACTATCAACATCATAAAGAAGGATGCCAACATGACAATCACAAGCATCGAGATTCACGGATACGCATCGCCCGAGGCTCCATACAAGCACAACGAGTATCTCGCTGCCAACCGCGCGGCTACGCTCAAGAACTATGTCAGACAGCTCGTCAAGCTCGACGACCGTCTGTTCACGGTTAAGTCGACTGCCGAGGATTGGCAAGGACTATGCAAATACATCCGCGAGAGCAATCTCAACAACCGCAACGCCATTCTGAAGATTGCCGAGGACAACGCAACGGAACCCGACCGACGCGAGTGGCTCATCAAGTCGCAATATCCAGAGGAGTATCGCACAATGCTCGCTACATGGTATCCGGCTCTGCGCCATTCCGATTATGTCATCACGTGCAACGTGCGTCCGTTCTCTGTTGAGGAGGCCAAGCAGCTCATCAAGACCAAGCCTCAGCTGCTGTCGCAGAACGAGATGTACATGGTAGCACAGACTTACGAGCCAGGTTCGAAGGAGTTTAACGAGGTGTTCGCCATCGCCGCCCTCATGTATCCCGACGATCCTACAGCCAATCTCAATGCAGCCTGCGCCGACATAAATGCCGACAAATGGTCTGACGCTCTGCGCAAGCTCGACAAGGCAGGCGATTCTGCCGAGGCAGACAATGCAAGAGGCGTCTGCTACTGGCAGATAGGCAACGAGGCCAAGGCTATAGAAAGCTTCAAGAAAGCTGCCGACAAGGGTTGCGACACAGCCCGAAGGAATCTCGAAGACATCCAATAGACACATTATACTGACACCGACACAATGCTAAACTGGACTTGACTGGCAAACCAGATCAGACAGACTAAACTCAGACTGAACGCAATCAGACTTTAAAAAAGACTTTTATTCAAACACAAAAATTAATAACCACTTAAACTTTATTGTTATGAACAAGTTTAAATTATTCCCTCTTGCACTGGCTGCAATAGCATTTAGTGCTTGTACATCCGAAGAGGTTGCCGAGAACAACCCTACCACTGGTGAAGGAACAACAAGCTATGTAGCTGTCAATATCAATAGCGTTGGAACCAGCGGTTCGCGTGCTGACGGCGACTATGTTAACGGTTCGGCCAACGAGAACAAGATCAATGCGGTACGCTTCTACTTCTTCACGGAGAGTGGCGATGCCTACAATATGGGCGCAACCAACTATGTGGAGAAGGAAAATCCTACTGGCGACGGCAAATTTACACCCAACGTCGAGAAGATTACAGACGCTATGCTCGTGATTGAGGGCGCAACCAAGACAGCTCCTCACTCTATGATAGCTATTGTAAACCCCGCTACGATTGAATCAGGCGTTCTTCAAGCCAAGATGACAAAGGCACAAGTCGAGGCAGCCGTAGCCGGACAGAACTTCAATGCACAAGGTGCTGACGCTAAGGATTTCGTAATGTCAAGCTCGGTGTATTCTGACGGAACAAACAAGGTATGGGTTGCCGACATCACAGGACACGTTGCTACAGACAAGACTACTGCCGAACGCAATCCGGTTGACATCTACGTGGAGCGCGTTGCTGCCAAGCTCACTTCTACAGCAACTGTTGCTAAGGAGAGCGGCAAGTTCCTTGTAGGCGAAACTACCAACGGCAAGAAGGTATATGCTGTCATCAAGGGTTGGGGACTCGCCAAGGAGACAACCGACGCCAACCTCATCAAGAAGATTGACGCTACATGGACTGACGATGGTCTGGGCATCACGATGTGGAATCATCCTGCATATTTCCGCTGCTACTGGGAGACATCAAGAAGCGATATGAGTCAGGGCAAGTCGTACAACGCCTACACTTCTCAGATTGGCGATGTTTACTACACCAATCCTAACACCTCTGCCAACAACAAGCCGCAATACGTAGCTACCGTAGAGTTGCAGTATGAAGACGGTACAAAAGCCGAAATCTGCAAGTACAAGGGCGTTGAGTATCTCTCGGAAGAGGCTGTGAAGAAGGCCATCTTGGCTGAGAACAAGGATTACAAGAAGCATACCACAACTGCGACTGGTACCGAAATCACAGGTCTTACAGTCAATGACATCCACTTCGTAGTGACAGGTTATCAGGTTAAGGCACAGCTCAAGGAGGGCGTTACAGTATATAAGGGTGAAGTAGAAGCTACAAATGAGTGCAACACGAATATGGGCAAGTCGCTTGCCGAAATCCGTAAAGAGGGTAGAGCTTACTACTACACCGACGTAGCACACCTCGGCACAGCTAAGGGTATTGTACGTAACCACTACTATCAGATTGAAGTCAACTCTATCAAGGGCTTCGGTACTCCGGTATACGATCCCGATAGCGAGTTCGTTCCTGTAGTTCCAGAAGATACACAGACTTATCTCGCAGCTCGTATCAACGTTCTATCTTGGAAAATTGTTAAGCAGACTGTCGACCTTGGCAAATAATCAGCTAAGCCGAACGATACAAAACTCTATTAATAGAGAAGAGAAATACTACGTACTAAAGACGTAAACCAATCGTAGGTGGGTATGACTCTACCGCCATACCCACCTACCCTACCCCACACAAACGCCCGGCGACTCCGCCACCGGAACAACAAGGACGGAGGTATCGCGCCGTCAGATACCAAGAGGATGACGGCAATATGAGGCCACACAAGCGGCTCTCATCAACCGACGCAGACTATACTCATTATTAATATATACTCTCACATTATTAATATATTACTCTCACATACTTCACGAAACAAAAACTAAACGATATGAAACACAACAAGCGCCAAATAATTAGTGGCCTCAAGGCCCTCGCAGCTGTGATGGCTATGATGTTCACCGTGACCTCGTGTGGAATGATGGAGGACGATCAGTCGAACTGCCCGAAGGAGTTGCGCGTCAACTTCAAGTACGACATGAACATGAAGTTTGCCGACGCCTTCCCCAACGAGGTGAAGACAGTCACGCTCTATGCCTTCGACAAGGACGGAAAACTCGCCCTGCAGAAGAAGGAAAGCGTGAAGGACATTGAAAATCGTGGCGGATATATGTCGGTCAACGAGCTTAAGCCCGGACACTACACACTCAAGGTGTGGGCGGAAGGTGAAGAACGATATGCCGATTCTTACATCTACGGCGAGCCCAACAGCCAGGACATCAGTTCGCTCACATGCCGTATCAACCGCTCTGAACGCATCGTCGACCACGATCTTACATCGCTCTATCACGGACTATTGAAGGATGCCGACCTCAATCTTGAAGGTTTCGGAGTGAAGACTGCCACTGTCGACCTGATGAAGAACACCAACGTGGTGCGCGTAGTGCTGCAGAACACGTCGGGCGAAGCTCTCAACGCTGCCGACTTCGACTTCTTCATCGACGACGACAATGCCTTCCTTGCCTACAACAACGAGCCGCTCACACGCTCAACGGCACCTGCCGGCTCTGCCGATGCGCTGCCCGAGGACAACATTACGTATGTGGCATGGTCGAAATACGACGGCATCATCAACGGCACACGATCGGAACTGATACCCGACATCGACGGAAGCATAACGCCGACATCGGCTGTCGTGGCTGAGTTGACAGTCAACCGACTCTTCGAAAACAAGAATCCGCAACTCTGCATCTACAGCAAGGAGACACAGGAGAAGGTTCTTCAGATTCCGCTCATCGACTATGTTCTGCTCGTAAAGGGCAACTACAACAAGGCAATGTCCAATCAGGAGTATCTGGATCGACAAGACGAGTACAACTTTGTATTCTTCATTGACGACAACCACAACTGGCTCGCCGCTCAAATCTACATCAATTCGTGGAGAGTGGTGCTCAACAACACAGACTTCAAATAACCCTTAAAGAAACTGACTATGCTTAGAATAAACCGCTATAAATCAACGCTGACAGTTTCGCTCATGTTCTGTCTGCTGTCCACTATGTCGTGCGGCTTCGACGACGGCTACGACAATGAGGACCAAAACGACAATGCGGTGAGGGTGGCTTTCCGTATGTCGTACGCCAACGGCAATACAAGAGCAGCCAACGAGGGATGGGACGACTACGACCCAAAGGACGACGGGACTGCATACGAGAATGCCATCAATACCGAACAGTTGCAGATTAAGGTGTGCGACGAGAACGGAACTATCATCGGCGACGTTGACAACGTCATTGCAATAAACAACGGTACTGACACCAATCCCGAATATTCCATCACCGGAACGTGGGAAAACGCCGCCGACAAGCTCTCAAAAGCCAAGAAGATAATGGTGTTTGCCAACTGCGGAACAAGCAATGTTACGCCTGGCAACATCCAGAATCTCGCCTTCGCAAGGTCTGCCACAACGCAATACATACCCATGTGGGGCGTCACAACGCTAACCAACGAGCTGGTGGTGGGCAAGAGCAACAACCTCGGAACTATTGATATGCTGCGCTCGCTTGCCAAAGTGAAGGTGAAACTTGCCGACGGTATGAAGTCACGCAAGTACTCGCTGGGCGCAATGCAGCTCAACAACTACAACACTTCGGGCTATACGCTGCCGCTCACCTACAACACCGCTGCCAGCACGGCTGCCATACGGTTCGACAACTCGCTTCATGCCAACAGTTCATGGGCTCAGTCGATAGCAATGACGGGCAATGCCGACGAGAGCATAATGCTCTACATACCCGAATACGACAACATCAATGCCGCCACAGACCGTAAGGCTACCATAAGCTTACAGCTCATGCGCGACGGCGAAGAGGAAGGCAACTACACGCTGCACTTCTGCAATTACACAGCCGAAGGAGCTCCCGACGCAGCCTCAACCTACAACATCCAGCGCAACCACTACTACGAATACACCGTAGGACGTACTGACGACCAGGTGAAGATAGTGCTGAATGTGAAGAAATGGAATCTCCGCCAACATGGCGAGATTATTATGTAAAACGACAGACTTAACAAATACAAAAACTATAAAGCGATGACTCACGCCAAGAACATATTCACATACATGCTCGCGCTGTTCTCGACGCTTGCCCTTACCGGCTGTTTCGAGGATAGTAACGACGACTGCCAAGGCCAGGCGGAGAGCAGCAAGACGCAGGTGGAGCTAAGGCTCGCCGCTTCTGCCAGTTCGCCTACTCGCGCCAGCGGCAACATCAACGGCGTTACAAGAGCGACATGGGTAGACACTAACGCTGCCCCTGAAGGAGAGATGATGCACAATTGTTTCGTTGTCATCGTCCAGAACGGCAAGATACAGAACATTATCGAGCGCGACTTCTCTACCGACGGCGAGCAGGAGACTACCACAATAAAGACGGTAGTGGCTAAGGGTGCCGCTACCTTCTACTCGTTTGCCAACATCAGCCGTGCCGACATAGGTCTCGAAGGCATCAATTCGTTCCCCGCCGAATTGCCTGCCGGATTCGACAACATGCATTATAAGGTAGAGGGCAACACTTCTTCCATTAGCGGCAACGGCATCCCGATGAGCAACAAGCAGACCGCTGTCATCGACGACAACACCCGAACCGTAAGTCTGGAGGTGATACGTATGATGGCAAAGGTGCAACTACAGTTCAGCAACGACACCGGATACGACCTCAACGTGAAGAGCGTTACGCTGACCGACATAACCGAAAACGCTGCCAACAACGTCAGGCTGCTGCCCAAGATCGAAGCCAACGAGGTAGTGCCCAACATCAATGCCGCCGCAACTTACGCCGACTTCACTCTGACAATGGACGGAACCAACGGCAAGGAGGTGAAGAACGGAGCCGCACTTAACACCACATTCTACGTCAACGAGAGCGTTGCACACACTCCGAACTACTTCGTTCTGAGCATCGACACAGACAAAGGCACCGTGACGAAGCGTATAGCAATGACCAAATGGAACCGAATTGCACGCAACGACTACCTGATTATCCCCGTAAAACTGGTAGACTACCGCATAGAGATTGAACCGCAAGTGTTCACGGGCATCGGTGTCAAACCCGAATTGAATTACAGCAACGACCGCATCACAGCCACATTCAAGTCGTACGGCGAGTTCCATCTGAAGCTGCACGTGTACAAGCGCAGCAATAATGAGGAACTTACAGCATGGAGAGTGACGGGCGTTACGACGCTCGAAGCCAATCCTGCCGAAGCCGAAGACGTCTGGATATACGACGACGAACCAACCTACGACAGTCGTACCAAGACGATTGAGGGATACATAAGCCCACGCAAGGGATACGCTATCCACGAAATCAACGTCCAGATAGACGGCGTAGGCTACGTCATTCCGTATCGCTTGCAGATAATCAAGGATTAGAACATATAGG
>ERZ1034678.1509-NODE-1509-length-11519-cov-5.216853_pt1 | contig 11519 bp, 9 predicted proteins | sample MGYA00520640_ERZ1034678 | MGnify/ENA primary metagenome ERZ1034678 (study PRJEB33766, sample SAMN09781767) | gut metagenome | biome: gut microbiome | host: Homo sapiens | place: Madagascar | study: EMG produced TPA metagenomics assembly of the PRJNA485056 data...
ATAAAAATATACATATATAAATATAAAAGCGCGTATGAGAAAGATTTTCCTTAGCCTATCTGCTTTCCTTCTGTTGGCAGGTAATGTGAATGCTACAAGCATTGGTTATTCTAATTCTAATATTATTAGATCCAACATTTTTAGGCTTGGCGACACAGAGAAACAAGGTCAAGCCATCAGAATTCCTAAAGCAAAACTACAAGCGCTGAAGGGCAAGACTATCGACTTTGCAGAGTTTGTAGTAGGTTCTGCTAACACCAACGACAAGAAACTGCACGTTTTCCTCACTACTTCGCTTGATGCCACACCTATTGCCGAAGGTACTGTAGACCTAACAAGAGCATTCAAGGCATGCAAATGGACTCTCGATAAACCATACACCATTACAGGTGAAGAAGAAAACCTATATATTGGATATACAGCAAATATCGCAACCTCTTATAAATTACTCTTTAGCGATGGTTCATACGATATTGATGGTTATAATTTTGCATATAAAGATGGCGAATGGGTTAATACCTATGGTTTAAACAAAGGTAGCGCTGTGATTAGCTTCAATGTTGATGGCGAAGTTAATTATACCGATGTTATAATGGGCCGCACAAGCTTTGCAGGATATTTCAAAGCTGGCAACAACTATAGTTTTGCTGCAAGATTCATAAATGAAGGTACAACAGCCATTACAAGTTTTGATGCAAGAATAAATATTGATGGCAAAGAATCAACTCAACACTTCGACAACTTGAACATACAGCCAAAGGGTGTACATAGCGTAACTCTAAACGATATTAGTACAGACTCTGAAGGTGAGAAGAATGTTGATGTAGAGATTATCAACGTGAATGGTGGTGACAACGATATCGATACTTCTGATAATACTATATCTGGTAGAATTTTCTTCTATCCTAACAATATGGAGAGTTCTATATTGGTAGAAGGATTCACAGGACAGGATTGCTCTAACTGTCCTGCTGGTCACTTGACAATGAACTCTGTAATTGAGAATTCAAATGAGAACATTGTAGAAGTGAGCCATCATGCTGGTTACTACCCTGACATGTACACTATGATGGAAGATTTGGCATACATGTTCTACTACCCAAATCCATCAAGCACTTTTGCTCCTGCTGTAATGGTGAACAGAAAAGCAGACCAGGATATTTCATCAGCTCCTGTTATTGAAATTGACAGTAAGAATCTAAAAACATTGATTACTAAGGCTGCAGAATCTAAGCCGTATGTATCATTGAACCTTGATACAAAGTTTGACGAGGCTAAACGTGAGTTGAAGGTGAAGTTGCAGATTAAACCTCACGAGCAGATTACTGCCGACTCTGTGTTGTTCAACGTGTTCCTAACACAAGACAACATTCAAGGTCCACAATCAAATGGTGGCTCTGAATATATTCACCACCATGTGTTCCGTGGAACTGTTACTGGCAATAGCTGGGGTATCTTACTTACAGATCTAACTCCAGGTAAGGTTTCTACATGGGAAAAGACTATCACCATTCCTGAGAGCATACATTCAAGCTATTGGACAGATGATATGATAACATATACTGACAAGGTTGTGAATGGAGAAACTGTAAAGGAGGCTTGGTATAGCGGTAAATACAAGGTTGAGCAGACAAATATTAAGACTGTGATTGACGACATGTCGGTAGTGGCATATGTTTCTGAATACAACACTACCAATAGCGCAAAGAATGTTATATACAACTGTACAGAGGCTAAGCTCGGTACTACTCACACTCAGGCAGGCTTCGGACCAACAACAGGTGTAGAGACCATTGAAAACAATAACGTTGCCAACGTATATGTAAGAAATGGTAAAGTTATGGTCGACGGTAAATACGACAAACTATATGTTTACAGCATTACAGGCGGTATGGTAGATGCAAGCTCTACTCTCAGCAAGGGTGCTTATATCATTAAGGTTGTTGCAGGCAACAAGCAAATGACAAAGAAGATTTTGGTAAGATAATAACAACATGAGAAAATCATATATATATATAATAGGTATAGCAATGTCCCTCGTTCCCACCACTATGTGGGGACAAGGGACTTTGTCACCTAAGGCTGCCATTACCATAAGTGGCAATGGCATGAAGAAGGCTAAGGCGCAAGGCGTGGACAATAAAAAGGTAAGCGCCTACGTAACCATAAACGACAACATCACTTCGTGGCAAGAGCTTGACTTGATGCCTATAGCAGAAGATGGCAATACCGCTACCGTCAGACTATCATTAAACGAGTTAAAGGCATTGGCAGGTAAAGAGGGAGTGGAATATATTCAACTCTCATCGGGTGTACAGCAGATGCTTGACGTGGCTCGCAAAGAAGCAGGAACTGATGATATTCATAAGGGTACATCGTTGCCACAGCCATATACAGGCAAGGGTGTGGTAGTTGGTATTGTTGATGCAGGCTTTGACTATCTACATGCTGCATTCCGTAACCCTGAAGATGGCACATTACGCATCAAGAAGATATGGGAACAAGGAACCACAAAGCTCGAAGGTGCTAAAGCCCCAGAGAAATATGGCTATGGCATAGAACTTAATACTCCTGAGCTTATCATGGAGTCGCAAGGTGATAGCAAGGTAAATTCACATGGCACCCACGTAGCTGGTATTGCTGCTGGTAGCGATAGCTTCCAAGATGGAGCCTATGTGGGCAACGCTCCTGATGCCGACATTGTGTTGGTGGCATTGGATCTTAATACTTGTACGAATGCAGATATCTGCAATGGTGTGAAATACATCTTCGACTATGCCGACGAAGTTGGAAAGCCATGTGTAGTAAACCTTAGTCTTGGCAACCACGAGGGACCTCATGACGGAACAACTACTTTCGACACTATGACCGACAAGATGCAGGGACCAGGACGACTTATAGTTGGTGCTGCAGGAAACCATCGTACAGACAAGTTTCACATCGACCATAGCTTTGCTTCAGCAGATGATGCTCCATTGAAAACATTTGTTGACTATAAACTCGGTCCATCGCTGACAAGTTGCGGTGGCAACATAGAGATATGGGGCGAAGTAGGTTCGGAGTTTACTGTAGACCTCGCTGCTTATAACACTTTCAACAAGAAAGAAATGGTTTCAACAACTGTATATCCAGCAGAAGGCGTAACCGAAGCTTCATTTGGCAGATATGCTACAGGAACATGGAAGGTGGCTTCAGAGATTAGCCCACTAAACGGCAAACCTCATGTTGTATTGACTTCAGCGCTCACCAATATGCGCAACAACTATGAGATAGCCATCACCATTACTCCCAAAAATAGCGGAAGAGTGAATATTTGGGCAGATGACACCTACGTAGGTTTAAGTTCAAAAGATATTGATGGCTTTATCGGTCCTGACGAGAAATCATCAACCTTGGCTGAGATTGGTGGTACAGGTAAGCGCATACTTACCGTTGGCGCCTACACCACACGAAACACATACAAGACAAATACTGCCTCAGGAACTCTCGAAGAGACTATTGGTGCTATAAGCTCGTTCTCAAGTTATGGTCCTACTGCCGATGGACGAATGAAACCAGAGATAACAGCTCCAGGATGTTTCATCATCTCTGCAGTTTCTACAAATGATGAATCTGGCAACACCATGTATGTAGACAATGGTTGGTACGATAAGTATGGCCACACAAATATCTATGGCTATATGCAGGGTACATCTATGGCTTCACCTTTTGTAGCAGGTATAGTAGCAACATGGTTGCAGGCTTATCCTGAGCTTACTCCTGAGCAACTTCACGAAATAGTAGCCTCAACAGCTCGCAAAGATAGCTTCACTTCTACCGTTGCTGATAACGATTGGGGATATGGCAAGATTAATGCCATGGACGGACTAAAGAAGTGCATAGAGATGCAGACTGCAGGATGCGAAAACATTGAATATCCATTTGATGGAAGCATAAAGGTTGCTAACAACAATATTGCTATCAGTTTCCCTCGCGACACTCGTGCAGCAGTATCAGTAGCAAATATGTCGGGACACCTTATTATATATAAGGACCTTGGAAGCAGAAATGCAGGCGAGACTGTAAACATTCCTATGACATCATTACAAAAGGGTGTTTATCTCCTTTCTGTAAAGACTGGCGCAGGAACAAAGTCATATAAGTTTGTATGCCAATAAGATTATTCATTTTCCAATAAGAATAATCGTATACTTATAAAAACATAAAAGACCGAACGTATATATTTTACGTTCGGTCTTTTATGTTATAATGCAAGCCAGTTGCCAATCATCTTCTTTCCATCAGGAGTAAGCACACTCTCGGGATGGAACTGTATGCCATGGATATCATATTGTCGATGGCGAAGAGCCATTATCTGACCATCATCGCTCTCTGCTGTTACCTCCAAACAGACAGGGAAGCCATTCTTTGAAACCACCCAACTATGATAGCGACCAATGGTGAAGCGGTTTGGCAAACTAGCAAAGACTTCGTCGTTGGCAGTTTGTATGCAGTCGGTAGCCACACCGTGATAAACTTCTGATAGGTTTTCGAGCTGTCCACCAAAGGCTTCGGCTATAGCTTGATGTCCAAGACATACACCGAGCATAGGCTTTTTGCCTGCATAGATCTTTATTACATCAAGCAACAATCCTGCTTCAGAAGGGATACCAGGACCTGGACTGAGTATTATCTTATCGAAAACCTCAAGCTCTGGAAGCTTAAACTGGTCGTTGCGATATACTGTGACATCGGCACCAAGCTCCTTTACAAGATGCGAAAGGTTGTAGGTGAACGAGTCGTAGTTGTCTATGATTACAATCTTGATCATATCCAAGAATTTAATTTTATTAGAATTATAGATTAAGAGTTAATGGCGTCGGTCTGCTTTATAGCTTTGACCAATGCACCAAGTTTATTGTTACATTCTTCAAGTTCATATTGATCGTTGCTCTTTGCCACAACACCACTACCAGCTTGAAACCACAACTCACCATTACGGCTGATGAAGGTTCGTATGACAATAGCTTGGTTTAGGTCGCCATTCAAGCCAATAAAACCTATACAACCTCCATAAGCACCACGGTTGTGAGGTTCGAGTTCGCTTATTATCTGCATAGCCCTAACCTTTGGCGCACCGCTAAGAGTACCTGCAGGGAAGGTATCGATAAAGGCACTAATCTTGTCAGCATTATCATCGATGGTTCCAGACACACGACTAACAAGATGAATAACATGGCTATAGAATTGCATATCTTTATAGAAATCTACATGCACATCATGGCAGTTGCGACTAAGGTCATTGCGTGCAAGGTCTACAAGCATCACATGTTCAGCATTCTCCTTAGGGTCGTTGCGCAAGAATTCTGCATTTCGTTTGTCTTGCTCAATATTTCCTGTTCGCTTGGTAGTTCCTGCAATAGGGTCGATACATGCTTTGTCGCCTTCTATTCTGTTGTGTGTCTCCGGACTTGAACCAAAGATACGGAAGCCGCCAAAGTCGAAATAGAAGAGATAAGGACTTGGATTGATGCTCCTCAGAGAACGATACAATCTGAAATCATCACCTTCATATTTCTGCACAAACCTACGGCTAATCACTATTTGGAACACATCGCCACGCAGACAATGCTTTATACATTGGCGAATGTTTGCCTTGTGCTCTTCGTCGGTGAGTGTAGAGGTTGGCTCACCAATAGCATGAAATCCATAAGGATTTATATTTTGCTTGTTGATGGCTTTTATTATTTCATCGATATTTGCTTCGCCCGCCGCCTCATCATGGCATAATGAGATTAGAGTCAAAGTATTATTGAAATGGTCGAACACCAAGATGTCGCGATACAGTATATACATTATATCTGGTGCATCGTTCTTATCCATTGTGGCATCCTTGACAGGAATATCCTCGAAATAGCGGACTGCATTGAAGGATGTATAGCCATAGAGTCCGCAATAGTTGGAGCCTTCGCCCTCGACATTGAAATAATGAATGAAGTCGTTGATAGCCTTAGCTACCGACACCTTAGCCCTACCCTTTTGCGACATGTCTACATCTGATTGCTGACGTGTACCATCAGGGAAAGTCATATCTATCTTTCCGTGTCCAACCTTGATGTTTGCTATCGGACAGATACCTATAAACGAGCGACTGTTGTCGTTGCCATGATAGTCAGAACTCTCAAGCAATGCACTCTGCGGATATATATCGCGCAAGTGCATGTATACGCCAACAGGAGTATATAGGTCGGCAAGTATGGTCTTTGCCTTGGTTATATATTTGTATTTTGCATTGTTCATTGTTGCCTTTCAATTAAAGTAATTACTTATCCCTCCGTTTACCTTTTTACTTTTTTACCTTTTTACTCTTTTACCCTTTTACTTTTTTACCCTTAAAAGTTTCCATACTCCTTAGCCATTTCCTTATGGCTAAGATATGTTTCTACGTCCTTATCGCCACGTCCACTTACTGTCAGTACCACAACATCATCTTTCTTGAATGTCATCTTCTTCAATGCCGCAATAGCATGGGCGCTCTCGATGGCAGGGATGATACCCTCCATGCGAGTAAGTTCGTAGCCTGCATAGATAGCTTCATCGTCGTTGATAGCAAGTACGTGAGTGCGACCTTCGGTAGCCAACTGCGCATGCATAGGACCAATACCTGGATAGTCGAGACCTGCACTTATGGTAAAGGCTTCTTTTATCTGACCATCATCGGTCTGCATAACGAGGGTGCGAGCACCATGAATGATACCTTCTGTACCACATTGCATGGTTGCGGCAGTATAGTCGGTATCAACACCATGACCTCCTGCCTCGGCAAGATACATTTTCACACGTTCATCGTCGATATAATGATATATGGTGCCTGCAGCATTTGAGCCACCACCTACGCAAGCAATAAGATAGTCGGGATAATCTCTTCCTATCTTTTCTTCCAACTGCCACTTTATCTCCTCTGATATTATACTCTGCATACGAGCCACGATATCAGGATAAGGGTGAGGACCCATGGTAGAACCTACGATATAGAAAGTCTCTTTAGGATGACAACACCAGTCGCGGATAGCTTCTGAGCATGCATCGCTAAGAGTCATATTACCAGTGGTAACGGGATGAACCTTTGCTCCAAGCATCTTCATACGCTCCACATTGGTATGCTGGCGCTCTACATCTGTCTTACCCATAAATATCTCACATTCCATATTCATAAGTGCGCAGACTGTAGCAGTGGCAACACCATGCTGTCCAGCACCTGTCTCGGCAATGATATGAGTCTTGCCCATCTTCTTTGCCATGAGTATCTGACCAACAGTATTGTTAATCTTATGTGCACCTGTATGATTCAAGTCTTCACGCTTCAGATAGAGCTGGCAACCATACTTTTCGCTCATTCGCTTAGCATAGTATAGAGGTGAAGGACGACCAACATAGTCGCGCAACAGAGCACGATACTCAGTCTTAAACTCCTCACTCTCCATTATTGGGAGGTATGCTTTCTGCAAATCAGTTACACATTTATATAATATCTCAGGCACGTAGGCACCGCCAAACTTGCCAAAAAATCCGTTTTCGTCTACTTTGTAATTCATGTTTATGTTTGTTTTTGTTGGTGAGAAATGAATGGATAAACTTTTATTTCTCTAATGCTGCATATAGTTCATCCATCGCCTTGTTGGCATCTTTATACTGATTGAGCAGAGTAACAAACTTACTACCAATGATGGCACCAGCAGCATTAGCCTGTGCACTCTCAAGGGTTTGCTTGTTGCTAATGCCAAAACCTATCATTCTCGGATTTTTTAGGTTCATGGCGTTTATTCTGCGGAAATACTCTTGCTTGGCATCATCAAAACTCTGCTGAGCTCCTGTGATGCTTGCCGAACTAACCATATATATAAAGCCATCGGTATGATCATCGATAAAGCGGATACGCTCTTCGCTCGTCTCTGGAGTGATCATCATTATCACTCTCAGACCATATTTGTCGGCAATAGGTTTCACTACATCCATATAGTCAGCGAAAGGAAGGTCGGGAATTATCATTCCACTAACTCCACATTCCACACAACTCTGACAGAACTTCTCTATGCCATAGTGCATGATGACATTTAGATAACCCATCATAACGAGTGGTATCTGCACTTGGTCTTTGATAGGCTTCAACTGTGCGAATATATGTTTTAATGTCATTCCATTCTTCAAAGCCACGGTGCCTGCACTTTGGATAACAGGACCATCAGCCAATGGGTCGCTAAAAGGAATACCAACTTCTATCATATCAATACCACGTTTCTGCATGGTAAGGATGACATCGGCTGTACCTTCAAGTGTTGGACAGCCAGCACAGAAATATAGCGACAAGAGCTTTCGCTCCTTATTCTCTGAGAATAGTTTGTTTATCTTGTTCATAATCGTTGGTGTTTATGTTGATAATGTTTGTGTTGTGGGTGTTTGTGATGTCGTTTATTATATTTGTGTTGCTTTTGATGTTTGCGTTGTTTATTTCATTTCAGATATGAAAGTCTTCACTTTCTCAACATCTTTGAAACCAGGTTCTATCTCAAACTTACTATTGAGGTCGACACCTGCAAACATGGGATGATGAAACTCTTTAATGCTTTCAGCATCATCGGGTGAAATGCCGCCACTAAGCAGGAAAGGAGTATTTCCTTTGTAGGCTTGTAGCATCTGCCAATCAAACTTTTTGCCACTACCGCCTACGCTTGCGCATTTGGTATCGAAGAGGAACATATCTACCAAGCCTTCATATTGTTGGCATTTCTGTATATCTTCCTTGTTAGCTATGCTTATTGCCTTTATCACCTTTAGTTCTTTTCGGATATCTGGCACAACAGTAGCCTTAAGATTCTCTATCATTACAGGGCTCTCGTCGCCATGCAACTGCACATAGTCTAAGTCGTAGTTGTATATTCTTGTAACGATATTCTGTGGAAGATCATCAACGAATACTCCTACCAGCTGTGGTCTATCATTTATAGAAGAGGATTTATCGTTACTTGCCACCTTCTCGAAATCGCTATCTACATGGTCTGGGATTAGTCCGCTACGAGAATCTACCATGGTAACACAACGTGGACTCTTTGGATAGAAAATCAATCCTATCATATCAGCACCAGCATCTACAACTGCACGAATATTGTCGGCATCGCGCATGCCACAAACCTTTATTATCATATCTTATTTCTTTTTTCTTTTATTAGTTGCTTAGTTCATCTAAGATAATAACGCAGTTTTGGCAATTATGTTGTTTTGATGGTACCAATGAGTGTCTTTAAAGCCTCGCCTGGGTTGTCGGTCTTCATAAAATGTTCACCCATAAGGAAACCACGGAAACCAACTTTTCGCAAGTCCTTTATTGTTGCAGCATTAGACAAGCCACTTTCGCTAACCTTGCATACTCCTTCTGGCAACTTCTCTGCCAATCTAAAGCTATTCTCTACTTGGGTGACGAAGGTTCCAAGATTACGATTGTTGATACCATACATATCTGGTTCAAGTTCTGCATATTCAAAGTCACGGTCGTTGTGCATCTCCAACAGCACTTCAAGCTTCAGCTGATGGGCAGCTTGTATCAGTTGCAGACATCTCTCTCTCTCTAAGCATGCAGCTATGAGCAATACTGCCGAGGCACCGCTATGTACAGCTTGCAAGAGTTGATATTCGTCGATAACGAAGTTCTTATATAATATAGGTAATGTAACCCCACTCTCTCGCGCGTACATTATATATTCATCATACCCTCCAAAATAATTTGTGTCTGTGAGTATACTCAATGCTGCAGCTCCATTCTCTTGGTATTGCAATGACACTACATCAGCCTTAGCATCTTTGTTTATCCATCCTTTAGAAGGCGACTTGCGTTTAAACTCTGCTATTATGCCAGTATCTGAAGCCAGCAACGCTTCACGCATCGATGGTACACATTCTGCATCACGCTTTGCCATATCAGCCTCAACTGACGAGTATAGCTGACGTGGTGGCAAGAACTGCTTGAAAGCCTCAAGTTCTTGACGCTTATGGGCAACTATTTCTTCAAGGATATCCTTCATTTTATATTGAATTTGAAATGGTGAATATTTTATTTCGTGGGCGAGATTATTAAAGAGAACTAAGAGTAACCGTTATGGATAACTAAGAGTTTATCTCTGCAAACTTACGGAATGTGGCGAGTGCCTTACCGCTATCTATAGATTCGCGAGCTATTTCCACACATTCTTCTATACTCTTCTGTCCCTTTTCCATAACCTGTATACCGAAGGCTGCATTTGCCAATACCACATTCTTCTGTGCAGGCAAAGCCCTATTCTCTAATACTGCATCAAAGATTTCTGCAGCTTCATCTTCGTTGGCTCCTCCAACAAGTTCTTCTGGTGTAGCAGGAACAAAACCAAGGTCGGCAGGCGAGAATACTCGTTCATAGTTGTTGGTAGCAACCTTGAAATCGCCAGTAAGACTGATCTCATCGTATCCGTCTATGCTATTAACAATGCCATAGTCGATACCCAACTTCTGATATACCTGACGATAAAGGCGCATCTGATCAAGGTTGGCAACACCAAGGAGCTGAGCCTTTGGCTGGGATGGATTAACCAACGGACCAAGAAGGTTGAAAACCGTAGGGAACTGCAAAGCCTTGCGGATAGGACCAACAAACTTCATTGCACTTGCAAAGAGCTGCGCATGGAGATATACGATACCTGCTTCGTTGATGCTGCGATTCAATTTGTCGATATCGGCAGTAAACTTCACACCATGATGATGAATCACGTTTGATGCACCGCTAACAGATGTTGCAGCATAGTTGCCATGTTTAGCAACCTTATATCCAGCTCCAGCAATAACGAAGCAAGAAGTTGTGGAGATATTGAAAGTATTCTTTCTGTCACCGCCAGTACCTACTACATCGATATACTTATCGCAATCCAGTATGGCTTTCACTCCTGTTGCCAAAATGCCATCACGGAAACCCAACAACTCGTCAACAGTAACACCTCGCATCTGCAAACCAGTAAGTAGCGCTGTTATCTGCTCGGTTGGAAATTCATCTTTAGTAATACCAACAATGATATCACGAGTTTCGGTGCGCGAGAGCTCCTCGTGGTTCAGCATCTTGTTCAAAACTTCTTTCATCTCCATAAATTTGTCTCCTATTTGTTTGGTTGTTCGCAGAGGACTAAGGTATCATATCTTGTTGTCTCTGTATTTGATTGAAATTTATTAAAAAAGGCCTGTCGTAAGAACGACAGGCCCATTGATATCTTATTAAAGTATCCACACGGCTTACTCGACTCACGACTTTATTGAAATCTTGAGATACGCCACCACCATGTAAGAGATACTAAATTGATCATAGTCTTTATTGTTTTAGTTTTTAATATTTGATTAGAACTATTGTTCGTTTGCAAAATTACACTTTTTCTTTTAATCTCCAAACTTTTTGAGCAGAAATATTTCAGATTGATAGCAAATTGCACTATTTACCTTATTATATATAGTTTAATCATAGAATAAAT
>ERZ1034678.1519-NODE-1519-length-11427-cov-5.167517_pt1 | contig 11427 bp, 9 predicted proteins | sample MGYA00520640_ERZ1034678 | MGnify/ENA primary metagenome ERZ1034678 (study PRJEB33766, sample SAMN09781767) | gut metagenome | biome: gut microbiome | host: Homo sapiens | place: Madagascar | study: EMG produced TPA metagenomics assembly of the PRJNA485056 data...
TGTATAATGATCGTGTTGACATTTGGAATATCCAATCCCGTCTCAATGATCGTCGTCGACACAAGCACGTCGATCTCACCTTTGATAAAACGGCGCATCATCGCTTCAAGCTCCCGCTCCGGCATCTTGCCATGTGCAAATTCAATCGTTGCATCCGGCAGCACCTGACGGAGTTGTCCCGTGATGTCCGCGATCGTCTCTACCCGGTTATACACATAATATACCTGTCCGTTTCGCGCAAGCTCCCGGTTGATTGCCTCTTTTACAAACTCCAGATCGTACTCCATAATATACGTCTGGATCGGCAGCCGGTCGACTGGCGGCTCTTCCAGCAGACTGATGTCGCGCAGTCCAACCAGACTCATATGCAGCGTTCGCGGAATTGGTGTCGCCGTGAGTGTCAGCACATCCACATTTTTCTTCATCTGCTTGATCTGTTCCTTGTGCTTGACGCCGAACCGTTGTTCCTCATCAATGATCAGAAGTCCCAGATTTTTAAATACAATATCCTTGGAAAGCAGCCGGTGTGTACCGATCACGATATCGACCATACCGGACTTCATCTGCTCCAACGTTTCTTTTATTTCCTTCGGTGTACAAAACCGGGACAGCATCCGGATATTAACCGGATAGTTCTTCATACGCTCACAGAATGTGTTGTAATGCTGTTCGGCAAGAATCGTCGTCGGTACCAGATAGGCTACCTGCCGGTTATCCTGTACTGCCTTAAACGCTGCCCGGATGGCAACCTCTGTCTTTCCGAATCCGACATCTCCACAGACGAGACGATCCATGATCTTACCGCTCTCCATATCGTGTTTGGTATCGTCAATGGCTTTCTGCTGATCCAATGTCTCCTCATATGGGAACATCTCTTCAAACTCCCGCTGCCATACGGTATCCTCCGAATATTTGTAGCCCTGTGTGCTCGATCGGATCGCATACAGCTCGATCAGTTCTTTTGCAATATCCTCCACATGTCCCTTGACACGTGTGCGCACTTTCTCCCACTCCGGTCCGCCAAGCTTATTCAGTTTGACACGTGCGCCATCCTTGCCGGACAGCTTGCCGATGCGGTCGAGCTGTTCCACAGGCACAAACAATTTACTGCCCTTCGCATACTCGATACTGATATAGTCCTTCATGCGTCCATCGGTTTCCACCTTGTCGATACCGCGGTAGATTCCGACACCATGATTTTGATGTACGACATAATCGCCAACGGAAATATCTGAAAATCCGGCAATCTTCTCGCCTGCATATTTCGGCAGCTTCTTCCGTTTTTTCAGTTCCTTCGAGGTAAATATATCGCCCTCTGCGATCACAAGCAGATGACACTCCGGAATCTCAAATCCCGTCTCCATTCGACCGACACTGATGCGTACCTCTCCCGGTTTGAGCGGCTGTTCCCGGTTCTCGGTAAAGTACGCCATGACATCATTATCCTGTAAGTTCTTCGCGATACGTTTGCCTCGTGTCGCGGATGGTGACAGGATCAGAATCCGATAATCCTTCTTCTTATATTTCTCGATGTCCTTCATCAGATCCTCGAAGCTGTTGTTGTAGCTGACAAGCCCCTTTGCATCAATCTGAAATGCGTACTGTTCCTTCCATGCTGGCTGCTTCTTGTACAACTCCGAAAGCAAGATCGGCGTACGATTTACCAGTCTTGCCACAACGGTCTTGGCATCATAGAGCACATTTGCCTGTGTCGGCAGGACATAACCGCCCTCCAGACGCCCTTCCATCGACATGCCAAACTGCATCGCATAGGCACCGGCACGCTGGTTTACACGCTCCGGATCATCGATGAAGATATCCGTATCTGCCGGGAAATAATCTAAGAATGATACCGTATCGTCGTAGAAATATTCCACCATGCTGTCTAATCCCATCGTGGAATTAAACTCCTTTAACTCCTCCAGGACCGACTCTACCATCTTGTTCAGCCGTGCATACTGCTCCGTGTGGAACTGTTCCTTCAAAAGCTTCGCCTGTGCCTTATGCTCCTTCTCCAGCTTGGCGATACCCTTGCTGATCCGCACGTCGTCGAGCACCATTTCCGTAGATGGATAGATAACAAACTCCTCGACACGTTCCATTGAACGCTGGCTTTCCACGTCAAAGCTTCGGATACTGTCGATATCGTCTCCCCACAACTCAACACGATAAGGGCACTCTTCCGTCAGGGAGAAGATATCGATGATTCCTCCTCTGACCGAAAACTGCCCCGGTGTTTCTACAATTGAAGTTTTTTCATATCCAAGTGTTGTGAGCTTCCGTGAAAATGTATCGAGCTTCAAGGTATCTCCGACCTTGATCGTCAATATATTTTCTACAATATGTGAGATGGACGGTATTTTGTCCATCAATCCTTCGATAGTCGTAACAACAGTACAAGGACGTCCTTCTGCGATCTTCTTAAAAATCTCCAGCCGCTCCTGTACGGTATTGTTACTGTGAATATCTGCGGAATAAAAGAGAGCGTCCTTCGCTGGATAATAAAAGGTCTGGCGGCTGTAAAACCGATAGTCCTCGACGATTTCCCGCGCGCGTCGCTCCTCATATGTCACGATCAGACGAAACCGTTTTGTGTCTGACAGTGCCTCCATCAAAAGTGGGGTGATCCGGCGATCCATCCCCCATACATGGTGGATACCGCCTGATTCATCCCGGTGTTTTTTTAACTCTGCAAACCTTGGATCATCCTGAAATGCAAGTGTCAATGCCTTCATTTGCGGATCCTCTTTTCTTAATATACATACTGGTAGAGGAGACATACAGAATTATCATTCGCCGCAGACATGCTCTCGCTCGGTTCAGCACGCAATGGTACTAAATTCGCAGCAACAAGTTGCTGCTTATTAAGTACCAGCGTGCTTCAACGGTCTGCTTACGAATCGATAATTCTGCATGTCTCTATCTACATTTTGTTAATTAAACTTGTTCATGGCAGAGGCCACATCATGCGTAATGATTTCTGCAACTGCCGCTCTTGCGCGGTCTGCGCTCTCCCGGATAACCGGCTGTTCTTCCTTTGAAAAACGTCCAAGCACATAATCTGCAAGATCCATCTTTGCCGGTTTTTCACCGACACCGATCTTGATACGCGTAAATTCCTGTGTGCCAAGCTGCGCAATGATATTCTTGATGCCATTGTGTCCACCGGCACTGCCCTTCGCACGGATGCGAAGCTTGCCGACATCCAGACTGATATCATCATAGATGACGATCAAATCTGACAGATCACATTTATAATAGTCCATCAGTTCCCGCACACTCTCGCCACTCAGATTCATATATGTCTGTGGCATGGCAAGAATGACCTTCTCACCCTCAATGATACCCTTTCCGATCAGCGCCTTATGCTTCTTCGTCTCAACCGGAATATTATATGCATCACTGATATTATATATCACGGAGAACCCGACATTATGCCTTGTTCCGGCATATTCCTTCGTCGGATTTCCCAGTCCTACGATTATTTTCATCGTCTGCCTCCTAGTCCTCACGATGACACATGATCTGCTCCGCTTCTTCCAGCTGATCAATCGTATTCACACCGCGGATCTCGTCACAGGCATCTCCGGTAAGAGGAAGTGCCGATACCTTGAGACCGATCTTCTTGATCAGAGCGATCGTATCCGTCAGATAATATTCACCTGCAGCATTATCGTTGCTCAGCAGATCCAGACTTGCAGAAAGTGCCTCGGAATTAAAGATATACATACCGGAATTCACTTCCTTGCATGCCCGCTCTTCTTCGGTTGCATCCTTGTGCTCGACAATCTTCTCGAAATTGCCCGCCGCATCGCGGATGATTCGTCCGTATCCGGTTGCATCATCCAGAATTGCAGACAATACTGTCACGCCATTTGCTTCCTTGCGATGTTTCTCGACAAGTTCTGTCAATGTCTTTCCGGTAATCAACGGCGTGTCTCCGCAGAGCACCAGTGTATCGCCCTCTGTACCAATAAAATCCTTGGCGCATTTGACAGCATGTCCAGTTCCAAGCTGTTCCTTCTGCTCTACATAGTCTACAACATCATAGATCGCATCCTTGACTTCTCTGCCCTTATAGCCGACAATCACACAAACCTCACCAGCACCTGCATCCTTGCACGCCTGAATGACATAATGCACCATCGGTCTGCCTAAGCACTTGTGAATGACCTTCGGCAGATCCGAATTCATCCGTGTTCCCTTTCCTGCTGCCAAAATTACTGCTTTTAATTTGTTCATCTTTCTTCCAACCTTTTTCTATATTTAATACAAACTATCCCGTAGTTCCTTTGCTTTCGCAACTGCTTCTTCTGCATCCATTGTCTCGTATACATAAATCTCAGTTGTCATGACAGGCTCCTGTACACAGAACGTAAATGCATATGCATTGTCCTGATACACCTTGTAATACATGGCATTGTCCTCGTTGCAGCTCTTTGTATCCGCCCGCAACGCTTCCGCCCCTGCATCCGCAAGCAGAAATGTCACATAATAATTGACTGGTTCTTCTGCATCTGCGGTAGCCGTTTCCTCATACCTTGTATGCTGCGCTCCACAGGTCACATAAACATCATTGATCTCGTCCTGTGCAACGATTGTCTCTTCCTGTGAATCCGTAATATACACATTCTTATTTTGTTCCATCGAGATGGCTTTCTTCTGCATCTCGGCGATCTTCGTCCGATATCGGTATTCCACCTCCCGAATCTGATCTTCCACATAATCATATAGCTTCAGGAATTCCCGGTTTGATGGATTCAAACCTCCAGATACATGCTCGCCCGACGCCGTATACAACGTCAGTTCCTTGTATTCTCCATCCTTCAAATCCCGGCTTCCGATATTTCCTCGCATATGATACAGGTCAATCTCATCTATGATATCCTTGATCTGCTGAATTGTATCTGCCGATAACTGAACCGTCTCCTCCGGGCATGGATCACTCGGCACCCAACGATTAAAGTCATCCGCATAAATGCGGACATTTCCATTGTCACTGATCTCCGCATGCAGCGTATACATCTCATATGTCTCAACTGCCTCGCCTTTGACTGTCGATGACAACATCAGGAACATTCCATCCGCCAGTGTTGTATCCTCTTTCTTTCCGCATCCCACCAGACTGAAAAGCAGGCAGCACGCGCAGAAGAAATAGAAGGCTCTTTTCTTTATGCTCAATGTTCACACCTCAAGTTCTATTGCATAATTAATGTAATTATAGCACATTTCTATTCGTACTGTCATTATTTTCACTGTAGTTTCACACTTCTTTTGTTTTTACTTGAGAATATTCTAAATCTCATGAAAATAATGTAAAATAAATTATATTTTGTTTTAAAGCTTATTTACAACAAAGAAAATACAAAAAAGAAAAGGAGAACAAGCATGGCAAAAGAAATCCCATACAAGATCTATCTCGAAGAAAACGAGATGCCAACCCAGTGGTACAATGTGCGTGCGGACATGAAGAAAAAGCCTGCACCGATTCTGAATCCGGCTACGTTACAGCCTGTGACACTGGACGAGCTGTCCCATATCTTCTGTACTGAACTTGCAAAGTCATTTGCAACCCTGCCAACCGTATAATTTATATTTACATCATTCATATCTAAAAAGAGTACATAAAAAGCTATGTGTATTTTCTGTTTTCCATTGTCTGACTATCAGCGGTCGCGCAGACATATACACATAGCTTTCTTTTTATCTGTTCAATTGCAATCTATAAGAATTTCAGTTCTTTCATCTGAAATTTATCTTTTCCGTGGTAAACCAGATACAACGCATGTATACCATCTGGAATCTGGACGTCCCCGGTGAAACATTCCCATGCATGCTTATCTTCTGCATCTATTATGTTGATTTTCCCGCAGGCTGGTCCTTCTGGTTCCAAACGCAATTCGAAGAAATTATTTTCAGGCACCGGCATATCTACTGGTTTATGAATCAGTCTGCTCCGTGCATCGAGCCGGGCTGGTGCATCGAATCGCGCCTTATTTTCTTCTGTCTCAATTCGTCCAACAATTCCGATTCTGGTTACATTCTTAAATTCAAAATACTTGTACCCTATCAACGTTCCATGATCAATCTCGCCAATGAAACGTTCTTCTCCACTATTGGTTATATTGGGGAATTCTTCTTTATATATGCTGTTATTTCCATGCGGCATACTTCCATTCGTCAGATTGCAGGCAATCACTGCTGGATAGCTCCCCTCCGCAACAAGCGGTCCCTCATTTAATCCACAGCTTGTAACCTCCACCTGCCGAATACTTCCATCTGCTTCGATCTTTATCTTCTCTGCACACGCCTGTCTGCTATAGTCGGATTTGTGTGTGAGTCTGTGATAGAACGCATACCACTGACCATTTATTTCAATAATGCTTCCATGTGTCGTACCGGTCATATTAAGTTTCTCTTCCAATGGTCTGCCATCCAGCCCGACATCGCCATTTGAGACAATCGTTCCTCCAAACGTAAATCCACCATCCGGCTGGTCACTTACAGCATAACAAAGTTCATGATTCTGCTTTGATGAATAGACAAAATAATATTTATCTCCAACTTTTCGCATGGAAGAAGCTTCAAAAAACGGATGTGACTCGAATGATGTTCCTTTCACCTTATACGGAATAATATGCTTCGGCTCTTCTTTCACGGTCAGCATATCGTCCTCGAGCACCAGCATCACAGGTCCCATAATGCTGTCCGGGTATGACAGGATTTCTTCTCTTGTACGCCCAAACATCTCCATCTCCTGTTTCACATAGGCATCATTTTCCGGGAAGTCTGGCTGTTCTTCGTAATCATACTGTGTACCATAATAGAGTCTTATCACGCCATCATCATTCAGCACCGCCGGGTCAAAGCATACATACCGCATCATCGGACTTCCATCTTTATTGCGCACATGCCCTAAAAATTTATATTTTCCCGCTGGCGTATCACATACAGCCACGCTGATCGGACATGTATAACCACCCACGCCATAATCGCCGGACATCGCGTAATACAGGTAATATTTTCCATCATTTCCCTGCACAACATCCGGTGCATACATATAACAAAGCTCCGGGTAAGCAGGATCCTGATCTGCCTCATATATCACTCGTTCTTTTCTCCAATCTGTCAGATCATCTACCGGTGCCGAATACACAGTATAGTCATCCATACAGAATGTATATCCCCCCTCATGATCATGGGAACCATACAGATACACCCGGTCTCCGAACACATGTGGTTCCCCATCCGGGATATACTCATTCAAAGGTAAAAAAGGATTAAACACTTGTTTCTTTCTCATAATCTTGTCCTCCTGCTCGTTCTATTCATGCAAAGTGAGATATTATTTCCTCATGCCCTGATCTGACTATATCTTATCGTAATCTTTTTTCACTATCTACCGAATCATTGCTATTTAGTTATCAATTATTGCTATTTTTTTACGAATATTTTTGCTATTTTTCATAATTTTCTTGATGTTTTTTTCTATTTCGTTATAATTTAATAAAATCATCAACATTCAAAAGCAATTTTTGATTATAGAATGGAGACAAAATATTAGCATGGCACTTAACCTGGATGGTTCTTATGAACAGATAAAATTTCACGATTATGAATCTGTGTTGTTATATAACAACACGCAATACGAAACATATGAGCCACATTGGCATGCATCCACAGAAATCATCATGCCTGTCAAAGGCGATTATACTATCATCTGCAATGGGACAAACTATTATCTGAAGGAGCGGGATATCCTGATCATTGCACCTGGAACTGTTCATTCCATTCCAGCCTGTCATGGTCAACGTTATATTTTTCTGGCAGATTTCTTCCATTATATTAAATCTGACTGTTTTTCAACAATTCAGGCAGCACTCTCTCCAGTTACACTGATCAACGGGAACACGCTCCCTGAAATTCATGATACATGTGCCCAACTGATTTCCTCCTGTGCAGAAGAGTATTTCGGCGAAAACCGGTTCCGTGAGACTGCGGTGTTTCATTTCCTTGTTCAGCTTTTTTTGCTGGTTGGGCGCACACTGTCTGACGAAAGTGCAGTCTTCCATGATATATCTCCTGACAAGAAAAGACATTATACCGAAGCATTTTCATCTGTATGTGAATACATCCATCAGCATTACGCAGAAAATCTATGCATTGATACAGCGGCATCCATGACGGGATTTTCCAAGTATCATTTTCTTCGGCTTTTCAAACAATTTGCAGGCGATACCTTCTACCATTATGTAAATGCACAGCGCATTTATCATGCATGCCTGTTGCTCTCTGACCCTGAAAAAAATATAACGGAGGTCGCAATGAGCTGTGGATTCCACTCTATCTCATCGTTCCTCCGTATCTTCAAACTACAAAAAGGGTGTACCCCGACTGAATTCCGCAGAATTCATAATACAACCAATACCTCCATTACTCTGCCAGCATCAGACTGAGCTGGTACTGGAAGGAATCCAGATTGTTGTTATGCAGGTCGATTGCCTCCGCAATATCGTAGTCAACCAGAATATCATTTTTAATTGCAACGATCCGGTTGCCTCTGCCCTGCCTTAATATCTCAATCGCGTATGCGCCCATCAGTGAACCATACATACGATCCTTCGCCGTTGGCTGTCCTCCTCGCTGGATATATCCAAGCACAGATACACGCGACTCGATGCCAGTCTCCTTCTGGATCAGATCTGCCAGCTTTCCTGCGTCGGTCACGCCCTCTGCCACAACGACCAGATAACTGTTTCTGCCATCGGTGTGCCGTTTACGCAGTGCATTTATAATATAATCAAAGTTTCCGTCCCATTTCTCCGGTAATACGATGGCATCTGCAGATGTCGCCATGCCTGCCCAGAGTGCGATATAGCCACGTTTTCTGCCCATGACCTCTACGACACTGCAACGGCCATGGGATACCGATGAATCGCGGATCTTATCGATTGCCTCCATCGCAGTATTCGCTGCTGTATCAAACCCCAGCGTATATTCGGAGCAAGCCACATCCCGGTCAATCGTGCCCGGAATACATACGATATTCACGCCCTCGTCCTTGAACTTAATCGCACCGCGCAGTGTACCATCTCCGCCGATTGCAACAACTGCATCTACGTCATGTGCCCGCAGGTTTTCTGCCGCAATGTGTCTGTATTTCTGATCTAAAAACCGTTCGCTCCTGCTTGTAAAAAGAATCGTACCACCTTGATTGTTGATGTTTCGCACATCGTCTAATCCAAGCGGAATCGTCTCCCAGTCTATCAGCCCTTCGTAGCCGCGCAGGACTCCAACGACCTCGATACCGAGATTGTTCGCGCTGAACACAACCGCACGAACCGCCGAATTCATTCCCGGTGCATCACCACCACTTGTCAGTACTGCTATCTTCTTGATTTCATTCATTTTGTCTTATCCTCCGGATTATTTATAATTAGTCACATATTGTTTTGAAAAATGCATCTACCTGATACCAGTTACATGCAGTCCCATCGAACGCAAAATACGACAGCTCATACGATTCGCAGTCACCCGTGATCAAAAACTGGATGATCACTTCCTTCTCGCTTCCCTTATAATACGCGTTTCCATTGAATTGTACGACCTGTTCTCCACTTTCTGCGGTAAAGGATTCCCATTTTGTATTCGTGCAGTAATCATCTAAGGCTTCGCCATATGTTTTTGTTCCATAGCTTTTCATCTCATAATCTGCCACCGGCTGTTCCCGGATATACATTACCCGCTTATCCATCAGAGAGGACTGATCCTTGCCAATATGTGCCTCACCAACGCCCATCACGCAGAGCACGATTGTCGCTATAATCGCCAAGATCTTGCAGAACTGATTCTCTATGAAGCCCTGCCATTTCTTTACATTTAACGCAAACGCCAGAATACCTCCGACAATCGCGCCACCGATATGACCATAGATATCCACATTTCCGCCTGCAGAATAAATCGCATATCCAATCACGAGTGCAATAGCGATAATCATATCTTTCCGCTCGGCATTCTTCCGTCCCATAATCTGGAGGAACACCGCCGCGCACATAATTCCAAAGACAGCTCCGGATGCGCCAGCCGCAAACCGTGGACTCTCCGGATGCAGCTGATGCGCAATCTCCATCGAGAGGAATCCTGCACCGATACCGGAACCGAAATAGATAATCGCCATCCTCAGAGAACCAAGACGTTCTTCCACCAGCTTACCAAACAGAAACAGTGCTACCATGTTTCCTATCAGATGCTCAAAATCCGCATGTATGAACATATAAGAGATCAAACGACGGTATTCGTGGTTCATCGTGATGTACTCATAGTTAATTCCTGCAAGCTGGAATGTATTATCGATTCCAATACACATAATCGCTGCAATCACATTCGCAACAATGATCAGAATTGTGATGATCGGGATTGTCTGCTTTGCACGCACGGGCTGAACCGGTGGCACTGTATGAACCACATACGGATCTTCATATGCATAAGGATTCTGGTTTGTATATGGATTCTGATTCTCATATTTCTGCGACGGCATGCCATAATATGGGCCTGATTTTCTCTCCTGATCCGTTTCATTATCTCTTCTTAACTGCACTTGTACATCCCCTTTCTACTTGTGCATATCTTTTGTTTCTATCACACTGCAACAATTATATTCTACCTTCCCATTCTAGGCAACCAAAACTTGCATCCTGCTTTATTTTATCTTCCGGTTGGGGCATTTTCCCTATTCTGCCACTTTTCCCCCAACCTGCTTGCTTCTCAATGGCTTCCGGTTGGGGCATTTTTCCTATTCCACCACTTTTCCCCCAAACCTGCTTGCAAGCAAGCTTGCAGCGATGCATGTGCTTGGGCGATTATCACGCAAAAATTTACCCCGCGCTATGTGGAGTAGCGCGGGGCTGTTAGAGAAAGGAGTCGATTATAAATTCCATGTACGCGAATTTATGTTTCGTTGCAGTTAGTTGTTGCTAACTACATGTTGTATGTTAGCGTAAACTAACTAAAAAGTCAACCACTTTTTTCATATTTTTTACTTGTTGATAATTATTCTTAACTGGACGATATTCCTTGCGGATTACTCCGCTTGTTTGCTCTATTTCTGTGTTTTTTTCGGTGCATGACAGACACTTCCACAGTGACTGCAATCCCCGCCACAGCTTGACTTGCCGGCACGCTTATCCTTCACCATCCCCCGGATGACCAAACCAACCACCGCAACAACTACCAATAATATTAAAAATGTACCTAAATTCATTTCCACAACCTCCTACAAGGTAATATTTATTGTATTTACAATCCAGATAAATCAATGATGTAGATGAAAGTGTTTTATGTACAACTTCTACACCAACTGTCTCCATGGTTTGAAACACAATTCCCACATACTTAATATAGCACCGGATATGCTCCGGTGCTATACAA
>ERZ1034678.1521-NODE-1521-length-11414-cov-4.496787_pt1 | contig 11414 bp, 9 predicted proteins | sample MGYA00520640_ERZ1034678 | MGnify/ENA primary metagenome ERZ1034678 (study PRJEB33766, sample SAMN09781767) | gut metagenome | biome: gut microbiome | host: Homo sapiens | place: Madagascar | study: EMG produced TPA metagenomics assembly of the PRJNA485056 data...
GATTATATATTATATGATTTGTAACTTTCTGCTTGTGCTAGGATTGGCGTATTTTACATCTGCGGTGGTTGTTTTTTTCCGGGATCTGACACAGATTGTAAATATTGTATTACAGATTGGAATGTGGATGACTCCAATTATGTGGAATATATCGGATATTTTGGTGAACCATCCAACTTTAGCAAAAGTATTTAAATTAAACCCGATGTATTATATTGTAGATGGATTTCGAAATGCGTTGCTGGATCATATTTGGTTTTGGGAGAAGCCGTTATGGACACTTGCCTTTTGGATTATTACATTGCTATTCTTTGTTATAGGTGTGAATGTGTTTAATCGACTGAAGGTGCATTTTGCAGATGTGTTATAAGAAAAAGAGAGATAAATTATGAGCGAGACGGCGATTCGTGTACAGAATGTAACGAAATTATATAAATTATATGATAAACCATCCGATCGATTCCGGGAGTCCCTGGGTTTAACGAAAAAAGTATTGCATCGCGAACATTATGCATTGCATGATCTTAATTTTGATATTAAAAAAGGGGAATGTGTTGGAATTATTGGGACAAATGGTTCTGGCAAATCAACGATTCTCAAGATTATTACCGGAGTTCTGAATCCGACAAGTGGTAATGTGGAGATCGATGGACGTATTTCTGCATTGCTTGAGTTGGGAGCCGGATTTAATATGGAATACACAGGACTTGAGAATGTGTATTTAAATGGAACTATGATTGGCTTTACCAAGAAGGAGATTGATGCAAAGCTGGATTCAATATTGGAATTTGCAGATATTGGAGAGTTTATTCATCAGCCGGTTAAAACATATTCTTCCGGTATGTTTGTACGGTTGGCTTTTGCAGTAGCGATTAACATAGATCCGGAAATTTTGATTGTAGATGAGGCATTGTCTGTTGGTGATGTATTCTTTCAAACAAAATGTTATAAAAAGTTTGAGGAATTTAAAGAACAGGGGAAAACTATATTGTTCGTAAGCCATGACCTGAGCAGTATCAGTAAATATTGTGATCGTGTTGTGCTGTTGAATAAGGGTGTAAAACTGGCAGAGGGACGTCCCAAAGAAATGGTTGACATGTATAAAAAGGTACTGGTTGGCCAGTTGGATTTGGAACATGTGGATGAGGAAACAGAAAATATTGCCAAGGCACCAAGTATGGAGGCAGCAAAATCTGTAAAAGAAGCAAAATGCTGGAAGGATTTGCTTTCACAAAATGAAAATGCCATTGAGTATGGTGATAAGAAAGCAGAGATTATTGATTATGCGATTGTAGATAGCTGCGGAAATATTACCAATACGATTGAAAAGGGAAAACCTTTTACGGTACGCATGAAGGTGCAGATGCATGCTCCAATTGAGTATCCGATATTTGCGTTATCCATCAAAGATGCCAAAGGAACAGAAATTACCGGTACAAATACAATGTTTGAAAAGACCGACTTTGAGGTTGGACCCATTATGGAGATATCTTTTGAGCAGGATATGAATCTGCAAGGAGGCGAGTATCTTCTTTCATTTGGTTGTACTGGTTATAATGGCACGGATTTCACGGTATATCATCGTTTATATGATGTATGCAATATCACAGTCGTGTCAGATAAAAATACGGTTGGATATTACGATATGAACTCGAAGATTACGGTTCAGACTTATGAAGGGACGAATATATGCAGAAAATAGGTTCCATAACAATTGATGACACATACTATCCTGGCAAGGATTTGTACAGTGACGGCGAAATTGAAGATGAAATGCTGGATATAGCAAAAAATGTTCCGGTTTCCGAGTATAATCGTGTGATAGCAGAGCGAAAATCCTGGGCGATTTTGTATCATTTTTCAAATGTCAGGGAGAATATTGTACAATCCATGCCGATTACAAAAGAAGACAGTGTGTTGGAGATAGGAGCAGGTTGTGGAGCAATTACTGGTGTACTTGCTCGTATGGCAAAAAATGTAGATGCGGTGGAACTTTCTATGAAACGTTCGCTGATTAACGCGTATCGGCATCAGGAAGCAGATAATATCACAATTAAAGTTGGTAATTTTCAGGAAGTGGAACAACATCTGGAGCAGAAATATGATGTGATCACGTTGATTGGTGTATTTGAATATGCATGTAGTTATATTGATAGTGAACAGCCATATGCGGAATTTTTAGAAATTATCAAGAAGCATTTAACCAAAGATGGGCGACTTATTCTTGCGATAGAAAATAAATTTGGATTGAAATATTGGGCAGGATGCCGGGAAGATCATATAGCAACATTTTTTGGCGGAATTGAAGGGTATGCAAAAGATAGTTATGTGCGGACATTTTCTAAAAACGAGTTAGCCCATATGTTGGAACAGGCTGGTTTTTCTGAGCATACTTTTTATTATCCATACCCGGATTATAAGCTGCCTGAAAAGATCTTTTCGGATGAATATCTGCCACATGAGAATGAACTGAATGTAAATCATCGGAATTTCGATCGGAATCGTGTACGATTGTTTGACGAAAATAAAGTGTATGGAGAATTGATCAGGGCAGAAATGTTTCCAGAGTTCTCAAACTCATTTTTGATTGTAGCCAAAGGAGTGTAGGATGGAGCGATTAATTTATACAAAATATTCGAATCAACGTCATCCAGACTACGCGATTCGTACCGATATTGTTTGTCGGGAGGACGGAAGCCGCGTTGTGCGTAAATATGCAGATACAAGATTGGCACGTCCGCATATTGAACATATGGACGAGGTATATGGATTGTTGCAAAAAGAGTTTGCAGGGAGTCGTTTGTGTGCAAATCGGGCAAACCTTACAGATGCATATATCGAATTTGAATATATAGATGGAGATACACTAGAGGCTGCATTAGATGCATGTCTGGCAAATGATGACAAGGATGGATTTGCGGAGTTAGTAAAACAGTATGCTTCCGAAATTCGACATGTATATTTGAACGGACAATCGGTTTGTGAAGAAAGAAGTCAGGACGAAATAGAACAATATCAAAAGGCGTTCGGGAAAATAACACTTCCGGTATCTGTACCTTTTTCCAAAGGGGTAGATATTGATTTAATATTTTCCAATATTATGGTACAGGGGAATACATGGATAGTGATTGATTATGAGTGGACCTTTGACTTCCCGGTTCCTGTGGATTTTTTACTTTGGCGTGCGGGTAAAGTATATTTGGAGAATTATGCAAACCGTGCGAGCATTGATGAAACAGAGATGAATCGGATGCTTGGAGTTACACCTGAGAATGTATCCGCTTACCGGCAGATGGAACTGCATTTTTTGCAGCAATACTGCTACAGAGATCGGAGCGATTTATATGCATTGTATGGAACAATGGGACAGTATGTCATGAATCTGGATCTCGAAGAAGCAATTAAGGGAAATGAAAATGGAACAAATCAGGTTCAACTGTATTATGATACGGGAAAAGGATATTCAGAAGCTGAAAGTGATATCATCCGTATTTATCCAGATGAAAAAGGTGAGTTTCATTTGCAAAGAAAGCTGCCTGATGCTTTGCGGAATTTAAGGATTGATCCGGGTGAGATTCCGTGTGTTGTATATATTCAGAAGGCAGTTGGATATACAGAAAATGCATCTTATGAATTAGAGTATCGGACAAATGGATACCGGTTTGACAAACGTGCGTATGTGATGGAACAGGGCGATCCACAGATTTATATTAAAAACATGAAGGAACACACCTATTTGATAGAGTTTGATTATACCATTCAGGCAGATGCTGCGATTGTGCAGGAAAAGGCAGCCAGTGTCAAAGGATGGGAAAAATTAAAAGGGATGATACAACATGCAAAATAAATTTACGAGCAGAAGTAAACATTTGGATTTCATCATATTGGATCTTATCTGTATAGAGGTGTCTTACTGGTTGGCATATTATATCAGGCTTGGAAGGCTTGTGAATTCCACACCAGGGGAATATACAATGATGAATATTATGGTTATTTTAATCCATTTATCCATCATGTTTATTTCGGAAGGGTATTCTGGAATTTTAATGCGGAATGCCATACAGGAATTGAAAAAAGTAGTCATTCATAATGCAGAGATGTTTGCAGTGATTTTGTTTATATTGTTCTTTGCGAAACAATCTTCGGTGTATTCTCGAATATTGTTTGCGTTGTTTGTGGTCATTGACACAATTACCATGTATATTGTACGTCTTGTGAGAAAGAAAGTATTATATTCCAATGAGGACAAAGAGCGCGGAAAAGGACAGATGCTTATTGTTACGAATCATGCACATGCGCAAAGCCTGGTAAAAGGGTTGGCAGAAAGTGGATATCGAAACTACCTGATCCATGGAATCGTTATTCTGGATAAGGATATGACCGGTCAGAAAATCGATGGTATTGATGTTGTTGCAGATGCTGGAGGAATGTATGAATATGTAAAATCCAATATTATTGATGAGATATTTTTAGAGTATGATGGAGAAGGCGTTGCAGAAATCACCAAACGATTTCTCGCGATGGGTGTTGTAGTACACGTAAGTATCAATAATATTCTTCCGGGAACTCCGAATGCGGCTGTAGAGAATATTAGTCATTATACGGTAATTACAACAAGTATTAATATCATGTCATTCAAACAAAAGGTTATTAAACGATTGATGGATATTGGAGCATCTATTATAGGGATAGCAATTACGGCGATATTGTTTGTAATATTTGCGCCAATTATTTTTATACAGTCACCGGGTCCAATCTTTTTCAAACAGGAACGTGTTGGAAAGAATGGAAGACGGTTTAAGATTTATAAATTCCGATCTATGTATATGGATGCAGAAGAACGGAAGAAAGAACTTATGGCACAGAATAAAATGTCCGGTTTGATGTTCAAGATGGATGATGATCCGCGTGTAACACCAATCGGCAGGTTTATGCGGAAGACAAGTATTGATGAGTTTCCGCAGTTTATCAACATATTCAAGGGCGATATGAGTTTGGTTGGAACAAGACCGCCAACGGTGGATGAATATAATCAGTATGATCAGCACCATAAGAGTCGACTTGCTATGAAACCGGGACTTACAGGTATGTGGCAGGTATCCGGGCGTAGTGAGATTACGGATTTTGAAGAAGTTGTTCGATTGGATAATGAATATATTATGAATTTCAGTATTAGTTTGGATATTAAGATACTGATAAAGACCGTATTTACGGTGTTGAAGAGAAAGGGATCGGTATAGGTTGGAGATGACGGCATCCGTTGGAAATATAGTTTTATATATTTTGTTTTTGTGGATTGCGCCTGTATTTGTTGGTAATGCTGTATGTAACAAATTGAGCATGGGGGGGACGATTCCTCGAAGCTTTGTCATGGGATATCTGAGTATGTGGGCAGTTTTTCAGATTATCACGGTTCCGCTAATTCTGTTGAAGGTAAGCTTCCTTGTGGATGTTGTTGTGTATTCTATATTCCTTGTAGGGATTATTGCTTATGGGATTGTGAAAAAAACATATCGGAGTATGACAATTCCAAAGGCAGATCTATCTGCATGGGGCGGAATCATCGTTATGCTTGCGGTTGGAATATATATGATTGTACAGTCATACCGACTACAACTCACAAATGCGGATGATACACGATTTGTTGTCAATGCAGTTGATACAGTTCGTACGAATCGAATGCTGCTTACAGATGTGAACACGGGAAAGGAGATATTATCCTGGACCGGAGATTTGTTCAAGGATGTGATATCTCCGTGGGCGGTATTTGCGGCATATCTGTCAAAGATAACAGGCATTTCGGCGGCAAGCATGATGCATACATTTTTACCACCGGTATTGCTGGCGGTGATGATGTGCATCTTCTGGTTGATTGCAGGCGAGTTATTTGATAAACATATATACCGGTCTTTGTTTGTGATTCTTCTACTAGTAATGTATATGTATGGATATTTTTCAATCTACAATGCGGAAACTTTTACGATAATCCGGTTATGGCAGGGAAAAGCAACTATGGCAGCGGTTGGAATACCTGCACTTCTGTATGCTTTTTTGCGGTTGTATCGATTACTTCCGGATGATAGACGATGGAAAGAAAAGACAGTATATAATGCGGAACAAAAAGGAGTAATCTGTATGGTATGGCTTACGGTGTTTGCAGTTGCGCTTCTTACAAGTATGAGTTATATACTTTCAACGGTTATGATTGGATGCTTTGGGTTCACATATGGAATTGCAAAAAAAAGCTTACGCACTGCGATAATGGTGTGGGGCGCTTGTCTGGTCAATATTGCATATCTTGGAATTTCAACATTGCTACATTGATTTCAGGATATGTATGGAGGAAGGAAAATTGAGTAAGAAAGACATAAAGATTGTAATAGCGGCACACAAACCTTATCGTATGCCAGAAGACACTATGTATGTGCCATTGCATGTTGGCGCAGAGGGAAAGAAAAATCCAGATGGAACGCCGCTTGATCTGGGGTATCAGAAGGATAATGAAGGTGACAATATATCAGCGAAAAATCCATATTACTGTGAACTGACAGGTATTTATTACGCTTGGAAAAATATACCAGCAGAGTATCTGGGACTTGTACATTATCGGCGTTATTTTAAAGGGAAAAATAAAAGTAAGGATTCTTTTGCGTGTATCGTTACTGAACCAGAGATGGAGAAGATCTTTGAGACGCACCGTATAGTAGTGCCAAAGAAGCGTAAATATTATATCGAGACATTATATTCACATTATGCACACACACATTATGCAGAACATTTGGATTGCGTGCGGGAAATCATTGGAGAACAATGTCCGGATTATCTGAACTCTTATGATAAAGTGATCAAACAAACTTCTGGCTATATGTTTAATATGATGGTGATGGAGCGTGCATTGTTTGACTCGTATTGTGCATGGTTGTTTGCGATTCTTTTTGAGTTGGAAAAAAGGGTTGGTGAGAAACAACCGGAGATGTCAGCATTTCAGAGCCGTTTTTATGGACGGGTAAGTGAAATTATATTTAATGTATGGCTGGATTATCAGATTCAATCAGGCCAGATTTCACAAAAAGATGTGAAGGAACTGCCATTTATCTATATGGAGAAGATAAACTGGTTCCGAAAAGGAATTTCCTTTTTAAAGGCAAAGGTATTTCATAAGAAATATGATAGCAGTTTTTAGAGATAACAATAGGTGAAAACATGAGAGCTTGGATGCAGCCGATTATATATTGGGTAAATGAATATTATGGAAATCGCTGGTATCTGCTTTTTGCAATCGTCGCATATATATACCTGTTTTTTGCAACGAAGGAAAGCAGACGGAAAATAGTGTATCCAAGTGTGTTGCTGGCTTTTTTGGTATTGAACCCAATTCTGTACAAATATGTATATTCCAAAATCATTTATTGGCGTTTGATGTGGCTGTTGCCAAATACCCTTGCAATTGCGTATGCTACAGTTTTGTTTGTGAGAAAACGAAAGCATATTGCCGTAAAGGTGATTGCATTTGTACTCGTGCTGGCAGCGGTTGTATGGAAAGGCACAAATGTATATACACATTCTGGGATGGCTAAGGCATCCAATCAACAGAAGGTGGATGCCAGAGTACAACAGGTATGTGATGAGATGCTGGCGGTGGATGAAACGCCAAAATGTATTGCAGCACTTAATTTAAGTTATGAGATACGTCAGTATTGCGGAGACATTGAATTAATGTATGGCAGAAATGTGGAAGGATATATCAATGTCATTGACGATCTGAGCCTTCGAATCGCGAATGAGATGCGTTCTGAGAATCCAAATTATGACTATATCTTTGCACAGGCAATGGCGAAAAATTATGATTTTGTTGTGCTCGAAGATTATAAAACGGTGCCGGAAGACCTTTTGAATCAATATGGATACCAGATCTATAAAAATGTAGCGGGATATAATCTGTATTATTGTGCGGATGTCGAGCAACGGGATCTGGGTGGATGGATTGTAACACAGTATGGACCGAACGCCGGTTTCAGTATGTGTTATACGATCGAGGATAAGGATAATAATCTGATTATCATTGATGGCGGATATAGCTGGCATGAAGAAAAGCTGCGTGCTATCATCCGTGCACACGGAAATCATGTGACGGCATGGATTGTGACAAGTCCGATTGATAGCAATGCGCATGCGTTTTGTGAAATTCTACAGGACAAGCAGGGAATTCAGATTGATCAGATCTACACGATGCATATAAACGACGAGCAGTATGCAACTTATCTGAGGGATGCAAAAGAATGGCAGAACACGGATTTTGTGCAAATGTTCCGGGAAACTTTAGAAAAAGAAACGAATGTAAACTATGTAAAAGAAGATGATCAATTTGAAGCATTAGGGCTTAGTTTCAAGGTATTGCATGCGTGGGATGATGAAACGGATGCAATTGGGGAATATCAAGAATACAACGGTTCTTTGTGTTTTCAGGTGCAGGGGAAAGAGCAAAAGATGCTGTTTCTCTCTAAAATGACCCAGCCGATGGAACCATATCTGAAGGCAAGACACGCAGACGAACTTAAGTCAGATTATGTGCAGGCGAATAATAATGGAGAATGGACAATGAGTGGGGATTTATATAATCTTATATCTCCAAGCTATGTGTTTATGGACTGCGGAGAAAGGACGATGAGTCCGGAAGCTGAGGGATATGGTGCATGGGGGGTATATAATTACATGACCGGAATCCTGCATGCACAGATTGGATCCTATGAGACACTTCCGAATTGGATCATTTTGAGATAGAGGTCAAGAAGATGATTACAGATATTTTATTATCTTTTGTCATTCCTGCATATAATGCTGCGGATACAATTGAAAAGGCTGTGCAATCTTTGACAGATATGCCACGGACAGAAATATTGATTGTAGAAAATGGGTCTACGGATAAGACCCAGCAGGTTTTGCAGCAATTGAAAAAGAAATATAGTAACATAAAAATATATACATCCGACAAAGGGGTGTCCAATGCAAGAAACTTGGGAATCCAGAGTGCAACGGGCGAGTGGATAGCATTTGTTGATGCCGATGATTATCTGGCAAGGTCAGGTGTCACAACGATGATGAATGATGCGAGACATGGGGAATATGATTTTTTTGCATATGGACATGTAGCTGGACAAAAGCAGAATTCGATTACTGATCGAAAGAGAGTGTTTGACGGGGGAAAACTCGATGAAGGTAGAGTACAGATGATTCAAAATCCTACACGATATATGCAGGTGTGGGCGAAGCTGTTTCGAAGGGACATCATTGAGAAAAATCATATTCGATTTGATGCAGAGCTACCTTTTGCAGAAGACAGTGATTTTACCCTTCGGTATATGAAGCATATCGTGTCTATATGCTGGAAGCCAGAGATGGTGTACCATTATACATTAAATCCGCAGTCTGTTATGCGAGTGCAGACGGGAGAAAAAACAGAAAAATATATTCGCGCCATGGAGAAAACGGCAGAGGCGATACAGGATGAAAATGAGATCATAAAAAAAGCGTATGATAAATATGTAATGATGCATTTTAATATTATGATGGTGCGAGAGGTGTTTCAACAGCGAACGTATTCGTTCAGAGTAAAATGCAAAAAAATGAAGTCGGTTGCGAAAACGGCAATTTTCAAAAATGCAATTGATGCAATTAGGGTTAAAGAATGTAAAAGTGCAAGAATGCTACCGGTGCTACTTATGAAAATGAAATTAAATTGGTTAGCCGGAATAATATATATGCTTCGTGTCAAACAGAATGAAGGGCATGAAAAAAGGGGAATAAACAGTATATGAACAACATTTTGATATTTGGAATGACAGAGAATCCCGGTGGAGTGGAAAGCTTTTTGATGAGCTACATTCGAAAGATAAATCGTGGTAATTTTAAATTCGATTTTTTGTGCAATTCACATGATAAAATTGCTTATGAAGACGAATTGATCTCTTATGGCTGTGAGATTTATCATATCACAGCAAGAAGTAAGGATTATAAGAAGTATAAAAGAGAGATGCAGCAATTTTTTAAAGAAAATGCCTCTCAGTATGATACTATATGGGTTAATGTATGTAGTCTGGCAAATATTGATTATCTAAAGTATGCAAAAAAATATGGAATAAAACGAAGAATTATTCACAGTCATAATTCTATGAACATGGATAGCAAACTTAGAGGATTGTTGCATGCATATAATAAGAGGCATATTGATAAATATGCAACAGATTTTTGGGCCTGTTCCAAAGAAGCTGGAGAATGGTTTTATTCAAAACAAATTATGCAAGGTGCAAATTATAAAGAAATAAAGAATGCAATTGATATATCGCAATACAAATATGATGAAGATATAAGAATAGCATACAGAAAGAAATATGGTGTTGAGGATAAATTTGTAATTGGTAACGTAGGAAGATTGCAATTCCAAAAGAATCAATTATTTTTATTGGATATTTTTGCTAGTGTGTTGAAGAAAAAACCTGAAGCAATTCTATGGATGATAGGTCAGGGGGAAGATGAAGATAAGATACGGGAAAAGATACAAAAGTTAAATCTAGGAACAGCTGTAAAAATGTTGGGAGTCAGAAATGACGTGCCGAATTTATTACAAGCAATGGATGTATTTGTATTTCCATCTGTGTTTGAGGGACTTGGGATAGCGCTTTTGGAAGCACAGGCTACGGGACTTACTTGTATTGCTTCGAAAGATGTAATTCCTGAAGAAGTTAAGGTAACACCACAATTGCAATTTGTTTCACTGGAAGAATCGGCAGAAGTATGGGCGGATAGAATTTTAAATGCGGAATACTGTGAAAAAAGAGACACGCTATTCCAATTAGCTATGAAAGCCGGATATGATATAAATACAGAGGTTGGACGATTAGAAACATTATTAGGAGAGAAAAAGTAAAAAATGGATATTGATTTTGTTATTCCATGGGTGGATGGTAGTGACCTAGAATGGAGAAAGAGTAAAAATAAGTATAGTGGAAAAATTGATGAGCCAGTAGATATAACGGATGCGAGGTATCGGGATTGGGATATTTTAAAATATTGGTTTCGTGGTGTGGAGAAATATGCGCCATGGGTTCATAAAATATATTTTGTTACTTGTGGACAGAAACCAGATTGGCTAAATGAAAATCACGATAAATTAGTGCTTGTTAATCATGAGGATTATATTCCCCATGAATATTTACCGACATTCAGTTCGCATACAATAGAATTGAATTTTCATAGAATAAAAAATCTTTCAGAGCATTTTGTCTATTTTAATGATGATGTGTTTATAACTTCAAAAGTAGAACCGGAAGATTTTTTTAAAAATGGTCTTCCGTGTGATATGGCGGTAGAAGATCCGATATCTCCCAATAAACAAGATGTTTTTATGCATATTTTAT
>ERZ1034678.1524-NODE-1524-length-11403-cov-11.185671_pt1 | contig 11403 bp, 10 predicted proteins | sample MGYA00520640_ERZ1034678 | MGnify/ENA primary metagenome ERZ1034678 (study PRJEB33766, sample SAMN09781767) | gut metagenome | biome: gut microbiome | host: Homo sapiens | place: Madagascar | study: EMG produced TPA metagenomics assembly of the PRJNA485056 data...
GGCCCGTGCTCACCTGCTTAGAGAGTGCTGAGTAGGCACCGAGGAGGAGCTGCTGACCTGTCTGACCCTTAGCGTAGAATGTACGTGACACCTGAGCACCACCGAATGAACGGTTGGCGAGCATGCCGCCGTACTCACGAGCGAAAGGAACACCCTGGGCAACGCACTGGTCGATGATGTCGTTTGACACCTCGGCAAGACGGTATACGTTAGCCTCACGAGCACGATAGTCGCCACCCTTTACTGTATCGTAGAACAGACGGTATACAGAGTCGCCGTCGTTCTGATAGTTCTTGGCAGCATTGATACCACCCTGGGCTGCGATAGAGTGAGCGCGACGCGGAGAGTCCTGGATGCAGAAGTTAAGCACACGGAAACCCATCTCGCCGAGGCTGGCTGCTGCAGAAGCACCTGCAAGACCTGTACCTACAACGATAATGTCGAGCTTAAGTTTGTTCTTTGGGTTCACCAGACGCTGGTGAGCTTTATAGTTGGTCCACTTCTCGGCCACTGGGCCTTCAGGGATTCTTGAATTAATAGTCTTAGCCATAATGTGAATTATGAATTTTGATTTTTTAGTTTTTAATTAGCAGCAGAGGCTTGGTGCGCAACCAAGTGCGAAAGCAATTACTACTACGAGGAAACCGAGGACGAGGAGGGTTGAGTAAACCTGACCGATAACCTTCCAACGGTTGAACCATACCTTACCATTCCAGCCGAATGTCTGCATTGCACTCCAGAAACCGTGTGTGAGGTGGAACCAGAGAGCTACGAGCCATACGATGTAGAGAACTACGTAAACCGGGTTAGCGAATGTCTGCTGAATCCAGCCGAAACCGTCAGCAGGTGCACATACACCCTCGAAACCTACGAGCTCGGCGAACATCATGTTGTACCAGAAGTTGAAGAGGTGGAGCAACAGACCGAGAACGATGATGATGCCAAGAACGAGCATGTTCTGAGATGCCCACTCTACACCCTTAGGCTTTGCTGTTACCTCGTAACGAGAGTTGCCACGGGCTGCGCGGTTCTGCATCGTGAGCCAGAAGGCATAAACGATGTGGATTACTGCGAGGGCAGCCAAGCCCATTGTCGCTACTACGGCATACCAGTTGGCGCCGAGGAACTCACAGATCATGTTGTAAGCGTCTCCAGAGAAGAGAGCTGCAACATTCATTGACATGTGGAATGTCAAGAATAGAACAAGGGCGATACCAGTCAAGGCCATCACCACCTTTCTACCGATGGATGAATTGATTAACCACATAAATGATTTGAATTAAAAAAATTATTAAATGTTAGAATTATTGATTCCAATATTTGGAGGCCTCGCCGTCGCGGCGGTGCCATAATAAGGTTGCGGCTTACTTTCTTAATGAAGAGAATCCGGTTATGGAACATATAACATAACACGTAATTTTGTGCTATACTATATAATAGGTATATGCCGTGTCCTTACAGACTGCAAAAATACTGAAAATTGATGATAAATCAAACTATTTCTCTTCAAAAATCATTTTTTATTCTTAATTTTGCGAGCATGAAACATGCGTAGTATGGCTCAGAGCCATACCGCACTATTTAACACCGACAAGCAATACTTATGATTTTCAATTACGACGTTATAGTTATCGGAGGCGGACATGCCGGTTGCGAGGCGGCCACAGCGGCGGCACGTATGGGCGCAAAGACTTGTCTCGTGACGATGGATATGAACAAGATTGGACAGATGAGCTGCAACCCTGCCATAGGCGGAATCGCCAAGGGACAGATTGTACGCGAGATTGATGCGCTGGGAGGCGAGATGGGGCTCGTGACTGATGCCACATCAATACAGTTCCGTATGCTCAACCGCGGCAAGGGACCTGCCGTTTGGAGTCCGCGTGCACAATGCGACCGCGGCAAATTCATCTGGGAGTGGCGCACACGTCTCGACCGTGTCGACGGACTCGACATCTGGCAGGACGAGGCATGCGAACTCCTGGTGGAGAACGGCGAGGCAGTTGGAGTGGAAACGGTGTGGGGCGTGACGTTCCGCGCTAAAGCTGTAATCATCACAGCGGGCACATTCCTCAACGGACTGATGCACGTGGGACGCAAGCAGGTGCCTGGCGGACGCTGCGCCGAACCTGCCGTGCTGCACTTCACCGAGAGCATCACCCGACACGGCATTACTTCACAACGAATGAAGACGGGCACACCGGTACGTATCGACCGCCGCTCTGTACACTTCGAGGATATGGAATGCCAACCCGGCGAGACCGATTATCACGGTTTCTCGTACATGACAGCCCCGCGACATCTGCAACAACTGCCGTGCTGGACCACATATACTAATAAGGAGGTGCACGACACGCTGCGCGCTGCCATTGACGAATCGCCTCTCTACAACGGTCAGATTAAGTCCACCGGACCACGCTACTGTCCTTCGATAGAAACCAAACTCGTGACGTTCCCCGACAAGGATCAGCATCCGCTCTTCCTCGAACCGGAAGGTGAAGATACCAATGAGATGTATCTTAACGGTTTTTCTTCTTCGATGCCAATGGAAGTACAGCTCGCTGCCCTCAGAAAAATAAAGGCTTTCCGAGATATAAAAGTCTACCGACCGGGCTATGCCATCGAGTACGACTACTTCGACCCTACCCAGCTGAAGCCTTCGTTGGAGTCGAAGATTGTTAAGGGTCTGTTCTTCGCAGGTCAGGTCAACGGCACAACGGGATATGAGGAAGCCGGCGGACAAGGCACCATTGCCGGCATCAACGCTGCCCTACTCTGCGGAGGCAGCGAACCATACATCATGAAGCGCGACGAAGGCTACATCGGAGTGCTCATCGACGACCTCACGACGAAGGGTGTTGACGAGCCATACCGTATGTTCACCTCACGAGCCGAATACCGCATACTGCTCCGTCAAGACAATGCCGACGCCCGACTCACCGAAACGGCTTACAACCTCGGACTCGCCTCACGCGAACGTTACGACCATTGGCTTAAGAAGAAGGCGGAGATTGAACGCATAGTCAACTTCTGCAACTCAACCAACGTGAAGCCTCGCGACGTAAACGCAGCTCTCGAATCGTTCGGTACAACTCCTATGCAGTTCGGCGCTACAATATCGAGCTTGATAGCCCGACCGCAACTCTCCATCAAACAACTCGCTTCTGCCATCGCCCCACTACGCGCTGCACTCGATACGGACGATACCCGACGCGACGAAATAATCGAAGCAGCCGAGATTCTCATCAAGTACGACGGCTACATCAAACGCGAACGACAGATAGCCGACAAGATGCACCGCCTCGAAGACATCCGTATCAAAGGACACTTCAACTACGAAGAGCTCCACGAAATATCTACCGAGGGCAGACAGAAACTTATGCGCATCAATCCCGAGACACTCGGACAAGCATCACGCATTCCTGGCGTGTCGCCCAGCGACATCAACGTACTGTTGGTTCTGATGCATCGATAAAAGGCTTCTCGTTCCACGTGAAACCAAAAGAACAACGAATTTAATCAAATCAACTGATAATGAACAACAAACTATTGCTTGACAATCTGCGTTGCATTCCAGATTGGCCGAAGAAGGGAGTAAACTTCCGAGACGTTACAACATTGTTTAAGAGCAGCGAATGCCTTAAAGAGATTTGCGACGAGATGTACGATCTCTACAAAGACAAGGGCATTACAAAGATAGTAGGAATCGAGTCGCGCGGCTTCGTAATGTCATCTGCCCTCGCCCTGCGCTTGAATGCCGGAGTGGTATTATGCCGCAAGCCCGGCAAACTGCCTTGCGACACCGTGCAGGAAAGCTACGCCAAGGAGTATGGCAAGGACACCATCGAAATCCACAAGGATGCAATCAACGAGAACGACGTGATTCTGCTGCACGACGACCTGCTTGCCACAGGCGGCACAATGCAGGCTGCCTACAATCTCGTAAAGAAGTTTAAGCCCAAGAAAGTATACTGCAACTTCATCATCGAACTCGTAAACGAGGGACTGAACGGACGCGCAGACTTCGACAAGGACATAGAGATTACGTCGCTCATTCAGATATAATGAATAGCCGAACGAATATCAAAGAAACAACAAACGAAAGAGGAGGCGTCTCGTCTCTGATACAGGCGAAGCCATGGGCAGATGTATCGGAGACTCGATGCTTCCTCTTTTCATATATAAACCAGCCCTAAGCTTACACCCAAAGCAGTATTGGCAGCGACACACAGGACGAACAGGTTATAGTTACACGTGAAACAACAGGAGGCAAAACTCTTAGTTTCAAGCAAGTTACAGGCAACTACATTCTAACAAAACAACGAGCAACATGACAAGAGAGGAAAACGAGAAGCGCATAGAACGACTCAAGAACATCGTGCTGAACATGCCCGACAAGCCGGGCAGCTATCAGTTTTACGATGCCGACCATACCATTATATACGTGGGCAAGGCTAAGCGTCTGAAGCAGCGCGTGTCGTCTTATTTCCACAAAGAGGTGGATCGCTTCAAGACCAAGGTTCTCGTCTCGAAGATAGAGGACATAAGTTACACGGTCGTGAACACCGAAGAGGATGCACTACTGCTCGAAAACAGCCTTATAAAGAAGTATAATCCTCGCTACAACGTATTGCTCAAGGACGGCAAGACATACCCCAGCATCTGCATAACTAACGAATATCTGCCGCGAGTGTTCAAGACGCGACAGATAAACAAGCGGTTCGGAACGTTCTTCGGGCCCTACTCGCATACGGGCAGCATGTTTGCCGTGCTCGAACTGATACACAAGCTCTACAAGCCGCGCACTTGCCGAATGCCGATAACAAAGGAAGGTATAGAGCAGGGCAAGTACAAGCCGTGTCTGGAATATCACATACACAACTGCAAGGCGCCTTGTTGTGGCAAGCAATCGCTCGAGGATTATCAGGCATCCATAGCCCAGGCACGCGAAATATTGAAGGGAAACACACGCCAATTGTCACAGCACGTTTTCGAGGAAATGCAGCAGAAAGCGGCTGAATTGAAGTTTGAGGAAGCCGAGGAATTAAAGCAGAAATACATGCTTATCGAGAGTTTCTGCGCCAAAAGCGAGGTTGTCAGTCACACGATAACCGACGTTGACGTATTCACCATTGTCGACGACGAGCACAACCGTACCGCTTTCATCAACTACATACACGTCAAGAACGGCAGCGTAAACCAGAGTTTCACGTTCGAATACAAGCGAAAACTCGACGAAACCGACCGCGAACTGCTGCTGACGGCTATCCCCGAAATACGCGAACGTTTCCAGAGCAAGGCCAAGGAGATAATCGTTCCGTTCGACATGGAGTGGCAACTGAACGAGGCGCAGTTCTTCGTTCCGCAGCGAGGCGACAAGAAGCACCTGCTCGAACTTGGCGAAATGAACTGCCGGCAGTATAAGTTCGACCGACTGAAGCAGGCAGAAAAGCTCAATCCGGAGCAGAAACAGACACGTCTTATGAAGGAATTGCAGCAGAAACTGCAGCTCGACAAGCTGCCGTATCAAATAGAATGTTTCGACAACTCCAACATTTCGGGCACCGACGCCGTGGCTGGTTGCATCGTGTTCAAGGGAATGAAACCGTCGAAAAAGGACTATCGCAAATACAATATCAAAACGGTTGAAGGACCCGACGACTACGCCTCGATGCAGGAAGTGGTACGTCGGCGCTACACACGCATGATGGAGGAAGGCGCTACCCTGCCCGACCTCATCATAACCGACGGCGGACAGGGTCAGATGAGCGTGGTGCGACAGGTGGTAGAGGGCGAACTCGGGCTCCACATTCCCATTGCCGGACTGGCAAAGGACGACCGCCACCGCACCAACGAACTGCTATATGGCAATCCGCCCAAAACGATAGCCCTGAAGACGGACTCCGAACTCTTCCACGTGCTCACACGCATCCAGGACGAAGTACACCGCTACGCCATACAGTTCCACCGCGACAAGCGCTCCAAACACGCCCTTCACAGCGCCCTCGACGACATTCCAGGCATAGGCCCCGCCACACGCGAAAAGCTGCTCAGCGAGTTCAAGAGCGTGAAACGAATACGTGAGGCTTCGTTCGAGATGCTTTCGGGAATCATCGGGGCAAGCAAAGCAACGAAACTAATGGAAAGCCTGGGCAAGAAGTAATGGTTCAGATTGGCAAAAAGGAAGGGGTTGCAGACCAAGGATATTGAGGCATTTGGACAAAGAAAATCGAGGCGTATCGCAAAAGGACTCCTTTGGGGTTGCAAAAGGATTCGTTTTGAAGTGCAAAAGGACTCCTTTTAGGATGCAAAAGGACTCGTTTTGGAAGGCAAAAGGACTCCTTTTGAAAGGGGCCAATATCCATACCATATTTAGAGGACAATCAAACAGTAGGAGGCTATGGCGTCCGCGCCATAGCCTGAGCAAGCAACTTGACAAATAACTTCTTTAGAATCAAGACGGCTAACTGCTCAGGCTATGGCGCGGACGCCATAGCCTCCTAAGTATAAACAAAAAAAATGCGCCCAAACCTCACGGTTCCAGCGCACACACAGAGAAGATCTTAAATCTTCAAAAAATCTTGCCTTCGACTCTCACGAGCCTATACAAGTCAATCCTTATATCAAATTATACTAAAAACTAAAAGTCCTTTAAACATTGCTTAAAAACCGGTCTGCCGTCGTACCATTAGGCAGACCACCATTCCGTTTGCAAAATTATTAATTAAAAATGATATAACAAAGAAAATGGAATAATTTTACACTCATTTTACATTTAATATGATTAACTTTGTAAACAGCATAATAATTAACGTATCAATTACATACATAAATGAGAACAGTAATACAGCGTGTGCAGCACGCATCTGTAACGATAGGCGGCGAGATAAAGTCGAAAATAGGCAACGGATTCCTCTTGCTGCTCGGCGTTGAAGAGTCGGACACGACTGAAGATGTCGACTGGCTCGTAAAGAAAGTGGCAGCTCTGAGAGTGTTTGACGACGAGAACGGAGTAATGAACCGTTCGATTATCGATGTGGGCGGCGAGGCGCTCGTGGTGAGCCAGTTTACGCTCTACGCTTCGTATAAGAAGGGCAACCGCCCGTCGTGGTTTCGTGCCGCACGTCATGAGATTTCGGTTCCACTCTACGAGGAGTTCTGTCGCAAACTGTCGGATGCGCTCGGCCGTGAGGTTGGAACGGGCGAGTTCGGAGCCGATATGAAGGTGGAACTCTTGAACGACGGACCCGTAACTATCTGCATGGACACCAAGAACAAGGAATAAACGGGAAATAACGAGATATAATAACCGTAAATAACTGACATTAAGAACCACTTAATAATTTAGCTTATGAAGAAGTATCTTTCAAATACTGCCCTACTGCTCGAAGCTGTAGGACTGGTGCTGATGTTCACCCGCGATTCGTGGGGAGCCAACAAGCCGTTGTATGCATTTACGGGTTGCGCATTGCTGTTTATAGGTTTCAGCATCATGACGTATATAGAGTTTCCCCGACCGTTCCATAGCGTGTCGCGAAGCAAGAAGATTGGCGTGATATTCCGTATATGTCTTGTTGCTATACTCGCTATTTGGCTTGTCTACGACATCTATCTGATGGTGCTGGGACTGCCTGTTGACATCTAAAATCAAGCAATATGACTATCAAGGAAGCACAAGAGACGGTAGACCGTTGGATAAAGGAGTATGGCGTGCGCTACTTCTCCGAACTCACCAATATGGCTTGCCTTACCGAGGAGGTGGGCGAACTGGCGCGCATCATGGCGCGACGCTATGGCGACCAGAGCTTCAAGGAGGGCGAATCGCACGACCCTTCGGAGGAAATGGCAGACATTCTGTGGGTGCTCATCTGCCTTGCCAACCAGACGGGCGTAGACCTTACGGAGGCTCTCAAGAAGAGTATTGAGAAGAAGACCAACCGCGACAAGCTGCGCCACAAGAACAACCCTAAACTCAGATAAACGACTATAGATAACAATAAAAACAAAAGCATAAAACTATGGGAATAATTAAAGATGTAATTCTCCACGACGAGGAGACTCAGAGAGAGCTGAAGACGAACAAGTACGAACAGACTCTGGCTAAATACAACACCTCTATCGACGACAACGCCGTGCGCGATGCCGTACACAAGATTATTGCCGAGAAGGTGTCTGCCAACGACACTGTCGACGTTAAGAAATTCCTCTTCGGAAGCATCGAGCTTACTACGCTTAAGACAACCGATTCTGACACGAGCGTACTGGCGTTCACCGAGCGCGTCAACGACTTCGACAATCAGTATCCCGACATGCCCCACGTGGCTACCGTCTGCGTCTATCCGTGCTTCGCCAGCACCGTAGCTGAGTCGCTGGAAGTGGATGGTGTGGAGATAGCCTGTGTCAGTGGATCGTTCCCTTCTTCGCAGGCCCGCATCGAGGTGAAGATTGCCGAGACATCGCTGGCTGTTGCCGACGGCGCCACTGAGATTGACATCGTTATGCCGGTGGGCAAATTCCTTTCGGGCGACTACGAAGGAGTATGCGACGACATAGCCGAGCTGAAGGCAGCATGTGGCGAGAATGTGCCCATGAAGGTTATCCTCGAGACTGGTGCTCTTAAGACTGCCACCAACATCAAGAAGGCTGCCCTGCTCTCAATGTACGCCGGCGCCGACTATATCAAGACCTCTACGGGTAAGCTTCAGCCTGCTGCCACACCCGAAGCAGCCTACGTTATGTGCCAGGCCATCAAGGAATACTACGACGAGACGGGCATCCAGATAGGTTTCAAGCCCGCTGGTGGAATCAACAGCGTTATGGATGCCATCATCTACTATACAATTGTAAAGGAGGTATTGGGCGAAAAATGGCTCACCAACAAGTGGTTCCGACTGGGCACATCACGCCTTGCCAACATGCTGTTGAGCGAGATTAAAGGCGAGCAGATCAAGTTCTTCTAAAGGGACAGGGCTTGCTGAGAAGAAAAATAGGGCTTGCTGAGAAGAAAAATAGGGCTTGCTGAGAAGAAAAATTGGGCTTGCCGAGAAGAAAATAGGCCTTGCTAAGCCTCTATAAGCCTTTCTAAGCCTTGGCACAAAAAGGCATAGAAAGGCTTAGTAAGGCTCAGATAGCAGCCTAAAAAGGCCTAGATAGCAGCCCAGTAAGGCTCAGATAGCAGCCCAGCAAGGCTCTGACACCACCCCCTACCCCCTCTATTAATCCCAATTCACTAACCATAAAAATCAAACTTATGCCTACACCAAAACCCTTTCTTCCGCATGGAGGCTCGTACAAGAACCTCCTCGTATACCAAAAATCTGAATGCATATACGATGTCACATTCTATTTTGCTCATAAATATCTTGAAAAAGGTGACCGTACAATCGACCAAATGGTACAAGCGGCACGTTCCGGTAAACAGAACATAGCAGAGGGTGCGGCTGCAGGCAACACGTCTAAAGAAACAGAAATAAAACTAACAAACGTGGCGAAAGCCAGTTTGCAGGAATTGTTAGTGGATTATGAAGATTATATACGAGTAAGGGGATTGGTACAATGGCTACCTGACGACCCGCGACTTGCACAAGCCAAACGTGTTTGCGCCACCCATAACGACAGCGCCTACTATAGAAAAGCAATAACACAACGCTCTGATGAAACTATAGCAAATATCGCCATAACTCTAATTCATCAAACCGATTGGATGCTAAACAAACTGATAGAGAAGCTGGAAATAAAGTTTGTGGAAAGTGGCGGAATGAGAGAACAAATGACAAAGGCAAGAAAAGATTATAGAGGATATTGAAATTATAAGCCTCACTGAGCCTTCTTAGGCCTCTCTAAGCCTTTTCAATCACGGCTTAGAGAGGCTTAAGAAGGCCCAGTGAGGCCTAAAAGAAGGCTCAGAGAAGCTTAAAAGAAGGCTTAAAGAGGCCTAAGAATGCCCAGTAAGGCTTAGTTCTTAACAAGCAAGCTACAGCCCCCTAACTTCCTACTTCGTTCTCTTTATAACATAGTCGAGATAGGTCTGGAGCGCAGCCTTCACGTCCTGCTGCCCCACTCTATCATCAATGAACTGCTGAGCCTGTGCGTGGAACTCCCACATACGGCGCTCGGCGTATTCTATACCACCCATTTGCTTGGTATAATCTACAAGCTGCGCTATCTCATCGGCATTCACAGAGTGTTCCTTCACCTTCAATGCCAGACGACGCATATCCTCGTTTCCACCATTGTTCACGGCGTATATTACAGGCAGCGTAAGCTTACCCTCAACCATATCGTTGCCCGTAGGCTTGCCTATCTCGGCAGAATCGTAATAGTCGAATATGTCGTCGCGTATCTGAAAGATAATGCCAAGGTTCTGGCCGAACTGCTTTGCAGCCTCAACTTCCTCCTCCGACGCGCCCGACGACAATGCACCGATGCCTGCACACGCCTCAAACAGAGCCGCGGTCTTCTGCTTTATCACGTCATAATATACGTCCTCCGAGATGTCCTTGCGTCCGATGTTCGACAACTGCAGTATCTCGCCGTCGGAAAGCGTGCGTCCCAGTTCGGCAAGGTAAGTAACGATCTGCTCCGAATGAGTACGTGCCACACACAGAAGGGCTGTCGAAAGGATGTAATCGCCCACAAGCACAGCCACCTTATTGTCATAAGTGGCGTTGACCGAAGCCTGACCACGACGCTCCTCACTCTCATCCACCACATCATCATGAACGAGCGAAGCCGTGTGGAGCAGCTCCAATCCAACGGCAGCATTCTGCGTAGCCTCGTTGATAGTGCCGAAGTTCTTAGCCATAAGCAGTATCAGCATAGGGCGCATGCGCTTGCCTGCACGCTTGCGGATATGCTCCAGTGCAGAGCCGAGCAGTCCGTCCTCGTGCGAGAGCGACTGGTTGAAAAGACTTATAAAGTCGGCGAGTTCCGCCTCTATAGGGTTCTTAATGATTGACAGATAATCCATTGTATTATAATATTTCGTACAAAGTTACGGATTTTGCCGTTATTAGTGACATTTTTTTTGTAATTTTACACCATATAATAATAATTATGTTGAGGTGGTGAGATGTTGAGGTGGTCAACATAACAACCCCTCACCACTTCAACATTACAACATAATAAAAATGGACAAGCTATTTCTTCTCGACGCTTACGCGCTCATCTACCGTGCATATTATGCGTTCATCAAAAATCCGCGCATCAATTCCAAGGGCATGAACACATCTGCCGTGATGGGATTTGTCAATACTCTCAACGAGATTCTCACCAAAGAGCAGCCCACACATATCGGTGTGGCGTTCGACCATGGCAAGACGTTCCGCGACGAGGCGTTCCCTGCGTACAAGGCACAACGCGAGGAGACACCCGAAGACATCCGCGCTTCGGTGCCTGTCATAA
>ERZ1034678.1525-NODE-1525-length-11401-cov-43.775868_pt1 | contig 11401 bp, 10 predicted proteins | sample MGYA00520640_ERZ1034678 | MGnify/ENA primary metagenome ERZ1034678 (study PRJEB33766, sample SAMN09781767) | gut metagenome | biome: gut microbiome | host: Homo sapiens | place: Madagascar | study: EMG produced TPA metagenomics assembly of the PRJNA485056 data...
GCGAAAAAGAAAATATATCTGCTTTTTATAAGGCCATAGATACACATTACCCTGTTTTATGCGGTTCTGATTTTTGGATGCATATTACAGGTGATGAGAATTTTTATCACCGCTTGGCAAAAGCCTTTGGTGAAGTTGTAGATGAAGATGGTATTGATGGAAGCGCACTTATCCTTGCCAAAGTAGAAGAAATAGCAGAAGAAATTAGACTGAAAGGTGGTTTATAACTATGACATTTATATCAGAAAATAATTTAGCAGCACTAATAGGAACTTCCAATCGTACAGTTCAAACGTGGGGAAGAAATGGGCTTTATCCTCTTTGTCATCAGAATGGCATATCGGGATTTGATATGGAGGAGCTTAAGGCTATTCCAGAAGTTGATTCTATGCTCAACAGTAATTGGGAAAACGAATCTATAGTTGCTCCTCTGCGTCAATTCAATTCTGTAGAATTGTTTGCTGGTGGAGGTGGATTGGCTTTAGGTATGTCGCTGGCTGGTTTTCATCACGTGTTGTTGAATGAGTTTGAAACAGCTGCATGCAAGACGCTTAAAACAAATAGACCTGAATGGAATGTGATTGAGGGTGACGTGCGTCACATAGATTTTACTCCTTTAAGAGATAAAGTAGATTTTCTATCTGGAGGGTTTCCTTGTCAGGCATTTTCGTATGCGGGAAAAGGTGCGGGTTTTAATGACACCCGAGGTACGATGTTTTTTGAGTTAGCACGTGCCGTAAATGAAATTCAGCCGAAAGTTTTTATGGGAGAAAATGTTAAGGGTTTGATTTCGCACGAAAATGGCAGAACATTTACAACAATAAAAAATGTAATTGCTGAATTAGGTTATACACTTGTTGAGCCTCGTGTTTTGCGTGCAATTATGTACCAAGTACCGCAAAAACGTGAGAGATTGATTCTCATTGCTATTCGTAATGATATTGCTCAAAATGTTGAGTTTCATTGGCCTACACCATATCATGAAGTATTAACTCTTCGCGATGCGCTCTACAGAAGTGTTATTTATGATAATGATGTTCCTGTTTCTGAGGGTGCCCAATATCCGGAGAAGAAAAAGCGTATTTTGGCAATGGTGCCACAAGGTGGAGATTGGAGAAATCTGCCAGAAGATGTTGCCAAGGATTATATGGGTGGAAGTTGGGCGCTTGGTGGTGGAAAAACGGGTATGGCAAGAAGACTCTCATTAGATGAACCTTCTTTGACACTAACATGTTCTCCTTGTCAAAAACAAACAGAACGTTGTCATCCTATAGAAACACGCCCATTAAGTGTTCGGGAATATGCACGAATCCAGACTTTCCCTGATAATTGGGACTTTCAAGGAAGTATGGGTGATAAATATAAGCAAATAGGTAATGCTGTTCCTGTTAATTTAGCGTGGGCAATAGGTCGTTCACTAATCCGGCTTTTCAATGATATTCAGGAGATTATGCCTGAAGAAACGCAAGATTGTACAGAAGCAGTCAGAGAGATAATGCACAAGCAGTCGCAATTAGTAGTTGTAAAAGACCGCAATACACAAACTTCAAAAGTGGCAAGTAAATACCACGAGCTCAACTTCCTTGATCTCTTCGATCAGTATGCGCTGAATAGTATTACTGACAACAGTATGGCGCACGAGGATATTAATTGGGAGAAATACGGAGAAAAACCGCTTGAGACACCTATGGTGGATGAAACCAAGAATGTACTTGTATCGCTTGTAAAGAAAGACAACGAGAAGATGTTTCTTGATGGGTCTGCTACTATATACTATACCGGCAAGAAGTTTCCTACATCCGTGGCACTCAACAAACTGTATTACTTTATGCCTTATATAAAAGGCAAAGGTGTGCGTGATCTATTCTTTATTAAAATAGCCCGCTTAGGATACCGCAAGGAAGGAACACCGGAAGAAGATAAGAACGATCTCCGACTGGTGTTTGAGGTGCAGTTTGTAAAACAGCTCTTCGAGGACTATAAAACTATAGAATTGAAGATTTGGAGAACTTTCACGGATACTACTGTTGGCAATCTTATAAAGGAATAATAAAAATAAAGACTATGTCTAAATTCGCTATATACAACTACAATTTCTTACGCATAATAGAACCTAACGTAGAGCATCAATTAGAGTTCCCCGACTGGGAAAATGTAAATGTGAAAGAATCATTTGAAAATCGCCAGCAATTGCTTGAAGAGCTTTTGCTGGCTGATTACGATAAACCATTTCAGTTTGAGAATGCCAGAAAGAAACTTTACTGGCACAAACAGATAGTGAAACCACAAGATAATGTCTATGTGATGCGTGTGGCAAATGTTACTAATGTAACCATTACTGATGAACATTTGAAGTCTCAAAAATATGCTGATTATAGAAATTGTCTGGTCATCATCGACAATCGTCCTGGTATCCAACGTATCGCCATAGAGCAAAAATCAAAAGCTTTCAGCCGTACTAAGACGGTGGCTAATATAATCGAAGCATCTTTCTGCAAACTCCTGAAGAGTAAACTCCTGAAGGTAAAACTATCTGCGGTTTTTGGAACGAATGTATTCTGGAATATGCTGGATAAGTATCCTAATGGTTTCAGTAAAGTAACCTTTCACTTCCCTCATCTCAATTTAGACCGTCTTACCAAGGCAATGGACAATTACCTCAAAACTGCAAGAGAAGATTGGGATAGTGATCTGAGTTTTACTTTTGGAGCAAATGAGGGCGGTGCAGTGTCAATTGATCGCAACAATCAGCGTCAGGCAGCACTTATTGCTGGAGCATCTGGGGCAGGTACGTGGATTAAAATGCAACCTAAGGGCGAAAAGGGAAAGGCTATATTATGCGGTAAAGACCAATTCGTGGTGCGCGAACTTGATTCAGAGGTGTTCAACAATCTGTTGACAGGAGCACAGCCGATTCCTGGCTTGGAACAATCTGCTATGGATAAGGTGAAGATTTTTATGAAGGATATGCCTGATATATTCAGCCATTAAACTGCTTAAATGGATGGAAAAGTTTGAACGTTTTCCCGAGGAGAAAATAGTCTCCCTAAGAGGTCGTTATCGAGGTGATGATCTGTTTAGAACGTGGACATGGCTCCTCTGTTTGCTGGAACAGCAACTGAACGGACTAAATGCCGTGGAAATATGGAGTGAAACTGAAATGATTTGCCAGAAACTATCTGAAATCAAAGAACATCGTGATAATGAGGTGGAGTTTCTTTATGGAGATCTCGTGAAACGGCACCAGTCTGAGTCCACCGCCATAATCATTCTTACGGTTCTATTCACCAAGATGTGTGATGCTGCACCAGATGAAAAGGATGATGCTGCCGAGCGTAATCCAAACCGGGCTGTCTGTACGGTTTTGGCTCGTCTTTTGATGAATCCTGCCAACAGGCTTTTTTTTGAGAAATTAATCGCGGCATATAAAAGCAGACGCTACGATAACGAGGGAAATAAGATTATTTTACCCATAACAGATTATTTGAATGTGAAATCTCCTCTGGAATTGATGGATGAAGGAGCTAAGGCGAAAGTGGAGAAGTGGGTAGAAGAAATAGAAAACCGGACATTAAGAATCAGATACTTTTTGAATATAGATTGGGATGTTTACAAAAATATTTGGAGGAATATTTGTACTGAGCAAGAAATTTCCCTTTTGCTTAAAAAGGAACAACCTCGAAAAAATAAATGGGGGTTTAATCTGAAACTGGTAGCAAATGTTCTGGGCATTCTGCATGCTACACCTAATGACGGGAAGTTTGTGTTAGAGGGAAGTATTCAGGCTATCAGTGATGCAGTAGGAGTGAATGTGAGAGCCTATATTGCCAACCATGCTGATTTTGGAACAAGCAATACTACATTAACAAAGGAAATGCATGCTAAGATAAAGCAAATCATTTTATCAGCAATCGGATAAGAACCACCTGTTGCTGATAAAGATAACGAGGGCGTTGATGGAATCATTCTGTCAGCGCCCTTTTTCTGTCTGATTTTCAGCGGATAAGCTACTGATAAGAATTTGTCTTTTTATTTTTTAAGGCGTATTTTTATCTACTAACTAATATCCATATCTTTGTACTCGGATTTGGGAACAGAGCATTCTCATTTCCGAGTATTTTTTTTGTATCACCTGAGCGGAGGCGGGGAACCTCACAACGTGATTGAAGATGGCCATCGGGAATCCACGGCTTCTCTCGCAATACCGATCAGGAATCATGGTAGAAGCAAAACATGAAAAAACGGCGTTAGGCATTGCCTATGCAACCGTAGTGAAACTGGGCTATACGCATAGTCGACTGGTGAAACTCCATGAGGGCGTCAACTTCCATACTCTGAGAAAAATCAGAGACGGAAAGGAAATGAAGAATGTGACGGAACGTTTCTATCTGAAACTTTTCTTCGACTTGATCAACAAGGAATACAACCGACGGATGAATAGTGGCAGTGCTGGAGCCGTCAGTCTGCTTGTCGTGATGAAAGATATCCTTGAAGCGGAGCTGAAATAGACTAAAAATGGGGCGAAAAAGAAAAAGTGGTGGAAAGATGAGGGGGGATTCTTCCACTAAGTGTTTCAGCGCATTGAAAGACTTTCTATCTTTGCACCAGCTTTCAGCAAGATCGGAGCTTGAACTAATGAGCCTTAAAGGAAGGCGAGGTCTTGCATTAGAGATAATCATGAAAGGCGATTTTATGAGAGTGGTGCAGCAGGGCGAGCCTTTCGCTGTACAGAGTCAGAAGAGTGAGAACGGACAGATGATGAAATGCAACATCGTGTTGCAGGAGATGGGTGGCAAGTACGAAAACCAATATGCAGCTGCCATGCTGGGGAATGCGGCTCAGTGCAAATTCTATCCTGGCGATTTGGTAGTGGCTACGCTCAGATTCACGGCTCGTGAGTATAATGGTCAGGTTTATCAGGATATCTTAGTGACGGACATTGAAAAGCTTGGCAAGTAATTAATCTTGAATTGAAATGGGTGGAGTGAGAATTGTCCCGGGATAATTTGCGCAAACTGCTTACGACACTTCTTTCATTCATCCTAATTTTAATTTAAGAAATATGAAAAAAACAAATAATAAGCAGGTAAACAACCAGCAAGTGAATAATGATGACTGCCAGCATGTGCAGTTGGGTGGAACGGCTTACTATGATGAGAAGCAGTATTTTCTCTTCTGTCCTGATGCAGCCAATCAGCGTGTTGTGGAGAGCTTCCGACGTCATGGCGTGGCTCAGCAGATGCAAGACGGAACGTTTGATTTCGTGGCGCTTTCTAAGCAGAAAAGTCAGTCGAAATTGATTAAGAAACTGGCTCACGGACGTGTAAGCAAAACCAAGGATGGAGGCATCCAGCTCACCTTGAAGGTGTTTTGCGATGAAGGAATCAATATCGGCCATACGCTGGCTTCTGAGGCTGCAGAGGGAGCAGAGGCAGTAGTGGCTTATCAATTAAAAAGATAAATGAGCTGTTATTTAATTAAGGTGGAGAACGGGCACAAGGTTGCCCGTCCCATCACCACGGAAGAGGAATATAAGCAGCTGCGTGGAAGCAACGAGCAGAAGGCGAATCTTCGCCTTGCTCGTGCTGGAAACGATGCTGCGAAACGCAGACTGATACAATTCAATTACTCCGGGCATTATCCGCAGGGCGTAGTGAAAGGCATGAAATTGCCAAGTTCGGCTTTCGGCTTTGATATGGATGAACCAGAGGCTTTTGCCCAAGCTGCCCAACTGCTGCTGAAGGAGCCGGGCAAATACGGTCTGCTGATGTTGGAACGCAGCGCAAGACAGGGCGGTCATGCGGTGTTTGAGCGTGCAAAGGGCAAGACCATCTTGGAGAATCAAGTGAGGATTGCTACAATGCTGAAATGTGAAATGGATACGTCGGCTCACGACATCAACCGGGTTTACTTCACCACCACTTCGGATGATGAAGACCTACTCTTCCTCTCTCCACGACTCTTTCAGGATGATTACGACGAGGCTGCTGTGGCAGCTGAAGCAAGGGTTTTGGAGGATCGGGAGAGATTTGGAAAAGAGGAGTTGAATGAGGGTGCTCACAAGGCGAACAAGCATTACAAACCTTGGGAAAATCCGATGCCAAATGCTTCTGCTACGATTTTAGGCGGAGATACTTCTACTGGCTCTTCAGAGAAGAAAACAGGATCGACTGCTCCTGCAGCTTCTACAGGAAAGAATAGAACTTCAAATTCATCTGCTGGAACATTCCAAGTTTCAACTCCAGTTCCATCTGATCTCAAATATCTCGGAATTCCTTATTCCGACATCATCGCCAAATGGTGGCAGATGTATAATGACGGGCAGGAACCTGTAAAATCCAATCGCAATACATTGACTTTTGAGCTTGCCGTTAATCTCCGTCATATCTGCGGTTTCGACCGCAATCTGATGGCTCAGGTGATTCCCTGCTACGATGGTTTCCCTGATCAGGAAAAGATGGCTTGCATCAACTCGGCACTCAGTGAGAAAATCACGCAAATGCCGAAACGCCTGAAAGATGTTTTGTACGCTTTACGACAGGAAAAACTGAAACAGACTGCACAGAACGGCATTTCCGCCAAGGAGGACGAGGCTCTGGTGAATGCGCTGGACGAGGCTAATGCCAAGGACGAAATGTTCTATTTCAACGCTTTGCCCAAGATGCCACTGGGCGTGCGTGATTCTATCAATGCTGTGGGTCCTGCACTGGCAATGCCAGTGATTACTGCTATCTGTCCTGTCATCGGAATGCTTGCAACAGGTGTAAAGGTAAGCGTGCACGGAAAGATGAACTCGTTGAGCCTCATCAGCTATATCGCTGGTGATTTCGCATCTGGTAAAGGAAGTATTGATCCCGTAATAAATACTTGGACTTCTGAAGTAAAACAGATGGACAAAATGTACCAGCAGCAGGAAGATGAATGGCGTGCTAAAAAGCGTGCTGCTAAAAACAAGAAAGAGCAGCCGGAAGAACCGAAGCTGCCCGTAAGATGTCTCACATTGAACAATACCGTAGCCAATCTTGCCGAACGTCTTGCCAACACCGAAGGCAAACACGCCTTCTCGTTTACCCCTGAAGCCGATACCGTGGCGCAGAAATGGAAATCTGCTATGAGCGATTTCTCTGTGATGCTCCGACAGGCTTACGACGGAACGAGCTATGAACGAGAGGCAAGAAGTGCTGAGGCGGTGAATGTGCATATAGACAAGCTATTGTGGAATGTGGTGATGTGCGGAACGCCTGATGCACTTTACCGAGTAGTCAGCAATTATACGGATGGTTTCCAGAGCCGTATCATTGTGGCTCGAACACCAGACAACACTTTCACTCCGCTTACGGATAATCTCTTTGTGCTGACAGAAACGCAACGTGAACACATACGGCAGATTGCTCATCTCTTGCCCTTGATGGAGGGCGAAGTCGTTCTGCCTAAGTTGGAGACAAAAGGTAGGGAATGGCTGGAAGAGATCAGACTGGAAACGATGAAGAATGACGACAAAGTGAAAGCCCGCCAGCGTTTCCGTATCTGTCCCACCACGATGAGAATGATGACATGTATCATGCTCTGCAAGGTGGCTGAGACGCTGATCCAGAAGCATGGCTTTCAAGGTGCAGAAAAACAGCTGAAACAGAATCCGCTGATATGGAAGGAATTGATAGTCAAGATGCAGACACCTACCACGCTTGCAGCCTTCAATATCCTTGCCGATTATCAGTTGGACAATGCGCTCTACTTCTTCCGCAGCCGCATAGAAGATGCTTTCTCATCGAAGAGCTATTGCGGTCAGACTGCTTATGATCGTACCCGACGTGGCAGAAATGACTCCATCTTCGAGCGTCTGGACGTTACTTTCTCCTTTGAGCAGGCTTTGCAGCAAAGCATTGCCGTGAAGGGTGCAAACGTAACCCGGGAGGTCGTCAGACAGATGCTGAAAAACTGGAAGCGACAGGGATTGATAGGTGTGCTGCCTGATATGCATTATCAGAAGGTTCAGCCTACGGTATAAAAGAGTGCTTATAGGTACGTGATCATTAATTATTCCGGTCATTAACGGTCACGGTCATTTTCGGTCATTAAGGATTTTCAGTCAGAAATTCTTAATGACCTATCAACAAATCAAATGTATTTTTTAAATTTTCATTTTTATGGTAGTATACATTTATCGCCGTCATTTTACCCGCTGGGGGATTGAGGGCACATTAGTTATAAAGGGTACAAAAGTTTGTGATACCCTTGAACATCCTACATGTTATTTTCCTGCTGGGGAGTATGAGATAACTCTTTTTTCTCCCATCTTGGCCGGGGAAAAAAGTAGAAAAATGCCCATTGTCTTAATTCCAGGAATGTCAATATGGAATGTACTCCCTCGCATTGCTTATATTCAACCTGGTAATGGTCCGATGAGGCTGAAATACCGCAGCATCATCCTGGGCGAGTCTGTTCTCCCAGGTCTGGTGATTCACACTCAGGAATGCTTCGAACGATTTTATGAGCGATTAAGGAAAGCTATAAAGAGAAATGAATATATCTATTTAAATATCGTTGATTTGGGTAGTGATGAAATCCCAAAATCTGATTAGGATTATCTCACATACATTTTTCATTTTAAAAAAGTTATTTTATGCGTAATATCAAGGAAATCATCATTCATTGTAGTGCTACTAAAGAAGATAAGGACTACACAGTTGCCGACATCGACCGCTGGCACAGAGCGCGCGGTTTCAGAAAGATCGGTTATCACTTCGTCATCTACCGCAACGGCGACATTCACGTAGGCCGTTCTTTGTCAGAAATCGGAGCCCACTGCAAGGGGCATAATGCTATCAGCATCGGCATCTGTTACATCGGCGGTTTATCCAAGGATGGCAAACCGAAAGACACCCGTACCATAGAACAGAAGGCTGCCCTGCTGGATCTCATCACTCAGCTGAAGGAGGAATTCCCTCACGCCACCATCCACGGTCACAACGAGTTTTCCACCAAAGCCTGTCCTTGCTTCGACGTGAAGAAGGATTTAGCTCCCTATTTTACCGTCTCATTTTCTTTCTGAGCCATTGACTGAATGCCTCGTAAGCACTGATTTCCTCCTGGTGCTGTGGCTCAGCGAAGGTAAGTTGATCACCGGATGAATCGCCATACTGGTCTGGGAAGATAATCATCAGATTGGTGCCCGAGAAGAAGCGGGTGATCTCCTCTGGCAGACGTTCCAGGGCTGTCTTGTAGGATACTGTTCCCTTGCGGGCGGTAATCACTACCAACATGTGGTCGTTGGAAATCTGGGCTGCCAACTGTGGCATTTCGTTCCAATGGTTCATCAAGGCATAGTCGGCACGCACTTCATGATGGCGGTTCTGTATGTACTCATTGATGAGCGCCAAAGTTTCGGTGCGACCATGAAACTGGATACGACAGTCGAGATTTCCTGCCATTCGGCTGAGGCGTTCAAGCCAGCGGTAAAAGCCTGGTTCAAACTCTGCTCGTGATGGCACGGCTACTTGGATTCTGCGTATTGTATTCAACGGTTGTATGACGCGAGCCATGATGATCTGTCGGCTCAAACCATTGAAAAGACTCTGATGGAATTCGCCCCAGAATTTCGGAGAACGCTCCGGATGCATGTGCATGCCGATGATAATCTCAGAGCATTGGAACTCGTTGAAAGCATGCTTGATGCCATTGGCGATGTTGGCAGCAATACGAACCTGCGTCTGGGTCATCACATCGGTAGCTGCTGCTAATTGGCTGCAATGGTCGAGCAGTTGTCTGCCCTGTTCCTGGTTGTATCGCATGTCCTTATCATCGTAAACCACGTTCAGACAAACCAGTCCCCGGTTCAGTTTCTGATTCCTCACTAAGAGTGCCAAATCCATCAGGCTGTCGGCATATTCCGGGTATCTCACAGGGATGAGAATCTTCTCGTCATTGCCTTTCTTCTCGTCTTCAGCTTCCGGCAATTCCTTGTCTCGGAGGATAATCTTCTGGGACGACCAGTCGGTGAGGAGCGAGGAGATGATGCAGGTAAAGAGGATCATGATGACCACGCCATTGAGCATGTCATCATTCACCAGATAAGTGTTGGGGCCGATGAGGATATTCATTCCGACCATGACCATGGCGATACTGCCGGCTGCGTGGGCTGAGGTGAGTCCAAACATCATGTGACCTGAGGAAAGCGGAAGGCGGAAACCGAGGCATGCTGCATAGGCTGCTATGGCTTTGCCTAACGTTCCGAAAAAGACGATGCAGAAGATTACCCAGAGGATATGACCGCCCTGGAAGAGCAGGTTGACATTGATGAGCATGCCTACTCCTATCAGGAAATAAGGGATGAAAAGGGCATTGCCGATGAACTCCAAGCGGTTCATGAGCGGAGATACGTGGGGAATGTATCTGTTGAGGATGAGGCCGGCAAAGAATGCTCCGAACACGCCCTCGATGCCTACTATCTGGGACAAGGCTGCACTCATGAAAAGCATCGCCATGACGAAGATGAACTGCATGACGGCATCACTGTAGCGGCGCAGAAACCAGCGGGTGAGACGGGGGATGAGGAATATCATAAAACCGCAATAGGCTGCAAACTTGGCGGCGAAGAATATCCAGAAGAGTACGCCGTCATGCTCGCCAAACGAGGCAACGAGACCTGCTAAGATGACCAACGCTATCAGAAGCGAAAGCATACTGGACCCGACACTCAGCGTGACACTCGGTTTCTGCTGCAATCCGTATCTCGAAACTATCGGGTAGGCTATCAGCGTATTGGAAGCCATGATACAGCTGAGGAGGAGTGAGGCCTTGGTGGAGTAGTGGAGCAGGTTGACGCTCATGAGATAGGTCAGCGTAAACGGTATGAAGCAGGTAAGCAAGCCATAGATGAGTAGTCGCGACTTGTTTTTCTTCATACCTTCCATGTCCATCTCCAAGGCTGCGAGGAACATGATGTAGTAGAGACCCACCTTTCCAAACAGTTCGAAGGAGGAGTCTCGTTCCAGGATATTCAGTCCATACTTGCCGACAACGATTCCTGCCAACACCATGCCAATGATGTGTGGAATACGCAGTTTACCCATAATGATAGGGGCAAAGAGAACGATGAGCAGCACTACGAAGAAGATCAACGTAGGGTCGGTTATCGGGAAGTAATGTGTTAAGTTCAGCATAGGCATTCTATTTTTTTTTGTTTGCAAGTGCAAAGATACGTCGTTTTTTTGAATTGACCATACAAAATTACGGAGAATTATTTTCTTAGTGGTATTTAATGGTATTATTTCTCTTTCAGTTTGCATGTTTTATATTCATGCTCATCAATGCCTTTATTGTGGCACTCATGCGCATCGGGGGGGGCACCCGCACTTCACTTTTACCTTTGCACTCGGAAACAAGTTTAAACGAATTGGTT
>ERZ1034678.1528-NODE-1528-length-11396-cov-5.326162_pt1 | contig 11396 bp, 9 predicted proteins | sample MGYA00520640_ERZ1034678 | MGnify/ENA primary metagenome ERZ1034678 (study PRJEB33766, sample SAMN09781767) | gut metagenome | biome: gut microbiome | host: Homo sapiens | place: Madagascar | study: EMG produced TPA metagenomics assembly of the PRJNA485056 data...
GCATAATGATAAAGGAGGACATGAAGTCAACCAAGATAGACTTTGTCAAATACTTGTCTATATTGTCTCAATATTATCCTCTGACAGAAGATAAAATCAAAGAAGTTCTTAAAGGATATTCTGCTTATAAATCAAGAGAAGCTTATTATGCAGATTATGTAGCTTATTTGCTAGGGTTGGAACAAGAATCAAGAAAAGATAAATTCTGTCTTTTTAATTTTGATGCGGTCTTTCCTTCTGATTGTTGGAAAACACAATTTGTAAAACTAAAGACGAATGTATCATTCTTGAAGGCAAAAATGAACCTTGAAAAGGGAAACTTACTGACTTCATGGATAGATGCTGACTATTGGCTTTTTGGTTTGATTTATTTTATTGTGTTCAAACAAAAGGGACTGACTGGTGACATGAATAGATTGGCTGCTGATATAAATAGTGCTATTGCCGAAAAACGTAAAGATGAGAATTATGTAAAAAATACGAACAGAATCGGTAATTTACGTGACAGAATACTAAAATCAATTGAGATTTATGGAAAATATACATCATGATGTCCATACTTCATTTATACTTGAACCTTTGGAGAATATCTTAAAGAAGGGAATAACTCCAGGAACAGCCATAGATGATGGTATAAATGCTTTTCCTATTGGTGAGTATTTTATGCAGTCTTTGTTCTTACGAATGACAGGTGCTCAGGAACAGAAGATGAAATGTATATGTTGGGAATTAGCTACAAACAATTACCAATATCGCTATGAATTCCTTAAAAACAAGAGCTATGGCGAGTGCTCTTCCTATAAAGATAAAAATGAAATCTTGGGTGATATATTTTATAATATAGGAATCCAAAAGTCTGACGGAGTGTTTGCTATGTGGGATGATGTTGAATTGGATGTAAGGACTATAGATACAGAAAAGAAAAAATGGAAGGAAGAGGAGAAAAAATGGAGATTGAAAACAATAGACAAATCTATAGCAGCGAAGAAAGCCAAGGGGGCACCTCTAAGTCCTGAACAAGAACGTAAAATGAGAGATGGGATATTGGGCCAGTCTTATGATGAAGCTAAATTTCAAAAACATCTGGCAAAAACTAAAAAAGAAAAATTCATAAATAAGTCTTTAGAAGAGATTTATAAGTTGTTCGATGGTACGATTATGACAAAATGGTCAAAAAGAGAGTATGCGACTTTTATAAAGAAATATAAGGCGGATTTTAACAGTGTACATTTTTGCAAAGACAAAGGTGAACTTTTAGATTCTTATCTTCAGAAATTTTATGTTGAGGTTGTTTATAATTACAGAAATCGTTGTGCTCATAATACGGTTTCTTATCAACGTAATCTTCCTTCATTTGATGTCTTGTCCGATAAATTTTATTATAGGCAGAATTTTTTCTTCCGTTATGCCCTATTGCTTCTTATAGATAAAATCATAGTAAAGGCTTATAAATTCTATTTATGTCAAAAGGGATGTTTGGAGTATGGAATCGGTTGAATTAGAAAACATCCAAGTTTCTTTTTATAAGAGTGTTTGGGGAGAGAAGTATATGGATATGCCTCTTGGTCGTGTGCTGAATGGCATTCGTATTTGTGCATATGGTAAGGAGGTGAATGTCGCACGTGCTTGCTTATTCAATAGCGATAAAGCTGGATATGACAAAATCAAGTCTGCGCTTCCTGCTGTTACTTTTTGTGGAACATTCGCAAAGGGTCATAAGGCTGACGAATGTACTCATTATAATAACATACTTGTGATTGATATAGACAAGTTAGATGAAATTCTGTTTGAAAGCACGAGGGACTGCTTGATGCAAGACCCTTATGTGGCAGCTTTTTGGGTTTCTCCTTCTGGCAAAGGCTATAAGGGATTGGTCGAATTGCAATATGATGAAGACTTAATGGATTTGAACTTGAAAGATAGGCATAAGGCAGCATTTAGAAGTGTCTTTGCTTATTTGCTTGCTAACTACAATATTGAACTTGATGCAAGTGGTAAGGATATTTGTAGGCTATGTTATATGTCTGCCGATAAAAACATCGTAGTAAAAGACCGAGCAGAGCTATTCTTAGTGAAAGCAGAAACACCTAAGGAGGATAGTTGCGAAAATGCGTCAAAGGAATCCAAGAAGAAAACAACAGTTATAAAGGCTGTTGAACCCAAAAGTTGGAATGAGATATATGGCAAGGCAACCAATTATGCCTATAATGGGCAAAACAGGAGTATGCTTACCTATATTTATAAGAAGTTGCGAAAGAAAAATGTCTCAATCACTGATACTTGGGAGAATTGGGTAAAGGTAGCCTTTTCCATAGCTTCGAGTGTACATCCTGTGATTGGGCGCAAGATATTCTTGGACTTCTGTCAACTGGATGGGGCAAATCATGATGAAGCAAAAAGTGAACATTTGATTTGGGATGCGTATTCCAAAAATCAAGGAAAATGTAGCTTGAATACTATCATATACTTGGCAAGGCAAAAAGGTGTCGTGCTGGATAGATGAGACCGCATTCGTTGTGGTAAATATTGACATGAAATAATGGTATAGAAGGCATCCACCTGTCATGTCGTAATGAGGTGAAACTTATCTCTGAATCTTAATTTTTAAGTGCTATACCAAAATATAGCACGTAACGTTTGTCTTAGTAGCATCTTTTTGCCTATGCCAAGTTCTTTTGTCTCTCGTGATTTGGTGGTTATGAAACTCATCAAGGAACGTTGTAAGTTGGCTGACGCACAATCCGTCAGAGACCAAAAAGATGAGTTCATCAATAGATGGGATTTGAAGGGTAAGCATAAGCCATCTTCCCATGAGAAACTCATTCGTTCTTTGTTCCCTCCAAGAAAGCTATGGTGTGGTATAGGAAAAGAACGGAGAAATTTGGATACAAGTTCAAGAAATCTGTTGCGCTTGAAAAATACTTACCTAAAGGCAAAGAAGAATGGCTCAACGGCAAATTGGTATAAAGAGTTGTGCGTTTACGCCGATGGTATAGTTCGAATGGTGGATAATACGGAAGGTGAAATCCCCCCTCCTCATATTTCTGTGATAGAGAAAAAAGTAAAGAAAGAGAAATGCTTGATAGAATGCCGCCCAATTTGTTCATTTGATATAAAGGTAAAAATCATCTTTTCTCTTTTGAATAAATATCTGACAAAGTTATTTGATTCTTATTTCTATGATTGTTCGTATGCGTTTAGACTGCCAAATAACAAAGGTTATCATTTGCAACATCTAAATGCTGTATCCAAGGTTCGAGACTATAGGATTGCACATTTAGGGAAATCTTTGTATGTTGCAGAATGTGATATGCAAAAGTTTTATGATACAATAAGTCATGGAGTTATCAAGACTCGTTTTTCTTTGTTGCTTCATCGGGCTAAGAAGGATGGTAAAATAACATCAACAGAAGCCAAACTTGTTAGAAAATGGTTCTTTCGGTATGTGGATTGCTTTAATTTTTTGGAGCATATCTATCGTAATAACAAGAAACCTCATACCGATAACTTTTGGCATGGTATTAAAAATCCAAATGGATATGACAGTAGAATCAAATGGATAGACAAAGAAGACTATGGAAATGGATATTCTGTATTCTTGCGACAGGCAAGGAAGCGAAAGGGACATGTAGGTATTCCACAAGGTGGTGCTTTGTCTGGAGTAATTGCTAATATAGTGATGCATCATGTTGATAAGGCTGTTTATGAAGAAATTGGAGATAAAGATGTTCTTTATTGCAGATTTTGTGATGACATGATTCTAATAGGAACAGATAACAATGTGGTTGAAAAGGTCTTTAAAGCTTATAATCATGCAATAAAGAAAAGTCAACTAATCCCTCATCCTAATAAAGAGATAGATGTCGAGCACATGAGCGAATTTTGGAAAGGTAAAACAAGAGGACCTTATGAATGGAATGAAAAAGGAACTAATGTTTTTCCTTGGATAACTTTCGTAGGGTTTGATATAAACTGGCAGGGAAACTTGAGAATAAGAATAGCTTCTTTTAAAAGGCAGATTGCCAAACAAAACAAAATAGTAAACGAACTTCTTGTTCCTTATGCTCGAAATAAAACGCCTCGTTATTGTGCAGGAACAATAAAGGCAAGTTTGGTAAGCCGTCTTATAGGTATGAGTGTAGGTCGTGTGAAATTATGGGATTATCAAGATAATCCGAATGTTCATAGTTGGATGAGTGCTTTCTCTATTCTTGATGAAAATCCTTGGTCTGCAAAACAATTGAAGGCATTGGATAGACATCGACAAGTAGTAATAGCACGAGCTAACAAGAAACTCCTTTCAATTAAATGTACAAACAAGAAGAAAGGTAATAATCCAAGGGAGAATCAGCGTGAACGTTTTATATACAATGCTTGTCCTTTTAGCTATTATGGACAATGTTTTAAGTATAAAAGCAAATTAAGGAAATGATACAGATTCAAAAGAAACCACGCAACTCTAATCTTGAGTTGTACAGAATCATCGTGATGCTACTCATCGTAGCCCATCACTATGTAGTTAATTCTGGTTTGATGCCAGAGTTGGACAAAGACCCACTGAGTGCTAAGAGCATATACTTCTACCTCTTTGGCATGTGGGGTAAGACTGGAATCAACTGCTTTGTGCTCATAACAGGCTATTTCATGTGCAAGTCGCATATCACCATCCGAAAGTTCTTGAAGCTATTCTTGGAGGTGGAGTTCTATAACATCATCTTCTATGCGATTTTTACAGCAACAAGTTATCAGCCGTTTAGCGTGAAGGAAGCCTTGCTGATGCTATGGCCTGTCAAGTCGATAGCGACAGGATTCACAAGTTGCTTCTTGGTGTTCTATATGTTCATCCCCTTCTTGAATGTCTTGGTTTCGCATTTGGATAAGAAAATGCACGGCAGGTTGGTACTCTTGTGCCTTTTCACCTATACGCTGATGGGAACAATCCATCGCTTTGAAGTCTCGATGAATTACGTGTCATGGTTCTGTGTCTTGTATTTCATCGCTTCCTATATCCGTCTTTATGGATTCTGTCCAAGGCTCAATACCGCAAAATGGGGGGATTACTTTGTTAATGATTTGTCTGTCAATATTATCTGTGTTATTCATGGCATACAAGCAAAGTATAGGACAGCCACATTGGACTTATAGCTATGTGACTGATTCTAACACGTTGCTGGCAGTGTTGACCGCCGTAGCTTCCTTTATGTTCTTCAAGGACTTGAAGATGAAACACCATAAGTGGATTAATACGATTGCAGCGAGCACTTTTGGCGTGTTGTTGATTCATGCCAATAGCGACACAATGCGCCAATGGTTGTGGAAAGATATGTTGCATAATGCTGAAAGATATTATATGCCAGATGCTTGCCTCTATGCGCTGCTTGCCGTATTGAGTGTTTTCGCTATATGTATCGTGATTGATAATGTGAGAATCCATACGGTAGAGAAATGGACGTTTAAGATGATAGACAAGTATTTGTCAAAGCATCATTTTGAATAAGATAAACTCATAAAAAATGAAAGAGAGAAATTCCACGTTTGAACTTTTGAGAATCATAGCTATTATTTTTATAATGATTCATCATGTGGTTGTATTTGGACTTGGTGGTTGTAATTATGATACATCTACTCATTGTGAAGGAACTAATCCTTGGGTAAATGATATTTTGAACAGTTTGTGTATCATTGGTGTAAACTTATTTATTCTGATTACAGGATGGTTTGGAGTCAAGTCAGTAGTGAGAAGCTTGTATCGCTTGTTGCCTGTTTATGCTTGTGTCGTATTGTTTGTGATGATGCAAAGACAGAATGTCAGTAGAGATACTTGGAGTATGACGGGATGGTGGTATGTGCCGCATTACTGTATGTTGGTATTATGTTCTCCTCTGATAGAAAGTTCAATCAGAGGAATAACAAGTAGAAAATTCACATGGTATATGACTCTGCTAACTATTGTAACTTTTTTGTTTGGCTATCATTGGAAGTATATGAATGTTGATGGTTATAATTTTTTGAACTTTATATATCTCTATTATTTAGCTCGCTATTTAAAGTTGCAGAAGGAGAAAACTTATGCAAAATATCTTTTCAAGAATGGATTGTCAATATGGATAGGCTGTTCTATTTTATTAGGTGTATTCCATACTTGGCGTATTTTAGGGGGGCATGTTTATGACAGTAATTCTTATTTTGGTTATAACAATCCTTTAGTCGTTCTTTCGAGTATCGGGTTTTTCTGTTGGTTTTCGACTATGAATTTTAAGAATAAGATAGTCAATTTTATAGCAGGTGGAACCTTTGCTGTTTATCTTGTAAGTACGAAGGAATTTGGGCAATTGCATATCGGAAATATGGGAATGATGGCTTTTGAAAAGGCTTCTTATTTGGGTGTTGTGCTATATTCATTAATGCTAACGATAGTTATGTATATACCATGTTCTGTCGTATGTTGGGTTTGCAGAAAAGTTTCAATGCCCAAAAGAATGAAGATTTTCGTTGAAAAATATGAACATTAAGTTTTTATGTCACAAGATAATTTAAAATATCAAACAAAGAAAGGATTATATTGGAAATTTGCGGAGCAATTTTCCAATTATGGAATACAGTTTGCCATTGGAATTTTCATGGCACGAATGTTGTCGCCAGAGGATTATGGATTGACGGCATTGCCAGCTGTGTTCATGGCGATTTCAGGAATATTCGTTAGTGGTGGGTTTGGAACGGCTTTGGTTCGCAAGCCCGAATTGACAGAAAAAGACTTATCTACGGCTTTCTATTATAGTATGGGTGTTGGAATAGTATGTTACATTCTATTGTTTATAGCCTCTCCTTGGATAGCGGATTTCTATAATGCTCCAGTTTTGGTTCCTTTGATGAGGGTTACTGCTTTGAGCTTTTTGTATTCTCCTTTGGGGACAGGCCAAAGTGTCATCCTGCAAAGAAGATTGGACTTCAAGACACCAACGAAAGTATCTGTGGTATGCCGCATCTTGTCGGGAGTTATCGGAATCGTGATGGCTTACACAGGATATGGTGTGTGGGCTTTGGTTATCTCTGGATTCATCTCTGGTATCGTCGGACAAGTGATAACATTCTGGGTGGTTCAGTGGTATCCGAAGGCAGGTTGGTCTAAGGAATCTTTTAGGTATCTTTGGGGCTATGGCAATAAAATGATGGGGTCTTTTTTGATAAGTACAATCTATGAGAATATCGCTCCAGTTATCATTGGTAAATATTTCAGTCCGACACAATTAGGTATTTATAATCGTGCTCAAGGTTATGCCCAAATGCCATCTCAAAATGTGACGGGTACCCTTAAAAGTGTAACTTTTCCTGTGTTGAGTAAAATACAGGATGATGATGAACGTTTGGCAAGGTCTTATCGCAAGATGCTTCGGGTATCAGCTTTCATCGTCTTCCCTTTGATGATGATGTTGGCCGCCTTGGCGCGCCCATTGATACTTGTTTTTATTACAGTGAAATGGGAGCCGTGTATTATATTGCTTCAAATCATGTGTCTTAGTATGATGTGGTATCCAATTCATGCAATCAATTTAAATTTGTTAGAAGTAAAAGGAAGAAGTGACTTGTTCTTTAGGTTGGAAATCTTGAAAAGAGGAGTTGGAATAGGCGTTTTGTGTTGTTCTCTTCCTATGGGATTGGAAGCATTCTGCTGGGGAGGTGTTGTTGGTTCAATGTTTTCATTATTTATCAACACCTATTATACTGGCAAATTGATTCATGTTGGATATATACGACAGATGAGGGACTTAGGTCATATCCTATTACTTTCTTTTTTGATGTATGCAGTGATATGGTGTGTATTACAAGAGGTGTCCAATTTGTGGCTGCAAATTTTTGTTGGAGCATTGACTGGTGGATTGTTTTATTTGGGTAGCTCTTTTCTGTTTAAGTTCTCGGAGTTGAAAGAAGTGATGTATTTGTTCAGTAAAAAGAAATAGAGAAATGGCAAAGAAAATAATAATATATAATGTAAATAGCTATTTTGGTGGTCCTTTGGTTTTATCTGCGCTTTGTAAAACTTTACGTGAGTTGGGCTATGATGCAAGGGTGTTGTTTAATTATGCTTTCAATGTAGAACCGCAACAGAAGAAAGATTATGAGAGAGAGACCAAGGACTATTTGCTTCGCCAATGTATTTCGTATTATGTACACAAACTGTTTAAAAGGATACATTTCAAGAATAATTATCTTTTGAAAGAATCTCCTTTGACTAAAATGCCTGGAATAAAGATTCAACGTAATCCTTTTTTCAGCCGAAAGAATACGATTGTGATATATCCTGAGTATCTTTATGGAAATCCTTTGGAGGCAAAGCATGTTGTAAGATGGTTGCTGTATCATTATAAATTTGAAAATGTTCCAGAAGCATATGGAAAAGATGATTTGTTCGTGTGTTATCGTCAGATATTTAATAGTCCCAAATTAAATCCTTTGGGGTTGGAGCTAAAGATAAATTATTTTGATAGGCAACTTTATCGGCAGTATAATTTTGGTCCTCGCTCGGGAAAGTGTTATATTTTGCGAAAAGGACGAAATCGCAAGGATTTGCCAAAGTCCTTTGATGGTCCCGTGTTTGACAACAATATGACACAAGAGGAAGTGGTGAAAATGTTTAATGAGCATGAGTATTGTTATAGCTATGATACCCAAACGTTTTATACGACAGTGGCTGCTGTTTGTGGTTGTAAGCCAATTGTTGTGATGGAGCCAGGTAAAACGGTAGAGGATTATTTAGGGAATAACGAACAAGTGCATTATGGAGTGGCTTATGGTGATAGTCCAGAACAGATTGAATATGCAGTAAAAACAAGAGAAAAGAGAATAGCCTCTCTTGACTATTCGAAGTCTAATCAAGATAGTGTAAAAGCTTTTGTGGAAATTCTTGAAAATAAATTTGGAAAGTTAAAAAACGTAAAATATGAAAAATAATCCATTGGTGTCGGTAATAATACCAAATTATTGTCATTCAAAATTCTTGGATGAACGAATTGAGTCAATCTTGCATCAAACTTATCAGAACTTTGAGATTATTATCCTTGATGATTGCTCGCCTGATAATGGCGCAAGCAAAGCTGTTATAGAGAAGTATAGAGATAATCCACATGTGTCTCATATAGAGTATAATGAGCAAAATAGTGGCTCCACGTTTAGACAATGGAACAAAGGCTTCTCATTGGCAAAAGGCGATTTCATTTGGATCGCTGAGAGCGATGATAGTTGCAATGAAGTTCTTTTGGAGTCATTGGTAATGCGGTTAGTCATGCATCCCGAAGCAAGTGTGGCATTCTGCCAAAGTTTGGCTTTTATCAAAGAAAAAGGGGATATGGGATATGCAGGATATAGCAATGACAAAGATGTCGTCTTTTACGATTATATGGCAAAAAACTTTCATCATATAGTTAGTATTGCTAATGCGAGTTGTGCTTTGATAAGAAAAAGTTGTTTGGACAGAATAGAAAAACATTTTTTGAGTTTTATAGGAACTGGTGATACAATGATGTGGATGGAATTGTCGCAAGTTGGAGCTATCATATATTCGAAAGATGGTATTAATCATTTTCGTCGTCATATAAATAATAGTACAAACAAATTTATCTCAAAAGGAATTAATCAGAAAGAAGAAAAGATAATTGTAGATTATATGATAAGTAAGTTTCATCCTTCTAAAAAGGAAATTCGCGAGTTTGTGAAAGACTATGTTCGTTCCCGAATATTTGAGATGGCAGGTGAGAAGAAACTTAAACAAGAACTATATAAGGTCTGGGGATTCTCTAAAAGTCAACAGATAGAACTACGTTTGGAAGCTTGGATTAACAAAATGGTCTCATTAATAAAAAAATAATAATGCAAATTGCAAAAGTAATTAGTAAGTTAGTAAGAAAGATTCAAAGGCTTAAAGATAAAAAGATATGCTTGCGTAAATTGAATGCGGAAGAGCCTTTAGAGCTAAAGACTTATGATGGAGGAAATGAAGGCTTGCATCCCTCTTGCCTTTACTTTTCTAATGGTTGGAATGGATATAAATTTTGGTTTGTGTTCACTCCTTATAAAGATATGAATGATGCCATAGAGAATCCATGTGTTTATGTTTCGCAAGATGGAGAGCATTTTGAATCGTTAGCTGGTGCTAACCCTTTGGACGATATACTTCTACCAAAAGAACAGGAGTACAATTCAGACCCAGAACTGGTGTATAATTCTGATTTGAATCGCATTGAATGTTGGTGGCGAAGAGTCCAAAGAGATAAATATCCGACAGAGGAAGGTAAGAACCGAGAGATAATATATCGTCGATATACATACGATGGAAAAACTTGGTCTGAAAAAGAAGTGATGCTCAACTTGAAGAATCCTTTCGATGAAACACGAATGTGTATCAGCCCAGCACTGATTTATGAGATTGGAATTTATCGTATGTGGAGCTCTTCCGCAGAGGATTTTGAGGGCAAGCATCGCACGATAAATTATTATGAAATGGTAGAGGGTGCAGCGATGGTTTTGAAGTCAAAAGTCCAATTGAAAAAAGGTACGATTTCTCATTTGGATGTTATTCATGATAATGGGAAATATTGGCTGATTGGTAATGATGCTATTGTTGAAGGGAACCCATTAAAACTATATTCATTCGATTCTCCCAATGACTGCGTTTATAAATATGAAGGAGTTGTTTTAACAAAGGGAAAACGAAATCAATGGGACGATAGGGTTACCTATCGCCCAACTGTCGCAGTTGTGGAAGGGCAACTTTGGTTGTATTACAGTGCATATGGGAGTAAACCTAATACCAAAAACCATATTGGGTTGATAAAAAATGTGAGTTGGAAACATATGCTTAGTTGTTATGTACAATAAAATAACATCTTTTATGGGATTAAACAGCATCCTGTTATTGTAAAGCAAGATGAGGATTATGTTTTAGCAAAGTTTACTAAGGAATGATAGGAAAGATAAAAGGTATATTGCATCGTGGAGTCCATTACCTACTTCATGGGGTGTCTCATGTTACAGTTGAGGCTAAAATACTTCAAGTACATGCTTCGGGACTTCTTGAAAATCGTGTAGTTTTAATCACAGGTGGCTCTTCTGGTATTGGTAAGGCTATTGCCAAGGCTTGCCTTGAAAGCGGGGCAAAGGTTGTCATCACTGGAAGAAATGAAGAAAAACTTCATCATGCAGTTGATGAATTACGAGAAGTTGCTACGGCCATTTATCCAATGATTTTGGATAATAGTGATGTCAAGAAAATGAAAGATGCTATTTGGGAAGCGGAAAGATTGGCTGGTGCAAAACTTACGACCTTAATAAATAATGCAGGTATTGCCTTGGGCTCTTTTGACCATTTGGAAGAAGAGGAGTTCGATAAGGTGTTAGATACC
>ERZ1034678.1531-NODE-1531-length-11384-cov-17.451408_pt1 | contig 11384 bp, 8 predicted proteins | sample MGYA00520640_ERZ1034678 | MGnify/ENA primary metagenome ERZ1034678 (study PRJEB33766, sample SAMN09781767) | gut metagenome | biome: gut microbiome | host: Homo sapiens | place: Madagascar | study: EMG produced TPA metagenomics assembly of the PRJNA485056 data...
TTGTAGAAATAATTAATATACTTATCATAGGATTTTAGTGCTTTTTCAAGAGCTAAGAAAGAATCGTTAGCTTGTTCAGGAATAGGTAAGGAATATAAATTATTTTTTAACTCTTGAAGAGAAGAAAGTTTATTTTCTATATCTGTAACTAAAACCTTTAAATCCCTATTTGATTCTTTTATTAGGTTAGCTGTTTCAAAAAGTTTTTCATCCATTGAAGAAAGTTTAAGAAGTAATGATTTCATAGAAACAACAAAATCATTCTTTTGGCTTTGGACAAAGCCTTTATCTCTATTAGTTTTTATTAGCTCATTTATATAATAAAAAATATCCTGTAGATAATTATTTCCCTCTTTATATAGATATACAGGTATTAAGTTAGACCTACATATAGAATAATAATTTTCACATTCTTTCTTTAATTTTGAAGCAATAGCGTATTCATCAGATATATTTAAAGCATCTGGAGTTTTCAATATAGAAAGTAATTTATTAAACAATTCTATATTTTTATCTAATCCATCCTTAAGTGGAGAGGATAAATTTTGATGCTTTTGAGAAACTTTTAAAGATTTTAAAGCCGAATTTGTTTCTTGAAGTTTCTTTAATTTATTTTCTATAGAACTAACATAATCTTCAGATGTTATACTATCTTCAGAAAAATCATAAGTAAGATTAATTTCAGAAATAGTTCTTCCTAGGTCTTCAAGTTTAGATTTTTCATTATGTGATCTGAAAAATAAAAAACCTATTATAAATATTAATATAAGAACTGCAAATATTATATATATTAAGGAATTATCAATATATTTTTTATATTTAAAGTCCATAGCAAGTACCCCCTTATATAATTTTCTATTAAAATATATGAGAGAATGTATAATAACATTACCTAGAATATGTAAAACTGAAAAGAAATCATTTAAAATGTATCTTATAATTAGATTTTTATTGTATAATTTAATTGTTACGGTAATGGAGGTGAAATTTGTGCAAGAATTAATAATGATATTTACAAATAGTTTAAAGGATATATCTATTTGGTCCATCATAGATATATTAATTGTAGCTTTTATATTTTATAGGGGATATATATTAATAAAAGAAACAAGGGCAGAGCAATTATTAAAGGGAGTAATATTATTATTGATTTTAATTCCTATAAGCTATGTTTTAAGACTTCAAATGTTAAATTTTATATTAACAAAAACATTGACCATAGGTGTTTTATCAATAATTATTATTTTCCAACCAGAAATAAGAAGAGCATTAGAACATATAGGAAGTACTGCTTTTGATGATTTTCATGTTATTCAAGATGATCAAAAATTAGAGGAAGTTATTGATCAACTTATAGTAGCAGTAGAGGATATGGCTGAAACTAAAACTGGTGCCTTAATAGCTATAGAGCAAGGGACAGGATTAGCAGAAATAATTTCTACGGGAACCCAATTAGATGCAGTAATAACTTCTGCATTAATAGAGAATATATTCTTTAAGAACACTCCATTACATGATGGAGCAACTATAATTAGAAATGATAGAATCGTTTCAGCAGGTTGTGTCTTACCATTAACAAATAATAATACTATAAATAAAAAACTTGGTACTAGACATAGAGCTGCTATAGGGTTATCTGAAATATCAGATGCTTTAGTTATTGTTGTTTCAGAAGAAACAGGAGCTATATCTTTAGCTGTAAAAGGTAGATTAACAAGAAATTATGATGGTAAAAAATTAAAAAATATATTATTAAAAGTTATGAGAAATAGACGTGATAAGAGAGGGAAAACTTATGGAGAGAAGGTGAAAATATGCTTAAAAAAATTGAAGGAAAGAATTTCTTAGTAAAATTTATATGCTTATTATTATCCTTTTCTCTTTGGCTATATATAATAAATGTAGAAAATCCAGTGAGAGAGCTTAAATTAAATAACGTGCCAGTTCAGGTTGTTAATAGTGAAGTACTTAAGGATTATGATTTAGTAATGGTTCCTAATCAAAATCTGACTGTGGATTTAGATTTAGAAGGGCCATCTACTGAAATATATAAGGTCAAAAAAGAACAATTTAAGGTGGTCGTTAATTTAAGTGAGTATGTTTTAAAAGAGGGAGACAATAATATACCAGTACAAATAGAAAGTTATCCTAATAATATAAACATAAAAAACAATGGATTTCTAAGGGTAAATGTTATTCTTGATAAATACCAAGAAAAAAGTTTGCCTATTGTTAGCAAAATAAAGGTAAATACAGAGCATGGTACTTATGCAGATAAAATAAATATAAGCCCACAAAATGCCACTGTATCTGGAGCTCAATCCTTAGTAAGTAAAGTTAAGACTTTAGAAGTAAAGGGTGAGATAAACGATGTTAGTAAGGCAGTTAATATGAATTTGCCTGTTGTGGCAGTAGATGGAGAGGGCAACGAAATTAAGGATGTTAATATAAGACCTAATAAAGTAGACGTATCCTTTGGAGTTAAGAAATCTAAGGAAGTACCAGTTAGTGTAATTACGACTGGCACTCCTAAGGATGGGCTAGCACTAAAATCAATAACACCAAGTATTGCAAAGGTGACTTTACTTGGATCAGAGGATGCTTTAAGTAAGATTAGCTCTATTGAGACATCACCAATAGATGTTTCACAGTATGGAGATGATTCAGAGGTATCAACAGTACTAAAAATTCCGGATGGAGTAAGTTTAGCCTCTAATGATCAATCTCAAATTAAAGTTAAATTAGATTTTAGTAAAGATGATCAAAAGGAAATAGAAGTACCAGTAACTACAGAGGGTACGTTAGATGGATATACTCCAGAATTAGATACTAAAACTATAAAAGTAACAATTAATGGCCCTGAAGATTCAGTAAATAGTATTGATTTAAGTAATTTTAAATGTACTATAGATATATCAAAGCTTACAGCTGATGGAGGAAGTGTAAAGCCTAATATATCAAACTCTTACGATAATATAAAGGTTGTTAGTACAAATCCTAAAGAGGTTAAGGTAACCTTTAAAAAGAATACTAATTCAACAGAAAGTACAGAGAATAATTCTACAAAACCAAGTGATAATTCAAATAATAATACTTCAAAGGGAAGTAATAATGAAAACTCAAACAATAAACAATAAATATTTACCACAGATTACTTTAAGCGTATTCTGTGGTAAAATAATTTACTAAAGAAATAAAATGGAGGAAGTTTTATGACTATTAGAATAAATAACATTAGTTTAGATATAAATGAAGATTTAAGTCTTTTAAAAAATAAAGTAGCTAAAAAACTAAGGATGTCTAAGGATGAAATTGGAGATATAAAAATAATAAAAGAATCTTTAGATGCAAGAAAAAAGAATCTTATAAAGTTTAATTACTGTATAAACATAGAACATGAAGATGAAGAAAAAATAGTAGCTAGACTTAATGATAAGGATGTAAAGATAGATAAGGTAAATTATGATTTTGATTTTAATTTTGGGGAGAAAAAACTTCAGCACAGACCAGTAGTTGTAGGATTAGGGCCAGCAGGACTTTTTGCAGCTCTTTTATTAGCTAAGAAGGGATTTAATCCAATTGTCTTTGAGAGAGGAGAAGATGTAGATTCTAGAACTAAAACTGTAGAGGAATTTTGGAGAACTGGAGAATTAAATCCAGAGTCAAATGTACAGTTTGGTGAAGGTGGAGCAGGAGCATTTTCAGATGGAAAACTTACAACTAGAATAAAAGATACAAGATGTGATTATGTTCTTGATGCCCTTGTGAGAAATGGAGCACCAGAGGAAATAATATATAAAGGAAAACCTCATGTAGGAACTGATATATTAAAAAATGTAGTTAAGAATATAAGAGAAGAAATAAAAAGACATGGTGGAGAAGTTCATTTCAATTCAAGGTTTGAAGGAATAATAAAAAAAGATAACAAATTAAAAGGTATAAAAGTAAATGGAGAAGAAGTACCTTGTGAAGTAGCAATTTTAGCTTTAGGACATAGTTCTAGGGACACATATGAAATGTTATTTAATGAAGGTGTATTTATGAAGCAAAAACCCTTTGCTATTGGAGTTAGAATAGAGCATCCACAAGAAATTATAAATTTAAGTCAGTATGGAGAAAAATATGCTAACCATCCAAGATTAAAGGCTGCTGAATATAGATTAGCATATCAAAGCAAAACTTTAGATAGAGCAGTTTATTCATTCTGTATGTGTCCAGGAGGCGTAGTTGTAAATGCTTCTTCAGAGGAAAAAAGATTATGCGTAAATGGAATGAGCTATCATGCTAGAGATAAAGAAAATGCTAACTCTGCTCTAGTTGTAACTGTAGGTCCAAATGACTTTGGAGGAGATCATCCTTTAGAAGGAATGAAGTTCCAAAGACACTATGAAGAACTTGCCTTTAAACTAGGTGGAGAAAATTATAACACTCCAGTTCAATTAGTTGGAGATTTTATGAAAGATAGAGTTACAACTAAGTTAGGAAAAGTTAATCCAAGTGTATTAAGCAACGGATATAGATTTGAAGATTTAAGAAAGTGTTTACCTTCTTACGTAATAGATGGATTAAAAGAGGGAATAACTGATTTTGATAGAAAGATAAAGGGATTTGGACATAGTGATAGTGTATTAACTGGTATAGAAACAAGAACATCAGCTCCAGTTAGAATTGAAAGAAATGAAAAGTTACAAAGTATATCTTTAGAGGGTTTATATCCAGCAGGAGAGGGTGCTGGCTTTGCAGGCGGTATTGTTTCAGCAGCTGTAGATGGATTAAAAGTAGCTGAAAATATAATGAAAGAATATCATGTTTAAAATTTAACAATTTAATAAAAAATAATAAATTGAATATTCTGAAAACTAATGTTTTCAGAATATTTTTTGGTAGAATATAGTTATGGAGAATTAATTTTGAATTGATAAATTTATATAGTCAGTTTTTTTTTGTTTACAATTGTTATAAATTTAACAAAATTCAAGGAAGAGGGTTGAGTATTATGGCTAAAAATTTTAATGAATTGTTTTCAAAACTAAGAGAAAATAGTATGAAAAAAGTTTCTGTTGCAGTTGCTCAAGATGAACCAGTTTTAGAGGCTGTAAGAGAAGCAAAAGAATTAGGAATAGCTGAGGCTGTTTTAGTTGGTAATGAAGAAAAAATAAAAGAAATAGCTAAGAAAATAGGTATGAATTTAGCTGACTTTGAAATTATAAATGAACCTAACGATAAAAAAGCAGCATTATTAGCAGTAGAACTAGCATCCACAGGAAAAACTGATATGGTAATGAAGGGTCTAGTTGATACTGCTACTTTTTTAAGAAGTGTCTTAAATAAAGAAGTTGGCTTAAGAACAGGTCAATTAATGTCTCATGTATCTGTATTTGAAATACCAGGAATGGATAGATTACTTTTCTTAACAGATGCAGCTTTTAATACTTATCCAGAGTTAAAAGATAAGGTATCAATGATAAATAACTCAGTTAAGGTTGCACATGCTTGTGGAGTTGAAGTTCCTAAGGTAGCTGTTATAGGGGCGGTAGAGGTTGTAAATCCTAATATGCCAGCAACAATAGACGCAGCATTATTAGCTAAGATGAATGATAGAGGACAAATAAAGGGATGTATAGTTGATGGACCATTTGCCTTAGATAATGCTATATCAGAGGAAGCTGCAGAGCATAAAGGGGTAAAAGGAGAAGTTGCAGGAAAAGCAGATATATTATTATTACCAAATATAGATGTTGCAAATGTAATGTACAAGACTTTAACTTACATGTCAGAATGTAAGAATGGTGGATTATTAGTTGGTACATCAGCTCCAGTTATATTAACTTCTAGAGCAGATAGTTTTGAAACAAAAGTTAAATCAATAGCTATAGCAGCAGTGGTTGCTCATGATTTAAAGTAGAGAATTTTGGGGGAGGAAAGTTATATGGCATATAAATTATTAATAATAAATCCAGGGTCTACATCAACTAAAATTGGTGTTTATGAAGGTGAAAAAGAAATCTTAGAAGAAACTTTAAGACATTCAGCAGAAGAAATACTAAAATATGATACAATATTTGATCAACTTGATTTTAGAAAAGAAGTTATTTTAAAGGTATTAAAAGAAAAAGGTATTGACATAAATGAGTTAGATGCTGTTGTTGGAAGAGGTGGAATGCTTAAGCCAATAGAAGGTGGAACTTATGAAGTCAATGAAGCTATGGTTGAGGACTTAAAAATTGGGGTTCAAGGACCACATGCTTCAAATTTAGGTGGAATATTATCTAATGAAATAGCAAAAGAAATTGGTAAGAGAGCATTTATAGTAGATCCAGTTGTTGTTGATGAAATGGAAGATGTAGCAAGATTATCAGGAGTTCCAGAATTACCTAGAAAAAGTAAATTCCATGCATTAAATCAAAAGGCAGTTGCTAAGAGATATGCAAAAGAACATAATACTTCATATGAAGATGTTAATTTAATAGTCGTTCATATGGGGGGCGGAGTTTCAGTAGGAGCACATAGAAAAGGTAGAGTTATAGATGTAAATAATGCATTAGACGGTGATGGACCATTTTCACCAGAAAGAGCAGGTGGAGTTCCTTCAGGTGAATTATTAGAAATGTGTTTCTCAGGAAAGTATAGCAAAGAAGAAGTTTATAAAAAGTTAGTTGGAAAAGGCGGATTTGTTGCTTATGCTAACACAAATGATGCAAGAGATTTAATAAAGCTATCACAAGAGGGTGATGAAAAAGGCTCATTAATATTTAATGCTTTCATATATCAAATAGCAAAAGAAATAGGATCAATGGCTGTAGTTTTAGATGGAGAAGTTAATGCTATAGTATTAACTGGTGGAATTGCATATAGTGATTATGTAACTAATGCTATAAATAAAAAAGTAAAATGGATTGCACCTATGGTTGTATACGGTGGAGAAGATGAACTTTTAGCTTTAGCACAAGGAGCTATAAGAGTTTTAGATGGAGTTGAAGAAGCAAAGATATATAAATAGATTAATTAATATATATAAATTTGAATAGTTTAGATTGTTTAAGGGAAGAATTTTGTAATTCTCCCTTAAATTTTGTTTTAAAAAAGTGTTCATAAAAATCTGAAATATTTATATTTCACAAATATTATGTTAGAATAATAACGACGATTTTTAAATTAACTGATTTTTACAATGTATGAGTTGAGGTTTAGTATTAAGTAAAAAACCAAAAATTGGAGGAACAGCATGAATAAAATAATAATCAATGATAAGACTATCGAATTTGATGGTGACAAGACGATACTTGACTTAGCAAGAGAGAATGGGTTTGACATTCCAGTGCTTTGTGAGTTAAAAAATTGCGGAAACAAAGGACAATGTGGAGTTTGTCTTGTTGAGCAAGAAGGAAATGATAGACTATTAAGATCTTGTGCAATAAAAGCTAAAGATGGAATGGTTATTAAAACTGATAGTGAAAAAGTACTAGAAGCTAGAAAAGAAAGAGTTGCAGAACTTTTAGATGAGCATGAGTTCAAATGTGGACCATGTAAAAGAAGAGAGAATTGTGAATTCTTAAAACTTGTAATTAAAACAAAGGCAAGAGCTCACAAACCATTTGTAGTTGCAGATAAATCAGAATATGTAGATGACAGAAGTAAATCAATAGTTTTAGATAGAAGTAAATGTGTTAAATGTGGTAGATGTGTTGCTGCATGTAGAACAAGAACTGCTACTAACTCAATAAAATTCCACAGAATTGATGGAGTAAGATTAGTAGGACCAGAGGAATTAAAATGTTTCGACGATACAAATTGTTTATTATGTGGACAATGTGTAGCTGCTTGTCCAGTTGATGCATTATCAGAAAAATCACATATTGAAAGAGTTCAAGATGCATTAAATGATTCAGAAAAGCATGTAATAGTTGCTATAGCACCAGCTGTAAGAACATCAATGGGTGAATTATTCAAAATGGGTTACGGCCAAGATGTTACTGGAAAATTATATACTGCTTTAAGAAAACTAGGTTTTGATAAAGTATTTGATATAAACTTCGGTGCTGATATGACAATAATGGAAGAAGCTACTGAGCTTATAGAAAGAATAAAAAATAATGGGCCTTTCCCAATGTTAACTTCATGTTGCCCATCATGGGTTAGAGAAGTTGAAAACTACTTCCCAGAATTAGTAGAAAATCTTTCAACAGCTAAGTCACCACAACAAATATTTGGTTCAGCATCAAAAACTTATTATCCTCAAGTTGCTGATATAGATCCTAAAAAAGTATTTACAGTAACTGTAATGCCTTGTACTTCTAAAAAATTCGAAGCTGATAGACCTGAAATGGAAAACGAAGGAATAAGAAATATAGATGCAGTTATAACAACTAGAGAGTTAGCTAGAATGATAAAGGCTGCTAAAATAGATTTTGCTAAATTAGAAGACAGTGAAGTAGATCCAGCTATGGGTGAGTATACTGGAGCAGGTGTTATATTTGGAGCTACTGGTGGAGTTATGGAAGCTGCTTTAAGAACAGCTAAAGATTTCATGGAAAATGATAACTTAGACAATGTAGATTATGAAGCTGTTAGAGGATTAGCTGGAATAAAAGAAGCTGAAGTAGAAATAGCAGGAAATGAATATAAATTAGCTGTTGTAAATGGAGCTGCTAATGTATTTGAATTAGTTAAGTCTGGTAAAATAAATGATTACCACTTCATCGAAGTAATGGCATGTCCAGGTGGATGTGTTAACGGTGGGGGACAACCACATATCTCAGCTGAAGATAGTGATAAAATTGATATTAGAGAAATAAGAGCTTCTGTTCTTTACAATCAAGATAAGAATTTAGAGAAGAGAAAATCACATCAAAACTCAGCTTTATTAAAAATGTATGAAAACTACATGGGTAAACCAGGTCATGGAAGAGCTCATGAATTATTACACATTAAATATAAAAAATAATATTTAAAAATAGACAGGATGTTTAATGCATCCTGTTTTTTTATTTAAAAATATCACAATAAAAATAAAATTTATACACTTTATTTAGATTATCATACAAAAAATAAGGAATTCTTTTGTAAATAATGCTCATAGATGAAAACGGTTAATGGGTATAAAATAAAATTATAAAAGGAATTCGAGAAAATAATTTAAATTTATGGGGGGTTATTAATATGGCAAATTTATCACTTAAACATATTTATAAAGTTTATCCAGGAGATGTTACAGCAGTTAAAGACTTTAACTTAGAAATAGCTGACAAAGAGTTTATAGTATTCGTTGGACCATCAGGTTGTGGTAAGTCTACTACTTTAAGAATGATTGCTGGATTAGAAGAAATATCAAAAGGTGAATTATACATTGGAGATAGATTAGTTAACGAAGTTGAACCAAAGGAAAGAGATATAGCGATGGTTTTCCAAAGTTACGCACTATATCCACATATGACTGTATATGATAACATGGCATTTGGACTTAAATTAAGAAAAGTTCCAAAGGATGAAATAGATAAAAAGGTTAAAGATGCTGCTAAAATACTTGATATAGAGCATTTATTAGATAGAAAACCAAAGGCTTTATCAGGAGGTCAAAGACAAAGGGTTGCCTTAGGAAGAGCTATAGTAAGAGAACCTAAAGTATTCTTAATGGACGAGCCTCTATCAAACTTAGATGCTAAATTAAGAGTTCAAATGAGAACTGAGATCTCTAAATTACATCAAAGATTACAAACAACATTTATATATGTTACACATGACCAAGTTGAAGCTATGACAATGGGTACAAGAATAGTTGTTATGAAAGATGGTATAGTTCAACAAGTTGACTCACCACAAGAAATATACAATAACCCAGCTAATATATTCGTTGCAGGATTTATAGGAAGTCCACAAATGAACTTTATAGATGGTACTATAAAAGAAGAAGGCGGAAAATATTTTGCTTGCTTCCAAAGTGAAAAAATTGAAATGCCAATGGATAAAGCAAGATTATTAAAAGAAAAAGGATATATAGGAAAAAATGTTATAATAGGTATAAGACCGGAACATTTAGATGATGACCAAGAATTAGTTGCAGCAAATCCAACAACAGTAATAAAATCAAAAGTTGAAGTTACAGAGTTAATGGGAGCAGAAAGTTATATCTACACTAAACTTGGGGACCAAAACATAACAGTTAGGGTAAATGGAAGCACTAAGTTACAAAATGGTCAAGAAGCTAAGTTCTACGTTGATGCTAATAAGATTCATATATTCGATAAAGAAACTGAATTAAAATTAGTTTAATCAGCAATAGCTTTAATATAGAGGGGTAATTAATATGTACAGTTTTTATAAGTTCTTAGAAGAGTTATATTTAAATACTAAAATACCTTTTATAGTTGTTTTGGATGACAAGAAATTTGTACTATCAGATTTTGATAATTATGATAATGTTTCTTTAGAATTAGAGGTTAATGGTAAAAAGGGAAAAATAATAACTCAAAAGGAATATGAAAGCTGTACTTCTTTATTAAGATATTTAATTGAAAATAAGATTAAAGAAGTTTCAAGTAACAAGGAAAAACTTATTAGGAAGGCCTTAAATGGAGTTACTATAGACAAAAATATTATTCATAAGGAATTAGGATTTTTAAAAGGTGATTTCTACATAATTAATGTTTATTTAGCTTCAAACCTTCAAGAAGGTTTAGAACTTGTTAATGAATGCTATGGTAATAAAAATATAGTTAGCATTTTAAAAGAGGATAATATAGTAATTATTGGTGCTTTAGAAGATGTTGATGATCACGTTAATAGTATAAAGGATTCTATTGACTCAAACCTTTATGTAAAATGTTATATAAGCTATATGAAATTAAATAATATAAATGAAATAAAAGAGGCTTATGAGATAAATATGTCTAAGATAAATCTTGCAATAAAATATGATTTAGATGAAGTCATTTATGGAGAAAGAGATTTACTTTTTGAAACTTTAGTTGATTCCATAGATGAGGACTTAAAGATGAAGATGTATGAAGATTTTGGGTTAGGATTTTCTAAGTTGGATAGAGAGATGATAAAGACTATAGAAACATTTTTTAAGTGTGGACTTAATATAAGTGATGCATCTAAGGAATTATATGTACATAGAAATACTCTCATCTACAGATTAGATAAAATTCAGAAGTGTACATCTTATGATATAAGGAATTTTAATGAAGCTGTAATATTTAAAATAGCTTTCTTAATATGGCGTGGTAAAGAAATAAATAAGTAAGTAATATAATTAAAAGTATATTTATGATAGTAGGAAACCGTATCAAAGGAAAGGATTAAATTAATTTTGATACGGTTTTTGTTTTATAGTTAACTTTTATCAAATATAAAGTTTAAATAGAAATTAAATTATTTAATTA
>ERZ1034678.1535-NODE-1535-length-11364-cov-9.321868_pt1 | contig 11364 bp, 7 predicted proteins | sample MGYA00520640_ERZ1034678 | MGnify/ENA primary metagenome ERZ1034678 (study PRJEB33766, sample SAMN09781767) | gut metagenome | biome: gut microbiome | host: Homo sapiens | place: Madagascar | study: EMG produced TPA metagenomics assembly of the PRJNA485056 data...
TATATTTATTATAAGCTTTGTTTTTAAAATGTTAGATAAAAAATGATAAAAACTAAGACATAAGAAAAGCTGAGCTAGATAGCTCAGCTAAGATCTTATTCAATATATCCTTTAGATTTCATATCTTCGTAGACGAATTTTACTACTCTTCTAGCTTCTGGATGTGCATCCAAAGCTAATCTTTGGAAGAAGATATGTTTCCATTCTGCTAAGTTTGCCGTAATTGTTATTTCGGCTTTTAAGTTTGTCGGAAGAACTGCTCTTGCCTGCTCGGGCTTTGCTCCTTCATGCAACAATTCAAAGTAAGCTTCTGCGGCATTGTTGAATGCTATGTCATACATGGCTTGATGATCGACATAATCTATAGGCTTGATTATATGAATCTTGTCTCCGAATTTTTGCTTTGAATAATTGCAGTAACGAGTTGATTCCTGAGCAAAAGAACATAATCTATGTCTTACTAATTCATGAGTGACGCCTCTATCAGTAGTCAATCTATAGACCAAGATTTTCTGTGAATCTCTTATAGATTCATCCAATGAATCAATTTCATTTTCTTCGACAGTTATTACAGATACATCAGTTTTGTTATTATCGATGAATTCATCAATATTATCTTCAGGTTTGAAATGAGTTAAGACAATAGATTTAGACTCACCATCTAAATTTGAGATGATGGTGCAAATCAATTTCTTAAATGAGCTTCCTTCATCCTTATTTATGTGATTAATAGAATCGGATTTGTTTCCTTTATAAATTCCATCGATAGCATTTGTGATAGAGCGTAAGGATAGTGTTAAGTATACAAAATTATCGTCTGTAGCAAAGTTGAAGAATTTAGCATAGTCCCATGGAATCATCTCTAGCTTTTGATGATCATCTAAGTTATTTATGAATTCTTCTTTCTTAAACTTAAAGTGCATGAATCCATGATCTAGCATTGCCATGTGATACACTGAGCAAAGTGTCTTTACAAAGCTGACGTTAGCTTCATGTTCTTTTGGTGCTACCTGATAGCAAGAATGTGCAATATTTGCAATTCTATCTATTGGATTAGAAATAGTTAATTCTATAGCCTTAGGCTCTTCATAATCGTAATGAATCATATTGAATCTCCCTTAATAGTTTAGATTTTAATTATAAAGTATTTATCTGAATGAAAACTTTTCATTTTATCTTTATAAAACAACATATATACAATTATATAAATCGGCTCATATTAAATATTCAATCAACTAATAAAGAATATAAAAAATAAAAGAACAGGAATTGAATCCTGTTCTTTTATTAGGTATGAATTATTGCTTATTTAACTATGATAGGAGTCTTGGAATCTTTGTAGGTAACTTCAATTTTAGATTTTCCACCTAAATTCCCCAAGCCCTTTTTAGTTCTTTTTTGGTTGCATGTTTCTAATTCATAGTAATCGTTGTCTTTACCACCATTAGAAACATATTGATTCCAAGCATTTGAATAGTTTTCCAAATAGTAGTCTGTTGCTGCTACTTGGTCTACTTGAAAATCAATATTGACTGAAAAAAGTCCTGCCAACGTAGCAACTTTGCCTTTTATACTTGCGTGCTTTAATTCATTTTTACCAGTCTTTTCATTAATTCCATGAGATACGCTAATGTTTATGTTGCTTCCTAATTTGACAAGTGTTGTTCCTAAATCTATAGAAGATAAATCTAGATTTAAGTTAAATTTTCCGCTTGAATCTCCAGCATCCTTCGAAGGTGCATATGTCATGCCTTTGATTAGTTTCTCTAAGTAGAGACCAGTTCCCATAAATCCAGTCTTTTCTTTTTCTTCAGTATCAGTGGAAGAATCGCTTGAAGATGATGAAGACATCGCTTTCTCAATTTGATCGACAACGTATGTGTGCAATGCAAGTTCTCCACCATTAGATTCTTCATCTTCAAAGTTCATTCCGAGTCCTATTAAATAGTATCCGATATGAGCAGTGAGTTCTTCTGAAGTTACTAATAACATTCTTTGTTGATTAGACTCATGTTTTACTATCAAACAATCTTCATTTTTAGGTCTAACATAATACTCAGTGTACTCACCTTTTTTATAATCTGGATCAATTCTAATATAAGCAGATACAGATACTGGGTCACCTTCGTTGTAAGCCCCGATATGGACTGATACTGATACATCATCCTTAACTTTTGTAATTGCAGCATCTAAAACCAATGATCCACTCAACGTATAAGTTTTAGATAATTTTCCGTTGCTATCTCTATCGCCTTCAGTGGTGTTGAGGCCCAACTCTAGCATCAAAGGAAGATTATTGAAATCGATATATGATGATTCTTTGAGATGAGAAGTGAAATCGATGAGATTGGCAGAAGCTGAATCATAATTAATCAAATCTATATCCATATTTAAGATATTATTACCTAATTCAGCATTTTCAATCTTTAATCCAGTGATTTTAGTTTCGCTGTAGTAGGCTATAACAGTCATAGAATCAGCATTTATATCATCGCTCAATCCAATGTAGTAAGGATTGATTTGAACTGATACTTCAGTATCGGTCAAGACAATCTTTCTAATGAAGTCATTCAACAATTTAGTATATTCTTTATTCTTGATGATATCTTGTAAAGGAATGGAAGACATTCCGGTACTTATCTTTTGGAAGTACTCATATAACAAGTTGTTTTCATCCATTCCAGTTATTGTACTGATTACATCATCTAACTTGGAATTATCCATTCCGATGTATAAAGTCTCTGGATTTTTCTCGTCTTTGATAGGAGTATAAGCTCTGTTATCGTCGAATGATGTTAATTTATGTCCGTAGGAAGCGAACAACTTACCTTCGTTGTCAGTTCCTTTCAAAGCTTCATCGTTATATGAGAATTCAATATAAGGATCATAAGTTGAATCATCCATATCATAGATAAGATTTCCCTTATATGAACCATCGGTGAAGTTGAGGTACTCATTTCCGATGAGGTGTGATTGTGATGTATATCCGTCTTTAGCAGTTGAAGCCAAGGTGGCATTCAAAGAAACACCATACTTTTGTTCTTTTGATGTAATCATATCGAATAATCCGTTGATGAAGTTATGGAATTCATTTACTTGAATATAGGATTCGGGATCAAATTCTGAATCTAACGATTCTGATGGATCGACATAATCGATAGTCTTGAGGTTCAAACTGATAGTTGTATCGTTGAATGTGAGACCAGTGACAGCTACATCGATAGCATCGTTTGCTACATTTACTGTGACTTTGATATTTCCGATATCGTAACCTAGCTTAGATGTATCGAAAGAAATATTTATCTTTGTATCTGATGTATCGATACTATCGATAGCAAAGATATCTGTGATTTTGTCTAAGTCTAATCCATTATCGAAGGAGAATATTCCTTTGATTGTATTGGATACAGTATCCATTACTTTTTCGACTTTTTCATTCAATCCGTCAGTGACATTCTTATTGGGCTGTATCTTGTTCATGTTATCCATGACAGCTTTGTAGATGTTTACTGCAGATTCATCTGTGGCTTTCTCTTGGAAAATGTTGTCGAAACTTACATATGATACATTATTGAGTCTTCTTGCTTCGATAGAATGTTTCTTTCCGTCTATAGAAGCATTGGCAGTTAAAGCTATAGGAGTGTTGACTAAGTCATCAGTGGAATTGAAGTTAGTCAAATCTCCACTCAATTTTCCCGAGAGATAAAGAGGATTATTCAAAGATTTGTCAGAGACTGATAAGTTATATTCGAATGTAGCCTTCTTATTGCCAATCAAAGAATACATTTGGTTGACGATAGGAAGTACACCATTGTAATTTCCATACTTAGACTCTTCTACAGGAATCATTTTTTCAGCAGTGGTTGTGTCTAAGTTGATATCGGCATCCAATATATAACCCATTACAGGGAATTCTTTGACTGACAAAGACTCGATTCCAGTCTTATCTTCACTGAGATTAAGAATTAAGGTAAAAGATGAGTCATTAGAATCTAATCCTAAAGCTTTGTTTGAAATCTTTAAGACATACTGGCTTCCATTATTCAAGACATTGAATGATTTGAGGAAGTTCTTATATACGGAGTAATCTCCGTTGATGATTTTTTCCAAATCAGTTCCTTGAATGAATCCACCCAAACTATCTAATCCATCGACCAATTGCTGAGTATCAGTTTCCTTCTTGAAAACATTCATCAAACCATCGATTGTAGTGTTGTCGATGTATCCTTTGATTTTATCGTTGACAGAGACATAAGTTCTACCGTTTGAATAAGTGACCAAAGCATGTCCTTTGAGCATATTTGAGGAAATTGTCTGGACTTGTGCGATGTAAGGATCAGCGCTGAAATTACCGGATAGTCTGATGGAAGCATCGATATCCTTGGATAAATCTCCACCGCTAAGCTTAGCCGTTATCGTAGAATCGAAACTCTTTGAATTGTATATATCTTTGACAGTTTTAAGAATTCCTGTTAATCCATTTAAATCGTTTATATCCTTGTTTGGAACATTCTCAGTTTGCGAATTCTTCAAATCTTGTTTAGCATCAGCCGAGACACCGATATGAATGATCTTATCGTTGATTGGAAGATTTAAAGTGGAAGGTGTATTGATTCCTTTTAAAGTTAGAGTGTCCTTGTCGGCAATAAACTGAATCTTTCCGAAAGGATCTAAATCCATGGTGTAGACGTAGGTGTTGTTTGAACCTTCTTCTTCAGTGATTCCACCTAAGGCATTTTGACCCCACTCAGATATTTCATCCATAGATGGAAGAGTTAAAGAAGATCCATCGACTGTAGGGATAGGAAACTCTTTTAATATAGATATAGCATCAGTCAATGTTTTGTAATCGATAGAATAGAGATTATTTGCGTAATTGACAGTAGCTTTATCACCAGAAACATATAATCCAAAAGATTCATCGATTCCTTTGTAGGAAACATCGAAGTTTCCAGACATCATGTTCTTGGATCCTTCATACTCAGAGTCAGATTCCAACAAGTTCAAAGCTAAATCATCGGATTTGATAGTTAGAGTTCCATCATCCAATCCGGAGATGTTGACATTAGCTTTCTTTAATTTGATAGAAGAAGATCCTAATAAGTTGTTTACGAACTTGTCCTTGGATGTTAATTCGACAGGTTTTGGGGGCTCATGACTGCTACTTGATGTTTTATTGTTTCCTTGAAATGCGGCAGTAACGAAATAACCTATTCCTGAACCAGCTGCTATGAAAGATACACTAGCAGTGCAAAGAACGAATGTGCTCCATAATTTTGTCATATCACTTAACCTCCTTGGATTTTTCTCTGGAATATTTGATCAACTTTGTTTCGTCATCGGATTTAGGCTCACCTGTCTGCTCATGTGGGTTTGGCTCTTTGAGCTCTGTTCCACTACTATCTTTGAAAGGCTCATCTTGAGTGAAATAGTAAACTGTACTCTCAGATGAACATTGAGCATTGATTCCGCCGATCAATGCGTTGTAAGAAGCCTTGGAGTAGTTCTTTATCATGTTCAAGTTTTTGTCGATAGTCATTTGAATTTCTACCGAAGAAAAGTTTGGAAGCCCTGATAATCCACCAGTCATTTGCATTTGAAGGCCCATCTCTCTAAATCCAGTCGGTGTAGTGTAATCCATTTCGATTGTTATTAGATAATTACTTCCACTGTTTTGAATTGTTGCACTAGTTATTGATTTAGGACCGATATCGTATCCGATCACTGCCTGTTCTTGGTAAGTGGTGCTAGTAACTTGGCTTTCATCATCTGTTAAATACTCTCTATGTTCGGATGATGAATCTACATTTAAGAAATATAATCTCTTCAATAGTTTTCCTCTGGATTGAATGAATTGATCATAGGTATAGCTCTTACTTTCAGAGTTCTTCCATTTATCAGGGGTACTTTCTCTATAAGAATCTATTGAGTTTCCATAATCGTAGAATCTATCAGCTGTGTGAACAAATGAAGAAGAAGATATGTTTTGGTTGAATGTGACTTCTGGTGAAGCATAAGTTACAGCTTCAATATCTTGGGTTGTCTTTATTCCAACTGTAGCTATGACAGCTTGCTTTTCATAAGTCAAGAAGTACTTAGCCTTAGCTAACTTGTATAAGGACGTATTAGCAGCAGCTATAGCTTGACTAGTAGGATCATCAGCTAATTCTTTGTCGGATAAGATACTATTCAAATTTGAATACTTAGCGCATTCTAAATAATTGTATCCTTCAAACAAATCACCATAATCAATTGAAGGTCCTTTTTTCCCAAACATTGCATATCCTAGATATCCCATTCCAATACCGACAATCAATGAGATGGAGCAAATTACTGTAGGAAATATCCATTTCTTTTTCTTTGCTTTTTTCTTATTCTCATCTTTTTTATCTTCAGGTTTGTTTGTGTTTTCATCAATTGTAGGATTAGTTTCTTCAGCCTTTGCTTTTTCTATGGTAGAAGCTTCTTTTGCTGAATCAGCTTCTTCATTAGGGACATCATTAGAAGAAGTTTCTATTTCATTAGACTCAGCCTTGGCTACTTGGCTATTTTCATCTTTTTCTTCATCTAAAAATTTCTCATCTTTATTTATATTCATGTATATATAAAATCTCTCTTAATATAACAATGCGCATTAAATGCAGTACTAATATATATGAAAATCAATATCAATATAAAATTAATTATTCAAATTGTTAAACCTTTTAACTAAAAAATGCAATATGCGTTCTTTTTTGCTGGAAATTCAATTTGAGCAAAAATGAGATTTATTAGAATTACTTAGTAATTTTTTAAAATGGGAAAGCAAAAAAGCCAGACCTTTCAGTCTGACTTTTAAACTTAAATTTTAAATTTCTATTTGTAGTCTAAGAAAGCGACTATTAGAATTGAACCTTAGCGCAGTTCTCTCTCAAAGTCTCAGCTGACTTGAGGACAGCTTCGGTGTCTTCCTTGGAATACTCAGGAGCGACGATAGCCTCGACTCCGTTAGCACCTAAGATTGAAGGTACGGAGAGGTAGACTCCTTCAGCCTTTCCACCGAGTACGTGCTTGTCGCAAAGTACGGAGACAGGAAGGATGACCTTCTCATCAGTCAAGATAGCCTTGCAGATTCTGGTGATAGAAAGTGCAATAGCATAGTTGGTAGCTCTCTTGAGGTTGATGACATCGTAAGCAGAGTGCCAGACGTTGTAGTGAATCTTCTCGAGGTGAGCATCCAACTCAGCACCGCTGATTCCCTTGTACTCTTCATAGTATTGACGGATAGGAGTGGTTCCGATGGAAGCTGCAGAGTAAGCAGCAACTTCGGAGTCTCCGTGCTCACCGATGATGGTGGCATTGACTGAACGATAGTCGATTCCAAGATCATCTCCGATCTCTTGCTTCAAACGAGAAGAATCGAGGACGCATCCAGAACCGATGACTCTCTTGGAGTCGATTCCCAATGTCTTGTAAGCAACCCAAGCGAGGACATCGCAAGGATTGGAAACAACGATAACGACACAGTGATCGTTGAGGTGGGATTTCAATTGCTTGCAAACTCCAGCGACGATGGAAGCATTAGCTCCGAGAAGCTCAAGACGAGTTTGTCCAGGCTTTTGAGGAGCTCCAGAAGTGATGACGACTGCATCAGCATCATCACAAATGGAGTAATCACATCCTTCCTTACCAGGCTCATCAGACCAGTTAGCAGCGACGACACGTCCATTTCCATCAAGGAATGAAGCACCATCGTTCATATCGAGGGCATCACCTTCGACGTTGTGCATGGCGTTGAATCCCTTGACCCACTCGCCATTCTCATCCTTGTGTCCAGGAAGAACGACATCGATTACACCGACTTCGTTGATCCAAGATTGTTGGAAGAGAGCAAATACTGCTGAAGATCCAACACGTCCGTCACCGACAACTACAACCTTTTTCTTTCCAAAAACTTTTGCCATTTTTTCGGCTCCTTTTAAACCGAGCTTATTATAATCAACTAAAAAAAAGAGTTAAGAGTATTTCTTTTCTAAATTCAAAAAAATATTGGTTTTTAGACTTTTTATGAAATAAATGGACTGAATACAGTTTTTTTCCCTAGGATTAACTTTAGGTAGATTAGTGGTATTTTTCGGTAGTTAATCCTTTTTCTTGAAAGAAAAACCGCTCATATATATACTAAATGCCGATTTTACCCATGCTCTTTTTATAATCTTTTTATTTTGCATGGAATTATGGAGGCTTAGTAAACATGGATAACGACAACATGAAGTTCAATGGTGTTGATCAAACACCTGGGAGCAATGGAGGAAACAAGAAACAAAGAAAACACTCCAACAAAGATAATCCAGTGAAGGATTTCTTCTTGAATATTTGGATTTGGTTCAAGGAAACTGCATGGGTTCAAGTTGTCTTGGTAGTCGTATTGGTCTTTGCTATCGTCATATCTATTCCTTTGATTGTTCGTGCTGCTACAGCCGTTAAACCTGATGAGGATGTCGCTTTATCTTATTGGAAAGGCAAACGTAAGAATGTGAATGAAGTCAATTCTTATGGAAAGAACAAGGATAATGAATACACCACAGTCTTCTATTACTCTGAAGATTCTGGAAACCAGGCTTTGTCTGTGAATAAAGCTTTCTCTGACTATATCTTCTCCGGAGAAAACAAATTCCTCAATGTAGAAAAGAGCTTCTATGCAATCGATTTGACCCGTAACGATGAGAATTCTGATAATGATATCGCAAAGAATCCTGATATCACCAAGGACCAAGATCAAGCTATTGCTTTGATTTTGGCTAAGTTCTATAGCCAAGCTTTGAAGGATCAAAAGAATGATTTGTTGAATATCGAAACTGGAAGCAAGAATGTATCTCGTACTTCTGGAAAGAGTTTTGAAGGAAAGACCAGCATGCCTACTGATGCTGCTGTCATCGCTGTTTACAAGAATTCCGATAACTTCGACATCACCAAGGATTATCCTGTCTCTGTACGTTATGGATTCTCTGCTACTGATGCTTCTACTGTTCGTAAGGAATTCTTTGCAACAATCTCTGCTAACTTCACCACCACTAATGGTAACGTTTCACCTGTTGTAAATTACTTGAGTTACGATATCAACAACCCTGATGGAGAAGGAACTTCTGAGTTCATTCGTTACAAGAAGTAAAAATAGTTCTAATCGTAAATCCTCAGCAGAAGCTGAGGATTTTTTTAAATGTAAAATTAATTTTACAAACTGGTTATATCAAATTGGTTGATTAGTCATATATCAAACCTTTATACTTTCTTTAAGGAGATAAGGCTATGGTTGATGGAAATATAAATCAAATAGATTCTTTTGATACAAATACTATTCTCGATGTCAAGGATTTAGATAAATCATTCGGTGACGTTCATGCTGTGAATAATATTTCTTTTAAAGTAAAAAAAGGAGAGTTGTTTGCCTTTTTAGGTGTTAATGGTGCTGGTAAGTCCACTACCATTTCTATTATTTGTGGTCTTTTAAAGAAGGATAAAGGAACAGTTTTGGTCGATGGATCGGATATAGATCACGGTTTAGATAAAATCTCAAAAACTTTAGGTGTTGTTTTTCAAAACAGTGCGTTGGATAAGCCGATGTCGGTAAAAGACAATTTGAGAAGTAGAGCAGCATTATATGGAATCTATGGGAAAGAATTCAAAAATAGATTGGATGAATTGGCGACAATGCTCGACTTCAAAAAACTGTTGAATAGAAAGGTTGGGAAATTATCCGGTGGTCAAAAAAGAAAGATAGATATAGCTAGGGCTTTGATTCATAAGCCTAAGATTTTAATATTAGATGAACCTACTACTGGATTAGATCCTCAAACTAGAAAAATCATTTGGAATGTTATGGATGATTTGAGAGAAAAAGAGAACATGACGATTTTTTTGACTACTCATTATATGGAAGAAGCTAGCGATGCTGATTATGTAGTCATATTGGATAGAGGTCAAATAGTAGCTAAAGGAACACCGGTTGAATTAAAGAATGAATATACAGGTGACTTTATAACTTTATATGGAGTTGATGAAGAAGAAGTAAAGAAATTGAACCTACCATATGAGAAAATTCAAAATTCTTATAGGATTGAAGTTGAGGATACATCAAAGGCTACAGAACTAATTTTGAATAATCCATCTTTATTCAAAGATTATGAAATTCAAAAAGGAAAGATGGATGATGTCTTCTTGTCTGTAACGGGAAAGAAATTGATTGGAGGGGATGATAAATGAGAAGGATGTGTGAATTAGTACTCAGAAATACTAAGATGTATTTCAAGGATATGGGAATGTTTTTAACTTCTCTTATCACTCCAGCAATTCTACTTATTTTGTTCATGACTTTTTTAGGATCTATTTATAAGGATTCATTCGTCAGTGCTATTCCAAAAGGATTAGAAGTGTCTGATAAATTAATAAATGGATTAGTTGCTGGCCAATTGAGTTCGGCTATGCTAGCAACATCATGTGTTACAGTAGCATTTTGTTCTAATTTGTTGATGGTACAAGATAGAGCTAACGGAACTAGGAAGGATTTGATTGTATCCCCCATAAAGAAAACAACTTTAGGATTATCATATTTCTTAGCTTCTATATTATCTACATTGATTGTCAACCTTACTGCTACTATGATTTGCTTTATCTATATTGGATGTATGGGTTGGTTCTTGAGCGTTGGAGAAGCATTATTGGCTATACTGGATGTAATTTTACTTACATTATTTGGTGTATCCCTAGCATCGTGTATCAATTATTTCTTAAATACTCAAGGTCAGGCTAGTGCAGTGGGAACAATAGTTAGTTCCTGCTATGGATTTGTTTGCGGAGCATATATGCCTATATCCAGTTATGGAAAAGGTCTTCAAAATTTTATGGCTTTCTTACCTGGAACTTATGGGACTAGTTTGATTAGAAACCATATGATGAATGGTGCTCTTGATTCTTTGTCAGAACAATTACCGTCAGAGGCTATCAAAGCCATGAAAGATAGCGTTGATGTCAATTTATATTTCTTCGATAATAGTGTGGAAGTTTGGCAGATGTATTTGATCTTATTGTCATTCATCGTTTTGTTCATAGCCTTGTATTTAGTCTTTGTCAAATTCATTAAGAGAAGAGAAAACTAAATAAATTTTAAATTTTTTTATAATAATCCATATAGATATGTATTCATCAAATGAATCATTTAAGGAAATGATTTGATTATATAGATAAGGTCTATCAGCTAGTAAACACTTTCTGTATTATGAATATAAGTTGTTTGATTTAGATACGTACATAATAAAAGCCTCCTTCTAACAATGTACTGCACCCCTCTCACTGGACCAAGGAGCAATAGCAATGATGGATGGATTC
>ERZ1034678.1536-NODE-1536-length-11361-cov-16.704582_pt1 | contig 11361 bp, 16 predicted proteins | sample MGYA00520640_ERZ1034678 | MGnify/ENA primary metagenome ERZ1034678 (study PRJEB33766, sample SAMN09781767) | gut metagenome | biome: gut microbiome | host: Homo sapiens | place: Madagascar | study: EMG produced TPA metagenomics assembly of the PRJNA485056 data...
AGCGGGTTCAGGAGAATATGATAAAAGGTGGATTATCGGGGCGAAGTGCCTCCGGGAAAAATACCAGGACAAGAGCCATTACAGGTATTGATGGTGATATAAGAATCAACAAGGCGTTATGGGTGATTGCCGAACAGTTCAGAAAGTGGAAGTCATGATAATATAAGTAAAGCCCCGAAAATTTTTCGGGGCTTTACTTATATTATCATTCTTCGGCATCGCTGTGTCGTCTGATATACCTCAATTCCATCAACCGGCTTTCCGGTTGTCTGTAAATATTGTGCCCGCGAAAAATGGTCTGGCAGGAGGCTGCGCAGTTACCGGATATATATAAGATGGGGTCCCGCTTTGCGGGGCTTCGGCCAGTCAGCATTATCACTCATATGATATTTTTGTGTGTGGCCTTCCATGCCGCTGTCGCGGCATAACCGGTATTTGACAATGTATACAATATTAATTGTTCTGCACACTGTTAATTTGGGAAAGTGATTTCTTCGTGGTCGGAACCCGGATGCCTTTACTGCTCTTTATCCAGGTATAAATCCGGTAAACCTCTGATGCGTAGGCAAGACGTCTCTGGTTCTGGCGTTCGGTCTTCCTGAATCCGGCATTGTATGCACCAACGGCCTCCCAGGAGACGCCCCATTTTTTAAAGGCTATTGCCAGATAATAAGCACCGGTATAAATGTTCATGCAGGGATCTGTTGTCAGATGTTCCGGCTTAATTCCATAGCGGGCCAGTTCGTTAAAATGCTGGGAATCTACCTGCATCAGTCCGCTGCCATATCCCGTTACCGGATTAATACCGATGGCATTAACCCGGTAACGGGATTCTTTCCATGATATCGCTCTCAGTAAATCCGGGTCTATTTTGTAATCCCGACCTGCAAGATCAAAGCAATCGGCGGCTTCGCAGATCCCATTTATAAACATTAGGCAGATTGCTAACATCCATTTTTTCATTTTTCCACCTCTGGTGACTTTATCCGTAAATAATTTAACCCACTCCACAAAAAGGCTCAACAGGTTGGTGGTTCTCACCACCAAAAGCACCACACCCCACGCAAAAACAAGTTTTTGCTGATTTGCTATTTGAATCATTAACTTATGTTTTAAATAATGTATTTTAATTTATTTTACATTATAAAAAGGATTCATTGGTGAATCGCATATGATTCACCAATGAATTTAACGCAACTCATAGATGAATCAGTAATAATAAAACAACGAGTTAAAGCGAATTGACTCTAGATTCAATTCGTGATGTGATTTGCTGCATGAATCGTAATTTTCGTAACTTGCGTCACGATTCGATTCATCGATGAATTGTCATTTTTTTATATGTGAAATAAATTTGATGCGATAAGAAAATAAAGAGGTATACATATGGCGAAAGTGCAGGCTTATGTCAGTGACGAAATTGTCTATAAAATAAATAAAATTGTGGAAAGAAGACGTGCAGAAGGAGCTAAAAGTACAGATGTAAGTTTCTCAAGCATATCCACTATGCTTCTCGAATTAGGGCTTCGTGTATATGAGGCTCAGATGGAGCGTAAAGAGTCAGCGTTCAATCAGGCTGAGTTTAATAAGGTACTTCTTGAATGTGCGGTAAAAACACAGTCAACAGTTGCTAAGATTTTAGGTATTGAGTCACTAAGCCCTCATGTTTCCGGGAATCCAAAGTTTGAATATGCGAATATGGTCGAAGATATCAGGGATAAGGTGTCATCTGAGATGGAGAGGTTCTTTCCAGAAAATGATGAGGAATAAAAAAGAATTAAAAGTTGATTTGCTTCAAATAACAGGATTTTGATCTGGTTCAATTTGATGACAATTAACCGCATAAAGGTTATATTAATTACGTGGTTAATGCCATGTTAAAAATTGAAACTGAAAATCGCCGATGCAGGGAGGTCTGAACTCCCTGCATCGACTGTCCATAGAATCCTTAACGGAGGTTCCTATGTGTGCGCTGGATCGTAGAGAAAGGCCACTTAACAGTCAATCTGTAAATAAATACATCCTTAACGTTCAGAATATCTACAGAAATTCTCCCGTTCCGGTTTGTGTCCGTAACAAAAACTGGAAAATCCTTTATGCCAATGGGGCTTTTATTGAACTCTTTTCCAGAGAAGATAAACCCTTATCCGGAGAGAGTTATATACGTCTGCAGGTTGAAATTTTTCTTTCATCACTTGAACTGGAATGCCAGGCTCTTGGACATGGCTCTGCATTTTGTCGTCGTTTTAATTTTCATGGCGAAATCTATCAGATAAGGATGGAGAATGTTTCTTTTTATAATGACGAATCTGTTGTTTTATGGCAAATTAATCCGTTTCCTGATTATCCATTTTTTGCGTTAAATCAGAGTGGAAGTAATACAAATACTTCTGATAAATTAACGATATGGAATGATCTTTCTCCAGGGACATTGGTTGTTTTCTCTTTTTATATGCTGGGTGTTGGTCACGCAACAATTGCCAGAGAGTTGGGTATTACAGACAGAGCATCTGAGGATCGAATTAAACCAGTTAAACGGAAAATAAAAGAATTTTTTGAACACTTTGATTTATTCAGAGTGTCATGTATCTATAAAAGAGAAATAGATTCGCTATTAAGTATAATTCGTGAATTTTATGGTGTTAAGTAAATGTTAAATAAGGCACGCCAATTTTGGCGTGTTTTTTTTCGTCGGTTTCTGTGCAATCATGATTTTATTAGTCGGGAAACAGAGGTGAATTGAGTGAGGAGGCGTAACGCGAGAGGCGGGATAAGCAGAACAGTCTCAGTGTATCTCGATGAAGATACAAATAACCGACTTATTCGGGCCAAAGATCGTAGCGGTAGAAGTAAAACTATAGAGGTTCAGATCCGTCTCAGAGATCATCTGAAACGGTTTCCTGATTTCTATAATGAAGAAATATTCAGGGAGGTGATCGAAGAGAACGAGTCAACATTTAAAGAACTTTAGTTTTTATCTATCAATATTAAACAGAGGAATCATATGAATACTGTTTTAAGTGTTCAGGGTGCTTCTGCGCCCGTCAAAAAGAAATCGTTTTTTTCTAAATTCACTCGTCTGAATATGCTTCGCCTGGCTCGCGCTGTGATCCCTGCTGCTGTTCTGATGATGTTCTTCCCGCAACTGGCACTGGCCGCCCAGGGGGCAGGTCAGGACCTGATGCAGAGTGGTAACTCCACGGTTAAGGCGACCTTCGGTAAGGACTCCAGTGTTGTTAAATGGGTTGTTCTGGCTGAAGTTCTGGTCGGTGCGGTCATGTACATGATGACCAAAAACGTCAAGTTCCTGGCCGGTTTTGCCATCATCTCTGTATTTATTGCTGTGGGTATGGCCGTCGTTGGCCTCTGACAGGAAATAAAACGATGTCGGGAGACGAGAATAAACTTAAGAAATATCGTTTCCCGGAAACACTGACCAACCAGAGCCGCTGGTTTGGCCTGCCACTGGATGAACTGATCCCCGCAGCAATCTGTATTGGCTGGGGTATCACAACATCAAAATATCTGTTCGGTATTGGTGCAGCGGTTCTGGTTTATTTCGGGATTAAAAAACTGAAAAAAGGGCGGGGCAGTTCCTGGTTACGTGACCTGATTTACTGGTATATGCCAACAGCCCTGCTGCGCGGTATTTTTCATAATGTTCCCGATTCGTGTTTCCGGCAGTGGATTAAATAGAACTGATACCAGGATTGTTATATGGAACACGGTGCCCGTTTAAGTACCAGTCGTGTAATGGCCATCGCCTTTATATTTATGTCAGTGCTTATTGTTCTCAGCCTCTCTGTTAACGTTATTCAGGGGGTGAATAACTACCGTCTTCAGAATGAGCAACGCACTGCCGTGACCCCAATGGGATTTAATGTGCCCTTTGCCGTGTCACAGAACAGTGCCGACGCCTCTTATTTACAGCAGATGGCGCTGTCATTTATTGCCCTCCGTCTGAATGTTTCATCAGAAACCGTCGATGCCTCACATCAGGCGCTTCTGCAATATATCCGCCCGGGCGCACAGAACCAGATGAAAGTTATTCTGGCTGAAGAAGCGAAGCGTATTAAAAACGATAACGTGAACTCAGCCTTTTTCCAGACCAGTGTTCGTGTCTGGCCTCAGTATGGCCGTGTGGAAATTCGTGGTGTGCTTAAAACCTGGATTGGTGATTCAAAACCTTTCACTGATATCAAACATTACATCCTTATTCTGAAGCGGGAAAACGGGGTGACCTGGCTGGATAATTTCGGGGAAACAGACGATGAGAAAAAATAATACGGCAATAATATTCGGCAGCCTGTTTTTTTCCTGCAGCGTGATGGCCGCAAACGGTACGCTGGCCCCCACCGTGGTGCCAATGGTGAACGGTGGTCAGGCCAGTATTGCCATCAGCAATACCAGCCCGAATCTGTTTACCGTTCCCGGTGACCGGATTATCGCCGTGAACAGTCTGGATGGTGCCCTGACCAATAATGAGCAGACCGCCTCCGGCGGTGTGGTGGTGGCCACCGTCAACAAAAAGCCCTTTACGTTCATTCTGGAAACAGAACGTGGTCTGAACCTTTCCATTCAGGCCGTTCCCCGTGAAGGCGCGGGGCGTACCATTCAGCTGGTCAGTGACCTGCGCGGAACCGGAGAAGAAGCCGGTGCGTGGGAAACGTCCACGCCTTACGAATCCCTGCTTGTGACCATCAGCCAGGCTGTCCGTGGCGGAAAATTACCTGCAGGCTGGTATCAGGTTCCTGTGACAAAGGAAACCCTGCAGGCCCCGGCGGGGCTGTCTTCAGTGGCAGATGCCGTATGGACGGGGAATCACCTGAAGATGGTCCGCTTTGTCGTGGAAAATAAAACGCTGTCTGCCCTGAATATCCGGGAAAGTGATTTCTGGCAGCCGGGAACCCGTGCCGTGATGTTCAGCCAGCCTGCCAGCCAGTTACTGGCAGGTGCGCGCATGGATGTGTATGTCATCCGTGACGGGGAGGGCAACTGATGGCCAGTATCAATACCATTGTGAAACGCAAGCAGTACCTGTGGCTGGGGATTGTGGTTGTCGGTGCAGCCTCCGCGATTGGTGGTGCACTGTATCTGTCTGATGTGGACATGTCCGGTAACGGTGAGGCGGTGGCTGAACAGGAGCCTGTGCCGGATATGACCGGTGTGGTGGATACGACCTTTGATGACAAGGTGCGTCAGCATGCCACCACAGAGATGCAGGTGACGGCAGCGCAGATGCAGAAGCAGTATGAGGAAATCCGTCGTGAACTGGATGTCCTGAACAAACAGCTCGGTGATGACCAGCGTCGTATTGAAAAGCTGGGACAGGATAATGCTGCCCTGGCAGAGCAGGTAAAAGCCCTGGGTGCAAATCCCGTCACCGCGACCGGTGAGCCTGTACCGCAGACGCCAGCCTCACCGCCCGGGCCGGAAGGCGAACCACAGCCAGGAAACACCCCCGTATCCTTCCCGCCGCAGGGCAGCGTTGCTGTTCCACCGCCGACGGCGTTTTATCCCGGGAATGGTGTCACGCCACCACCACAGGTGACGTACCAGTCTGTGCCGGTGCCTAACCGGATACAGCGTAAGGTGTTTACCCGTAATGAGGGAAAACAGGGACCATCGCTGCCGTACATTCCGTCAGGAAGTTTTGCGAAAGCCATGCTGATTGAAGGGGCGGATGCCAATGCCTCAGTCACCGGTAATGAATCCACGGTGCCGATGCAGCTGCGTATCACCGGTCTGGTGGAAATGCCGAACAGCAAGACGTATGACGCAACGGGATGTTTTGTGGGGCTGGAAGCCTGGGGGGATGTCTCCAGTGAACGTGCTATTGTTCGCACCCGTAATATCAGCTGCCTGAAGAATGGCAAAACCATTGATATGCCGATTAAGGGGCATGTCAGCTTCCGGGGTAAAAACGGTATCAAGGGCGAAGTGGTGATGCGTAACGGCAAAATCCTCGGCTGGGCATGGGGCGCGGGATTTGTTGACGGTATCGGTCAGGGAATGGAGCGCGCCTCCCAGCCGGCTGTCGGGCTGGGTGCCACAGCCGCTTACGGGGCCGGCGATGTCCTTAAAATGGGTATCGGTGGCGGCGCATCGAAAGCCGCACAGACGCTCAGTGACTACTACATCAAACGTGCCGAACAGTATCACCCGGTGATACCGATTGGTGCGGGCAACGAAGTGACCGTGGTGTTCCAGGACGGCTTCCAGCTGAAAACCGTGGAAGAGATGGCGCTGGAACGCACGCAGAGCAGAGCGGAAGAAGAGAATCAGGAAAGTCCGGTTCCTGTTCCGCCATCGGCTGAAAGTCATCTTAACGGCTTTAATACTGACCAGATGCTGAAGCAGCTGGGCAACCTGAATCCGCAGCAGTTTATGTCCGGAGACAAGAACCCGCAGGGCGGGGATGCCGGCAAGGAGGGCGGAAATGGCGGGTGATGCACTGACATTCCGTGTGGCGTTTGTCGTTCGCTGGCTGCTGTGGGTCGTCAGGTTTGTGGTTATCTGGCCGCTGGCCACAATGGCCCTGATGGCTCTGTTTGTTTTATGGAAGGACAACACCACGCCAGGGCAGTTACTGGTTCAGGAAATTGACTTCGTAAGACAAACAGCCCCTGCCGGGCAGTTTCCTGTAAGAGAGTGTTTGCCTTCTCTGCATGATCTTCCAGGAGCAGAAGAGAAAATCTGCCGTTACCGTGCTGCTGATGCTGCAGATTATGTCAGGGAGACTGACCGGTCACTGATGCAACTGGTTACCGCATTATGGGCAACACTGGCATTGATGTATGTCTCACTGGCAGTTATCTCCGGGAAATATCCGGTGCTGCCCGGAAAAATGAAATGTATCCGGGGGGTAACCGCAGATGAACGTCTGACGGAAGTTTATACGGAAGACGCTTCCCTGCCGGAAAAAATCAGGAAATGCCCTGTTTATTTTCCTGATGACAGAACAAACAGAAACAACGGAGATAAAAATGAACATGCGTAATATTAATGTTATTACTGCCCGCTCTGTACCGGATAAAAGCGTATCAGATGATTTTATGCATGCTGTTCTCAGTAACTGCACCACAAGAATCGTACTTCCTGCACCGAAGGAATTCAGTTCTGAATCATTGCCGCACAATTTTAATATGGCTGCTGTCGGTGTGATGAAGAAGGGAATGTCGATGAGCTTATTTTCTTCTCCGGGGCATATTGTGGTTGCCGGACAATCCGGTGGCGGAAAATCTGTTCCGGTGAAAGAACTAATCGACAGAATTATTCAGAAATATAAGGAACCCTTCGATGAATAAGCTGGTTTCTGATGGCAGCGTCAAAAAAATAAATTATCCGGTGCTGTATGAATCCGGAATAACACCTCCGTTATGTGAAGTCAGTGCACCAGAACCTGATGCGGGGGGGGAACGCATTGTGGCATATGTTTATAAATCATCACGGAATACGGTTTTTGAAAATCCTGACATTGTAAAAACCTGTACGGTCAGGGATTTGAAGAATGATTTTGTGAACTGCGATGAGAAAGGTGAGGGACAATGAAACAGATTTCTTTCTTTATTCCTCTGCTGGGGACCTTATTACTTTCCGGCTGTGCCGGAACCAGTACGGAATTTGAGTGTAACGCCACCACATCCGATACCTGTATGACGATGGAGCAGGCCAATGAGAAGGCCAAAAAACTGGAGCAGTCCTCAGAAGCAAAGCCGGTTGCGGCATCACTGCCGCGCCTGGCTGAAGGGAACTTCCGGACAATGCCGGTGCAGACCGTCACCGCGACCACTCCGTCCGACAGCAGACCTGCGGTGACGGCACTTCCGGAGCAGAAACTGCTGGCACCACGTCCGTTGTTTACGGCTGCCCGGGAAGTGAAAACGATTGTTCCGGTCAGTTCAGTTGCGCCGGTAACACCTCCCCGCCCGCTAAGAACGGGTGAGCAGACGGCTGCATTATGGATAGCGCCTTATATTGATAATCAGGATGTTTATCATCAGCCATCCAGTGTGTTTTTTGTTATTAAACCGTCTGCGTGGGGAAAACCACGTATTAATTAACTGGCCCTGAAGTTGTATATCAGCCGGCAATGCCGGCGGGCTTTCTGTATTCAAAATCTGCCTGTAAAACGAGTGCCCTGTGCGTGAAAAGGGATGGGCGGTAGCGTGTCAGAACATGTCGGGAGGAATATTCCGTGAGTGATGAAGCCGATGAAGCATATTCAGTGACAGAACAACTGACCATGACAGGAATAAACCGGATACGCCAGAAAATAAATGTTCATGGTATTCCTGTTTATCTCTGTGAAGCATGCGGAAATCCTATTCCGGAAGCCCGGCGGAAAATATTTCCCGGTGTGACGTTGTGCGTTGAATGTCAGGCGTATCAGGAAAAACAGAGAAAACATTATGCATAAGTCAGTCGCAGAACATAGTGATTTAATTCCGGATGAACATGAGTTGATATTCAGAAAACAGAAATCTTTGTATATGCGCCGGGAAATGGCGCGTTAATTACAGGTATTCCCTTCATGGCTACCGCATTTCTCGCTTTATTTTTCAACTAAGGAATTCATGTGAATAACCCACTTGAGGCCGTCACTCAGGCGGTTAACTCCCTCGTCACAGCACTGAAACTGCCTGACGAATCCGCAAAGGCCAATGAAGTTCTGGGCGAAATGAGCTTCCCGCAGTTCAGCCGTCTGCTGCCGTACCGTGATTATAACCAGGAATCCGGTCTGTTCATGAATGACACCACGATGGGCTTTATGCTGGAAGCCATTCCCATCAATGGGGCGAATGAGTCCATTGTGGAGGCGCTCGATCATATGCTGCGCACCAAACTGCCGCGCGGTATTCCGTTGTGTATCCATCTGATGTCCAGTCAGCTGGTTGGTGACAGGATTGAATACGGGCTGCGTGAGTTCTCCTGGTCAGGTGAACAGGCTGAACGGTTTAACGCCATTACCCGGGCCTATTATATGAAAGCGGCAGCGACACAGTTTCCGCTGCCGGAGGGGATGAATCTGCCCCTGACCCTGCGCCATTACCGGGTATTCTTCTCGTACTGTTCTCCCTCGAAGAAAAAAAGCCGGGCTGACATTCTGGAAATGGAAAACCTGGTGAAAATCATCCGGGCGTCGTTACAGGGGGCCAGTATCACCACACAGGCGGTGGATGCACAGGCCTTTATCGATATTGTCGGGGAGATGATTAATCATAACCCGGACTCCCTGTACCCGAAAAGACGTCAGCTGGACCCGTATTCTGATCTGAATTATCAGTGTGTGGAGGACAGTTTTGACCTGAAAGTCCGGGCGGATTACCTGACGCTGGGCCTGCGTGAGAACGGCAGGAACAGCACGGCCCGCATCCTGAATTTCCATCTGGCCCGTAACCCGGAAATCGCCTTCCTGTGGAACATGGCCGACAACTACAGCAACCTGCTGAACCCGGAACTGTCCATCTCCTGTCCGTTCATCCTGACGCTGACTCTGGTGGTGGAAGACCAGGTGAAAACCCACAGCGAAGCCAACCTGAAGTACATGGACCTGGAGAAAAAGTCGAAGACCTCCTATGCCAAATGGTTTCCGTCCGTGGAGAAAGAGGCGAAGGAGTGGGGGGAACTGCGTCAGCGGCTGGGCTCCGGTCAGTCTTCTGTCGTGTCCTACTTCCTTAACATCACAGCATTCTGCAAGGACAACAATGAAACGGCGCTGGAAGTGGAGCAGGACATTCTGAACAGCTTTCGTAAAAACGGTTTTGAGCTGATTTCACCGCGCTTTAACCACATGCGCAATTTCCTGACCTGCCTGCCCTTTATGGCCGGGAAAGGGCTGTTTAAACAGCTGAAAGAGGCCGGTGTGGTTCAGCGAGCAGAGAGCTTTAACGTTGCCAACCTGATGCCGTTAGTGGCGGATAACCCCCTGACACCGGCAGGCCTGCTGGCACCCACCTACCGTAACCAGCTGGCGTTTATCGATATCTTCTTTAAGGGGATGAATAACACCAACTACAACATGGCGGTCTGTGGAACATCCGAGGCCGGTAAAACCGGGTTGATACAGCCACTTATCCGCAGCGTGCTGGACTCCGGGGGCTTTGCCGTGGTGTTCGACATGGGGGATGGCTACAAGTCCCTGTGTGAGAACATGGGGGGCGTATATCTGGACGGTGAAACCCTGCGTTTTAACCCGTTTGCGAACATCACCGATATTGACCAGTCAGCGGAGCGTGTCCGCGACCAGTTGTCGGTGATGGCCAGCCCCAACGGTAACCTGGATGAAGTGCATGAAGGTCTGCTGCTGCAGGCGGTCAGGGCCTCCTGGCTGGCTAAAAAGAATAAGGCGCGCATCGATGATGTGGTGGATTTCCTGAAAAACGCCCGTGATAACGACCAGTATGTAGAGTCACCGACTATCCGCAGCCGTCTGGACGAAATGATTGTGCTGCTTGACCAGTACACTGCTAACGGCACTTATGGCCAGTATTTCAACTCCGATGAGCCGTCCCTGCGGGATGATGCGAAAATGGTGGTGCTGGAGCTGGGCGGACTGGAAGACCGTCCGTCCCTGCTGGTTGCGGTGATGTTCAGCCTTATCATTTACATTGAGAACCGGATGTACCGCACGCCGCGTAACCTCAAGAAACTGAACGTCATTGATGAAGGCTGGCGTCTGCTGGACTTCAAAAATCACAAGGTCGGTGAATTTATTGAGAAAGGTTACCGTACCGCCCGCCGTCATACCGGTGCCTATATCACCATCACACAGAACATCGTCGACTTTGACTCTGACAAGGCCTCCAGTGCTGCCCGCGCGGCATGGGGTAACTCCTCCTACAAAATTATCCTCAAACAGAGTGCGAAGGAGTTCGCGAAATACAACCAGCTGTATCCGGACCAGTTCCTGCCACTGCAGCGCGACATGATTGGTAAGTTTGGTGCGGCCAAAGACCAGTGGTTCAGTTCCTTCCTGCTGCAGGTGGAAAACCATTCCTCCTGGCACCGTCTGTTTGTGGACCCGTTAAGCCGCGCCATGTACAGCTCTGACGGCCCGGATTTTGAGTTTGTGCAGCAGAAGCGTAAAGAGGGGCTGAGTATTCATGAGGCAGTGTGGCAGCTGGCGTGGAAGAAGTCAGGGCCGGAGATGGCTTCGCTGGAAGCCTGGCTGGAAGAACATGAGAAATACAGGAGTGTGGCATGAGTTCAACGCAGAAACCCGCCGACGTCACGGCAGAACGACGCAGCCACTGGTGGTGGACGGTGCCGGGATGCCTGGCAATGGTGTTACTGAACGCAGCCGTCAGTTACGGCATTGTCAGACTGAACGCACCGGTGACTGTCGCCTTCAACATGAAA
>ERZ1034678.1539-NODE-1539-length-11344-cov-53.157676_pt1 | contig 11344 bp, 9 predicted proteins | sample MGYA00520640_ERZ1034678 | MGnify/ENA primary metagenome ERZ1034678 (study PRJEB33766, sample SAMN09781767) | gut metagenome | biome: gut microbiome | host: Homo sapiens | place: Madagascar | study: EMG produced TPA metagenomics assembly of the PRJNA485056 data...
TTTGGGTTTTCTATACTGCAAAGATAATGCAATCTTTTGAAACTACCAAATCTTTCTGCTGATTTTTTCGAAAAATCTTCTTTATCAAAAGTCAGAACTCCCTTTTCCTTGTTTCTCTCAAGGGTCAAGACTTCTTTTTCCTGAGCTCTTCGTATATTTCTTCGAAATATTTCCTGAGTTCTGTCTTGTCTTCAATGATATTCCGCAGCTCTTTCAGAGCCTTCTCATTGGGTGAGTTAGGAATCCAGAGCTTGATGTAGCCGTTGCGGGAATATTTCTCGTCCATGTGGTCGGCGAACCGCTGCCATTGCTCTTCCTTTCCTTTTCCGGGATAGTTCTCCTCTCCGTATTCGATGGCACGAAGAAAGATTTCGTGAACATCGATGTCGCGGTCGGCTTCGGCAACAATCTTGCCATAGATGCTTCGGGGCTGGCGACTGGAGGAGGCGCGGTGATCCTCCACGGCTTCTTTCATGATTTTAATCTGCTCGGGAGTGAACCAGCGCTTCAGTCTGGCATCAGCCAGGAGGATTTTGCCACTGGTGAGGTGGTGGATGGCGCGCGGACCGCTCATTCCCAGGTCGTGATAGGCGGCAACGATATAAACCATGTCGATGTCGGCACCTGTTACAGGTACGAGTTTCAGGGCGTTTCTGATCACACGGGTCACGTGGCGCAATCCGTGGCTCTCACCAAACTCTGTATATTTGGGCAGAATCTGTGTTTCCACAAACTGCATGATTTCGAGATTTACTTGTTGCTTCATACTTTTTCTTCTTTTATATATATAATGTACGCGCGTACATTATATAATTATTATTCCTGAATGTTATCTTCTCATTCTAGAATCTTCTCATGCCATTCCAGAGGGGGTGGGTATCTCTGGGATTACTACATCATTCCAAGGATGATGAAGGTAGAGATCATGCCAAAGGTAAAGATGTTGAGAGCCGTGTAGCCCAGTACCTTGTTCAGCATTCTGCCTTCTCCTATCTTCCTCATCTTGGCGAATGTTCGGTTGTGCACCACGAGATATGTGGCGGCGAAAGGCAAAAACTTAGTATCTGCATCGTAGGTAAGTGCACCATAGATGTTGATTCCAATCATGATGAGGATACCGATGTTGCCCAGTGCGCAGTAGAGACGCTCGCCGTTTTTCTTGCCGATGTGAACGATCAGTGTCTTCTTGCCCGCCTTGATGTCGTTGTCGTAGTCGCGATAGTTGTTCAGAATGAGCAGCGTATCTACTACCAGTCCGCAGGCGATGGAGGTAAGTATGGCTTCCGTTGATACAGTCTGCATTCCTTCAGGCATTACCAGATAATAGGTGCAGCAGACTGGCACGATGCCGAAAAAGAGAAGTACCAGCAGGTCGCCCAATCCCAGGTAACTCAACTTGGTGGTATAGAGGAAGCAGAAGAGTACGCAGCAGATACCCACGATGATCATCTCCTTTCCTCCGTAGAAGGCGAGGGGCAAACCGATGGCGCATCCCAGAAGGGTGGTGAAGATGATGCCCCATTTCATGGCTTTCATCGTAATCCAGCCTTCGGCGCAGGCTCTCTTTGGCCCCAATCGGGTTTCGTCGTCGTTGCCATGCTTGAAGTCGAAGAAGTCGTTTACCAGGTTTGAGTCTATCTGCATTATCCAAGCAAAGAGCAGACAGAGCAGGGCAGGAACCCATTGGCAGTTGGCACTTGAATCCTTGTATGCTAGGGCTACTCCCAGCATCACCGGTACTGCCGCTGCCGAAAGGGTGACGGGGCGGGCGGCGAGAAACCACGCCTTGATAGAATTTGTCTTTATCATCATATTGTTGCTTTTAAATTATAAGGAGCGAGGTTTTTGGGGAACCTCGCTCCTTGTTGTTATTCATTAAGAAAAGATTCGCTTCTATTTTATTTTAGAAGAATCTCTTGTGGAAAAGATTCGCTTCCTAGTTGAAGAAGTTCCAGCTTACACCCATTCTGAAAACTCGCTGGTTCATCGGATAGTGAGGGGTGAAGAAGTAGTTCTTGTCGCCTTGTCCTGCATTCAGATGGCTCATCATCACGAAGAAGCGGGTGTGCTTGATGTGAACATTGGCGTAGGCATTGACGATAGGGTAGTTGCCCACCTTCACGTTCTTCTCGCCGTTGCCCTGCACGGTATATTGACCGATGTAAGGAGAATAATCAGGAGCCTCGTAGCTGGTGAAGTATCTGGCGTCTGCACCCAACTCGATATTCAGTACCTTTACCACCTTGAATTTGATGAAGAGGTTGGTATATACATTGAGGTCTGGCACTGGCAGGGCACTCTTGCTGCTGGTATGCTGGTAGGTAATCATGTTCTGCCAGTTGAAAATACCGAACTTGAAGTCCTGCTGCAGCTGCGCTGTAATCAGATTGATGGCATCGCCACTCTGCATAGGGGTCACCATTACGCCTGTGCGCAGGCCATTTTCTGTAATCGTATATTGCTGTGAGAAATAAGTATAGTTCTTGATTTCATCCACAGCCACACGCAGCGTGGTGTTAGTCTTGCCGAATCTCAGAGTTCCCATAATGCGGGTATGGATAATCTTGCTCAGATCATCATCCCACCAGAGATGTCGGGCGTGATACTTGCGATAGTAGAACGATGGCGTTTCGTGGTGTATGAATGCATCGCCTCTTACCTGTACGGTGTCACCCAGAAATGGCAGGTTGATGTCTGCGCTTCCATCAATGGCAAAGGTACCGGCATCTACTCCGGTGAGTCCTACCTCGCCCACGACATTATAGTGAAGGGTCTTGCCCTGAGTCTTACTCAGCTGACCGCCTACGCTCAGAGCATGCTCATTGAACTTCTCAAATCCGCCTTCGGTATTCGGCAGTTCGTAGTGGCGGAGGTCATAGCTGGCGAAAGCTTTCAGACCAGCCTTTGCCCACTTGCTGAATCCCTCGAGCGTTCCCATTGCCAAGGTGTTCTTGATGCGCCAGTGCTTGGTCTGGTCGTAGATGGAATCGCCTGTAAACTTGCCGGCATTGTAGTATTCCTTGAGATAGTAATCCTGTGGAGTCTGGTATGCCTGGTAGATACGCTTGTAGTTATCAAACTGCACGGTGTGGATGAAGCTGGTTACCGGAACATATTCTGTCTTGTAGAAGAGTGAGTCCTGCGCTTTCTTCTTCTCTACGGAGAGCAGACTGTCTGCCATAGCCTTGCTGTTTACTGCAATTCGAGTGCTGTCGCTCTTGAAGTCCTGGGCTGCCTTGTTTGCAACTATTGCCTTGTTGTCCTTGGCAGGTTCATCGCCGGCAATCTTTGCATCTGTAGGGCGACCTGAGAACTGCTTCTTCTGGTTTTTGTCGAAAGCCTTTTCGTCAAACTCCCTGCCTTGTTCCCTTGCTTTCTTTCTTGCCTCCTCCTTGGCTTCCTCGGCTGCATTGTCCTTTGCTGACTCCATGGCGAATTTCTTGGCCTTGATTTCTTCCTCGGTCATCTTCACCTTGCGGCTGAAGCCCACATTGTAGCGGTGGGTGAAGAAGATGTGTTGATTGTCGTTGCGATTCCAGTTCTGCTGCAGCACGGTCGGTATTTCGTTGGTGGCGAAACTCTCGGTGAAGAGCTCCGGATGCTTGATGTAGTCATCATTGGAGATACCTCCGTTCTCCGTCACCTTCTGGTGATTGGTGCTGAAGAGGAAGTGCGCCTGGTAGCGGTCGCCCAGATAAGAAGTCCACATCGTATATTTGAAGTGCGCCGTGCTCTGTGCATCGTAGTAGCCGCGACCGTATTTGTAGTCGAATCGGAATCCGCCACCCAGCTGCTTGTTGGCATTCACCGCAAAGATTGCCTTGAAGTCATCCTCACCGTTGGTTCTGTCACCGCAGCTATTCAGCGTGATGTTGGTGATAGGCGAGTAGGTGTTGGTGAAGTGGAAGTCACTCACCGGGGTAACGATGTTGTCGTATGGCTCGGTGAAGATGAAGTTGCCCTGCGTATTGCGTCGGTCGATGAAGATGCGGTTGATGCGGGCGGTACCCATGTTACCCAGGGTGTTGTACTCTCCGCGCAGTCCTTCCGTGAAGGTTGTGTTCTGGTACATTGCCTGCATAGTGTCCACCACGGCAGCCCGGGTATCTCCAAATCTCTCATCCACAGTCCATACCCTGATTCCCTTCGGAATCTCCTTGTCGGTGCCCAGCGAGTCGGTGTTGATGCGGTTGCCGGTCTGTGGGCGGAACTGCGAGTCCTCGTTATTGTTGAAATCTGTAAAATCACGTTGTGCCGCAACTGGTAGGGTTGCAGCACAAGCTAGGATTGTAGAGAATAATATTTTCTTCATTTCTTATTTTTTGAATAGTCGGATGCAAACCTCGGCAATTTTCAAGACTACGCCGATGATCAGCAGTACATTGGCAATCGTGCGGTCGTCCATCTGTGTCCAGAGGATGACGCCTACGATGGCGAAGAGCATGAATCCGATGTTGAGCCAGTTTCTGGCTACGAGCATGTTGCTCTTGTCTGCATACTCCAATCTTCTGTGGTGACGACGATTTGGGCGCACGGCATAGCTGGTCTGTGGCTGTGTCTGAGATGCCTCCTGGCACTGGGTCTCGTTCATTGCCGGTGCCTTTGCGGTTTCCTCGTTCTGTGGGGTGTTTGTTATATTGTTATCTTTTGTCTGATCCATATTTTATAAGATGATTTTTATTTTCTAACAAGTTTGGTCAGATTGTTGAAGATCTGATCCTTACGGTCGATGGTTCCGCGGCGGAACTTACCGTAGATCTTAGCCAAGTCGTTTTTCTTCTTGGTCAAGGCATATTTGTCGGTGATCACATTCTCTGCAGGCTCCTTGAAACCGGTGCTTCTGCCTTCCTCGTAGTTGAATACGATTCGGGTCATGGAGAGGTGGAGATGGTTGTCGCTGATGGTTGCCACCAGCTGGTACTTGGTCTCAGAGCGGTCGAGAGAGATGAACGACTGATTGAAGACAAACCATTCGTCCATAATACAGGCGATGATCTGCTCGTTCTTGTTGTTTCTGTTCACCAGGGCGATGCGGCTGTTGATGTTTTGCTCATTCTTGATGAGCTTGCTCATATATTGGAAAACGATGTTGTAGATTTCGTCTGCACTCTTTCCGTTTGCCTGGGTGTCGAGAACAAATTCCACTTTTCCGTCGGCATTGAGCTGGATGGCTCCCGCCAGGTATTTCGGATCTTCCTTGAGCACCACGCCCTCGGCAGTCTTTTCCACCTTTTTTTCTTCTACCTCCTCTGTCATGGTTGGCACGACCCATCCCGCACCTTCTGAAGTTTCGGTAGTATTCTCCTTCTTGGTGGCAGGCACCAGCTTTGTAGCAGGCACCGAATTCTCTGCATTCTTCTTCAGCTTTTCAGCTTCCTGCTTCATTCTTTCAGCTTCAGCCTTCAATCTTTCAGCTTCCGCTTTCGTTTTCTCGGCTTCCGCCTTTACTTTTTCAGCTTCCGCCTTCACCTTGGCTGCTTCTGCCTGAGCCTTGGCTGCTTCCAGTGCCTTCTTGGCTTCCTCCAACTCTTTTTGCGCCTTTTCCAACTGCTGCTCAGGGGTAAGCACATTCTGCGCCTGCATGGTGAGAGCTGGAATCAGCATCAGTATTGAGATAAATATCTTTTTCATGATTGTTATTTAAATGTTTAATGTCTTGTCCTCCTCGTCCGAGTATTAAGAACTCGGAGGCGCTTCTAACATACAAAGGTATAAAAATAACTTGATATATTTCTATAAGGAAGCGATTATTTATACATTCTTTTGCTAAGTTAACAATATTTTTTAGGAAAAACGCTCCTAGTTTCAAATATTTTCGTATCTTTGCAAAAAATATAGCTATAATTATGGGATTATTCGGATTATTTAGCAACAAAAAAAAGGAAACTCTCGATAAAGGTCTCGAAAAGACCAAGGAGAGCGTGTTTGGAAAATTGGCGCGTGCGGTGGCTGGTAAGTCAACCGTAGATGATGACGTGCTCGATGACTTGGAGGAGGTGCTCATCACATCCGATGTTGGTGTGGAGACTACCGTGAAGATCATCCGTCGTATCGAAGAACGCGTGGCAAGAGATAAGTATGTTTCTACCTCAGAACTCAACAGAATCCTGAGGGAAGAGATTGCAAGCCTCCTGGAGGAAAATCATACTGATGACAATGAAAACTGGGATTTGCCTTCCGATCATAAGCCATACGTGATTCTGGTAGTGGGTGTGAATGGTGTGGGCAAGACTACCACCATAGGAAAGCTCGCCTATCAGTTTAAGAAGGCTGGCAAGAAGGTGTATCTCGGTGCTGCCGATACCTTCCGTGCCGCTGCTGTGGAACAGATCTGCATTTGGGGCGAGCGAGTAGGGGTGCCAGTGGTGAAGCAGCAGATGGGTTCTGACCCTGCCAGCGTGGCCTTCGATACCCTGCAGAGCGCCAAGGCGAATGGTGCCGACGTGGTGCTGATTGATACTGCCGGACGCCTTCATAATAAGGTGAACCTGATGAATGAGTTGAAGAAGATCAAGGAGGTGATGAAGAAGGTCATGCCTGAGGCTCCGGATGAGGTGATGCTCGTTCTGGATGGAAGTACCGGACAGAACGCTTTTGAGCAGGCTAAGCAGTTTGCTGCCGTTACCAATATCTCTTCGCTCGCCATCACCAAGCTCGATGGTACGGCTAAGGGTGGCGTGGTAATCGGAATCTCCGACCAGCTCAAGGTGCCTGTGAAGTATATCGGACTGGGCGAGGGTATGGAGGATCTCCAGCTCTTCAATAAGTCTGAATTTGTTGATTCCCTCTTTAAACACTAGAATACAGGTGCTTATAGACTTTAAGAAAAGGATTAGATGAAGCTCGATGTAAAATAGACGAGAAAAGAATTAGATTAAGATTATTATAGGATAAGTAGGATAAGAATGAAGAAAAATCAGATAGATATAGTAACCATGGGTTGCTCCAAGAATCTGGTGGATAGTGAGACCTTGATGAAGCTTTTCGAGGACAATGGCTACCACTGCGTTCATGACCCGAAACGCCCACAGGGTGAAATTGCCGTCATCAATACTTGCGGCTTTATCGAGGATGCCAAGCAGGAGAGTATCGATACCATTCTGGAGTTCATCCAGGCTAAGGAAGAGGGACGACTCCGCAAACTCTATGTGATGGGTTGTCTCTCACAGCGCTACCAGAAGGAACTGGAGGCTGAGATGCCCGAGGTGGATAAGTTTTATGGTAAGTTTAATTATAAGGAGTTGCTCAAGGAACTGGGCAAGGCTGATGTGCCTGCTTGCAGTGGAACCCGCCATCTCACGACTCCTCATCATTATGCCTATATCAAGATTTCTGAAGGTTGCAACCGCCGCTGTGCGTATTGCGCCATTCCTATCATCACCGGCAAGCACGTTTCCCGCCCGATGAATGAAATCCTCGACGAGGTGCGCCAACTGGTAGCCGATGGTGTGAAGGAATTCCAGATTATCGCCCAAGAGCTCACCTACTACGGCGTGGACCTGGACGGCAAGCATCACATCACCGAACTCATCAGCCGCATGGCGGATATTCCGGGTGTGAAGTGGATCCGTCTGCACTATGCTTATCCTAACCAGTTCCCGCTCGATTTGCTCGATGTGATGCGCGAGAAGCCAAACGTATGTAAGTATCTTGACATCGCCCTGCAGCATATCAGCGACAATATGCTCAACAGAATGCATCGCCACGTGAGCAAGCAGGCAACCATTGATCTGCTCAAGACCATCCGTGAGCGTGTGCCTGGCATTCATATCCGTACCACTCTGATGGTGGGTTTCCCTGGCGAGACTCAGGAAGACTTCCATGAATTGCTCGAATTCGTTCGTACTCAGCGCTTTGAGCGTATGGGTGCCTTTGCTTATTCTGAGGAGGAGGGTACCTACAGTGCCAATAACTACGAGGATGATGTTCCTGCCGAGGTGAAGCAGCGCCGTCTTGACGAACTGATGATTCTGCAGCAGGAAATCAGCGCAGAGGTAGAGGCTGAGAAAGTGGGCAAGATACTGAAGGTGATTATCGACCGCAAGGAGGGTGATTACTATATAGGAAGAACCGAATTCTGCTCGCCAGAGGTGGATCCTGAAGTGCTGATCAAGGCAGGAGAGAAGCGTCTGCGCGTGGGTTGCTTCTACAATGTGAAGATTACCCAGAGCGAGGAGTTTGATCTCTACGGCGAAGTGGTAAAGTGATAGGAGAAGTAAGGTAATATCAGGAATGATATTGGATATTGAAACATCAGACTGAATAACAATTTGACATCAGAATGAATAACAAGGAGTATATTGCAGAACTTGCTCAGCAGACTGGCTATTCGCAAGACGACACCCAGAAGATGGTGCGCAAGGTGATAGATGCTATGATTGCTGAATTTGAGGATGGTGAGGCTGTCTCTATCCCCAACTTTGGTACGTTTGAGGTAAAGAAGCGCTTGGAGCGTGTGGTTGTTAACCCTACTACCAAGAAGCGCCAGCTTGTTCCGCCTAAGCTCGTGCTCGGCTTTCGCCCTGTGGCCAGTGTCAAGGAAAAACTGAAGAATGGAGGTGAAGACTATGAGTAAGATTAGTTTAAGCGACTTGGCGCAGCGCCTGGCAGAGAAGTCGGGAATCAGTCTGCAGGATGCTGAACTGTTTATCAGAAAGATGTTTGATGTTGCCAACGAGGGGCTTCAGTCTGATAAGCTTGTGAAGATGAAGTGGCTGGGTACTTTCAAGGTAATGGCGGTGAAGGATCGTGAAAGCGTGGACGTGAACACGGGCGAGCGTATCATCATCGAGGGCCGTGACAAGATTTCCTTCACGCCCGATAATATTCTGAAGGAGATTGTGAATAAGCCTTTCGCCCAGTTTGAGACCGTCGTGGTGAATGATGGTGTGGATTTCGATGAAATCGACAGAAAAATTGAAAATGCTGAAGAGGATGGTCCTGTATCCGATTCTATGTTAGAGAGTGTTCCTGATTCAGAAAATTCTTCCGTGGAATCTTTTGTTGAACAGGACTCTCCTGCAACAAGTGGTGTGATAGATTTTTTGGATGAAGAAAACGATGCTCCTGTTAGCGATGAAATGATTGTGATAGGAGAGAAGAGATTGTCTCAGGAAAATGTTGCTGAACCGGAAGAAAAGAATCCGGAAGGATCAGAACCTGCTGCGACAGAACCTGCTGTATTTAAACCTGCAGTATCTGAACCGGTAGAATCTGAATCTGCAACTTCTGAATTGGAAACAAAGGAATCTGAAGTTCCAGCTCAGAATGAAGTTGAGTCTGTTGTTTCTGATGAAGAAAATGAATCGACATTAACAGAGGAAACTCCTATTGCAGAGAAAGTTCCTTCAGATGAAGAAAACTCTATTACTGAAATTCCTATTGTAGAGGAAGCTTCTATTGAAGAGGAGGCTTCTTCAGATGAGGAAACTCCTCCATCAGATGAGATAACCGATAAGCGTCATGTTGTTTTGCCTCGTTCTCTAGTTGTTGCTGCGAGCGTAGTATTCCTGGCTATGATAGTAGGCTTTGGTTGGTTTGCTTTTAATTATGGCAAGCTGGCTGCCCAGCGTGATCATCTCGCTCTGCAGTTGGATAATTACCAGCAGGTTCCGACAGAGAAGAAGGCACTAGCCAAGTCTGCCCCAACGCAGGAAGAAATTCTTCGCAAGAAGGCTATCGAGGATAGTGTAAGAATGGCGCAGGCAAGCGAAGCTGTCAAAAAAGTCGAAGATGTCGAGCAGAATATGGATGCGACGGCTGATAAGCAATCAATTGATGTAAAATCGGCTGAGGTAAAGAAGAATTTGGAAGCCAAGAAACTCGCAGATGCAAAGAAGCAGCAGGAGGCTAAAAAACTTGTAGAAGCTAAGAAGAAAGAAGAAGACAGGAAACAGGCAGAAAAGCATGCTGCCCAGGCAAGCAGCAAATACGATCAGGATGCTCGTGTTCGAACCGGAGCCTATCGTATTATTGGTGTTTCCGAGGTTGTTACGGCAAGAGAAGGACAAACCATCAAGTCGCTCAGCCAAAAGTACTTAGGTCCAGGAATGGAATGTTACGTAGAAGCTCTGAATGGTAATTCCCTGTTGAAGCCAGGTCAGAAAGTCAAGATTCCGAAGTTGGAATTGAAGAAAAAGAAATAATTTTAAAGAAATTATTTGAAAATACAAAAGAGGGTGTGTCATAAGTCCATGACACACCCTCTTTTTCGTTTCTTCATTCGATGAATAATGAAGCATCCTCTTTCGTAAAATACCTTTTGAGATTTTATTTCTTCTCCAATTCCTGAAGGCTTTCCATTTTCTTTGTTTCCAGGAACTCGTAGATTCCGCAGAGATGCTCGCGGACGCGACCATGGCCGAATTCGTACACCTTGCTGACAAGACCATCCAGGAAGTCACGGTCGTGACTCACTACAATCAGCGTACCGTCGAAATCCAGCAGCGCCTGCTTCAACACATCCTTCGTCTTGAGATCCAGGTGGTTGGTAGGCTCATCGAGAATCAGCAGATTCACCGGCTCCAACAGCAGCTTCAGGATAGCCAGACGGGTTCTTTCTCCACCCGACAAAACCTTTACCTTCTTGGTAGAATCCTCGCCACCAAACATGAATGCACCCAGCAAATCGCGAATCTTATTTCTGATTTCGCCCTTGGCAACATCATCTATCGTCTGGAAAACCGTAAGCTCGCCATCGAGCAGAGAAGCCTGATTCTGAGCAAAATAGCCAATCTGAACATTGTGGCCCAACTCCAGTTTACCCTCGTTCTGAAGCTGACCCATAATGCATTTTACGAGCGTAGATTTACCCTCACCGTTTCTTCCCACGAAGGCAATCTTGTCGCCACGCTCCACGGTAAGATTCACGCCGCTGAATATCTGCTTGTCATCAAACGACATCGCCACGCCACTCATCTGAACCGGATAGGCTCCGCTTCTCGGACTCGGAGGAAACTTCAATCTCAGTCGGCTGGTATCCTCCTCGTCCACCTCGATCAGTTCCAGCTTTTCGAGCATCTTCACGCGGCTCTGCACCTGGAATGTCTTCGAATACGTACCCTTGAATCGCTCGATGAAGTCCTTGGTCTCGGCAATCATCTTTTGCTGTTCCTCATATTTCTTCATCTGCTGTTCGCGGCGTTCCTTGCGCAGTTCCAGATACTGGCTGTAGGTGGCCTTGTAGTCGTAGATTCTGCCCATAGTTACCTCGATGGTTCTTGTTGTAATGTCATCTACGAATTTTCGGTCGTGACTGATCACTACCACCGCTTTCGAACTGTTGATGATGAAGTCTTCGAGCCATCCGATAGATTCGATGTCGAGGTGGTTGGTAGGCTCATCC
>ERZ1034678.1544-NODE-1544-length-11328-cov-4.491972_pt1 | contig 11328 bp, 6 predicted proteins | sample MGYA00520640_ERZ1034678 | MGnify/ENA primary metagenome ERZ1034678 (study PRJEB33766, sample SAMN09781767) | gut metagenome | biome: gut microbiome | host: Homo sapiens | place: Madagascar | study: EMG produced TPA metagenomics assembly of the PRJNA485056 data...
AAGCTTTATGGACTATTTAATTTGTATGTTCAACTTGATGTTACAATCTGCGGAGTTTTTTCAGTTGAAATTCTATGCGATTTAATACATAATATATTATGTGTGAGCAATTTGACGCTCATTGTGATTTCATAACTAACAGGAGGACTTAATTATGGCTAAATATGATTGGGGAACATTCGGATTCCATATTCCGGAAATCATGCTTCCAAAGGAAGGCACCGACTACAGCAAGTGGGCAGTAGTTGCTTGTGACCAGTACACTTGGGAACCGGAATATTGGAAACAGGTAGAAGAAATCGTTGGGGATGCACCATCCACTCTTCGCCTGATGCTTCCGGAAATTTTCCTGGGAAAAGAAGCGGAAGCGGAGAAGTCCGCAGACATCCGCAAGACCATGGATCAGTATCTGGCGGACGGTACTCTCCGCACTCTGGAGCCGGGCTGCATGCTCATCAAGAGAACCGCTGAGGGACGCACTCGTACCGGTCTGGTAATCGCTACGGATCTGGAAGCATATGACTTCAGCAAGGGATCCACTTCCCTGACCCGTGCAACCGAAGGCACCGTAATCGAAAGAATCCCACCTCGTCTGCGCATCCGTGAAGGTGCTCCGATCGAGATGCCGCACATCCTGATCCTGATCGACGATCCGGACAAGAGCGTTATCGAGCCGCTGGTGAACGCACCTCAGACTCCGGTATATGATACCGACCTGATGATGGAGGGCGGACACATCACCGGTTCCTTCATCGCAGAGAAGAATCTGGAAGGCGCAAAGGATGCCCTGTCCGTACTCTTCGACAAAGCCGTTGAGAAGTATGGCGAAGGCAACGTGATTTTCCAGGCAATGGGCGACGGAAACCACTCCCTGGCAACCGCAAAGACCATGTGGGAGAACCTGAAGAAGACCCTGACTCCGGAAGAAGCGGAGAATCATCCGGCTCGCTACGCGCTGTGCGAAATTGAAAATATCCACGATGAGGGCATCGTATTCGAGCCGATTCACCGTGTAATCTTCGCAAAGAAGGGCCAGTCCGGCATGGATCTGGTAAACGAGACCGTTGAACTGCTGCAGCAGGAGAACGGCGGTGCGCACCTGGCAGAAGACGGATATCAGGCAAAAGAAGGCGAGTTCGCAATCCCTTACGTTACCGACGAGCAGCGCGGAACCATCGTTGTAACCGATCCGGCCAACAAGCTGGAAGTAGGTGCACTCCAGAACGCACTGGACGTTATCGTTAAGGAAAGAGAGGATGCAGACATCGACTACATCCACGGTTCCAGAGCCGTAGAGTCCCTGTCCAAGGAAGCGGGCAACGCAGGTTTCTACCTCCCGGCAATGGATAAATTCATGCTCTTCCCGGCAGTTGCCGCAGACGGCGCGCTGCCAAGAAAGACCTTCTCCATGGGCGAAGCCAACGAGAAGAGATACTACATCGAGAGCAGATACATCGGAAAGTAATTCCTTTGATGCAATTTAAGAGGGCGGATAATCGCAGCGAAGCTGCGATTATCCGTTTTTTATATAAAAAACGCTATGAACTCTCGTCCATAGCGTCTCTCCTATTTCTCTACTTCTCTACCTCAAAATCCGCATCCACGGCTTCTTCAATCTCGCCCTCGGCGTCCACAAAAGGCCGTTCCGGCATCTCCGCAAACTCCGGCACAGCCTCTGCCGCTTCCGCCTCCTGCGCCGCACGGAGCGCCGCTTCTTTTTCCAGCTGCTTCATCTTCTTCTCATACTCATCCGGATCGCCGTGCTCCGCAATCCATTCCGCATCCTTCTTGGACGTTCCGATGAACAGGAAGGCCGACGCCGCCATGCTGGCGCACATCACCAGGCTCAAGGTGCTCCATCCTCGGAAAATCCCAAATGTGCCCAGGGCCACCCAGAACACCATCACGATAGTGAAAAACTTCGGCTTATCTTCTCTATACAATCTTCTCATTCTCAACGCTCCTCGCTCTTCGTCTACTTCTGCGGTAGCTCCGCGCCGCACTCCATGCAATATTGGCTCCCCGGTGCGCACTGCACCCCGCACTCCGGACAGATAATCACATCCTCTGCCCGAACGGCATCCACAATTCGCACTTCCTGACCGTCCTTCAGCTTTTCCATCAGCCGTTCCGCATACCGGTTCAGCTTCTTGTTCTGAGGGCTCATCTCCAGTTTCGGATAATCCTTCTTGATGGCATCCCGCACCTTCTCGTATTTTTCTTTTGCGGCAAAAATAAGTGTCTCAATGCCGTAAGCGCCCGGCCGGTCCACCAGGAATGTCAGGTTGCGCACGTCATCGCAATACAGGCAAGCTCGAACGCCCGAGTCCATGACCAAAACCCCGTGATCCAGGATGCGCCGGTCCTTTCCCAGAAAAATCAGGCCCTTCTCCCCCGGAATCACTTCCTCCAGCACCTGCGGCTTCCGGTTAATCAGCAAAAAATTACTTTTCGTCATAAATTTAAGTTCCTCTCGATTTCCGCCGGTATTCGATTTCGGGAATTCCCGCAATGTGCTGATTTTACCACTTGCAGGGGCATGCTGTCAAACTTTTGAGGAGAAAAGTCACTGCAGAATGCCGGAATCGATTGGGGGTTGTTATTTCTTTTTACCCTCGATATAATTTAGAGGAAGCGAGGCACTGTGAATTGTTCGATGGCCTCGCTGCAAACGGTATCAATTCAATAGAGAGAGGAATATATCATGGATTTTCTAATTGTTGTAGATATGCAAAATGATTTTGTGGACGGCGCGCTGGGCACCAAGGAGGCGGAAGCCATCGTGCCGGCAGTGGCGGAAACCATTCGAAACTGGAACGGACCGGTCATCTGCACCCGGGACACGCACCAGAAGTTCTACCTTCATACCCAGGAAGGAGAACATCTTCCTGTAATTCACTGCGTGGAGGGCACGGAGGGCTGGGAGCTGAACCCGGTCATTGCGGAAGCCGCCGACGTGCCGGACACCGTGATGGAGCTGAACAAACCATCCTTCGGTTCCCTGGAACTGCCAAAATGCATCCAGCTCCTGGAGGACGATGAGGATCCGATTTCTTCCATCACCCTAGTAGGTCTGTGCACGGATATCTGTGTGATTTCCAACGCCATGATTCTCAAAGCAGCCTTCCCGGAAACCCCAATCCGGGTCCTGGAAAAATGCTGTGCCGGCGTCACCCCGGAGCAGCACCGGAATGCACTGAATGCCATGAAAGTCTGCCAGATTGAGGTGGAATAGTGCCGACCCTCCGGGGAATAGTGCTGACCCTCCGGGGAATAGTGCTGACCCTCCGGGGAATATGAGAGAAAGAGAAGGAAAATGCCATGGAACGGTTGGCATTTCCCTTTTTTCATTTTATGCGGCACAGGGTTCGCGCTCGAAAACCGAATTCATTGGCTTTGCGGGCAGGTGAGCGCGAACCGAACCGGGGCCCGGGCCGCTTTTTCTCTTTCTTCCGGCACAGGGTTCGCGCTCGTAAACCGAATTCATTGGCTTTGCGGGCAGGTGCGCGCGAACCGAACCGGGGCCCGGGCCACTTTTTCGCTTTCCTCCGGCACAAGGTTCGCGCTCGAAAACCGAGTTCATTGGCTTTGCGGGCAGGCGAGCGCGAACCGAACCGGGGCCCGGGCCGCTTTTTCTCTTTCTTCCGGCACAGGGTTCGCGCTCGTAAACCGAATTCATTGGCTTTGCGGGCAGGTGCGCGCGAACCGAACCGGGGCCCGGGCCACTTTTTCTGCTCTTTAGCGGATAGAAATCGTCGCAAAGGATTCTCTTATATTTGCAGGAAGATGTTCCGTCTGAGATTTCAGAAAATCTTCTGCCGTTATTCCAATTTTTCGGGCTTGTGCAGTCGGAACTCTTCCAAAGGTTTGTTCAATGATTTTAGCGAAACTTTCCAAGTCCGGACCACTTTTTGAATTTTCAAAAGACAACAGCAATGTTACCCCCGGTGAGAATCCCATTTCCTCGTAAATAAGCGACTTTTGATAGAATGAAGAACTGTATTTTTCACCAATATCATCCTTAAACCAAAGTCCCAAATGTTCTATGATGTAAAGAATCGGTTCAAACGGATGCACAACTGTGAAATCCGGATATATGTATCGGCCATTTCTATATATTGGCAGCTCATGAAAAAAATCCAACCCATATGAATGCAGTAAATTGTACGTCAATGATTCGGAGCGGCTTCGCACGAAAGATCCGTCTACCGTTGATACTTGCAGTGATTCCGGATGGGGAATCGGACAAATATCTTTCAGGTGCTGCAAATCTTTAAGCAAAAGTGATCTCGCATCACTGCGCTCCGTAGCTCTATTTATAGTAGATGGAATATAGTGCTTTGGAAGTGCTTTTAATAGTTCTTCGTTCGAAATTGGCACAAAATGACTCAGAAAATACTTTGCCGCCTCGATGTTTCCTTCCGCCAAAGATAATATAGTTTCATATAATCTGTATTCTCGAATTCCTAAAACATCCGGATGCGTTTCCCTTCCCAAATAATGCTTTTTTTCTCCCGGGAAATATGCCGAATAATACGGATGTCCTTTTACATACTGGACATTCAAAAATTGCCCTTTGTACACCTGAAGGGAATCCAACTTATGCTCACATTTGCTTTTCAAATGTTCTTGCTCTGACAAAACCTTTTCAATAAAACTGATATCCTTGTAAATCATATCTCCCTCCTTGTACTTTCTTCAGTATGGCACATACTGCTAAGAAGGTAAAATTTCCTACGACATACTTTTAAACTTTTTCTCGCATAATGCAGTACTTTCTGTGAGATTGTACTTAATAAATACAAACCACTGCTGTCACCTGCGGGAAAGCGTGCGCGAACCCCACCGGCGCCCGGGCATCCATCCGGGCCGCCGGCAGAACCCTTACACACAAAAAAAGGAAAGCAGCGATTTCGAAAATCGAAATCGCTGCTCCCTTTATTTTGGGGATTAATTGATAGGATACATTCCCTTTACGGTTTCATCCGTTACGAAACCCCTGCTGCTATGCTCCCTTCTTGCGAAGGGTCACTGCCAGGCTCGCACATGCGGACAGGAACAGCACTACCATTCCCATGAAACCACTGGTGTAGTCTCCGGTCTGGATGCCGGTCGGCGTTACAACCGGTGTTTTACCGTCGTCATCGCCACCGCCGTTGTCACCGTTATCATAGCTGTTGCTGAATACCGCCTTGTCGCCGGTCAGCTCTGCCTTCAGGGAACCTTCACCATCATCCGTCACCGTAATGGTCACATGATGAACCTTGGTGTCATAGGTGATGTCCTTCTGCTTGTCATTCAGCTCTTCGATGGTGTACTCGTAGGTTCCGGCCTTTTCGAACGAAATTGCTTTAAACTGCACGCTTCCGTCCGTCTTATTCTTAGCACGTTCCACTTCCTCGCCGTTCGCATCCTTCAGCACGAAGGTGAACTGTCCACTCTCCAGTTTTGCGTTGTTCAGACGCTTTGTCACGCCCAGGCTTATCTCTGTCGGCTTTGCCTGATACTTGTTGGCGAAGGTAATATCCTTCGCAGCCGGCTGGTCACCGGAGATTTCCTTATCGATGCGGTGGGTCGCTTCCAGCTTGCCGTTTCCGTTGTCCACAACCAGTGTGTATACGGTGTAGCTATTGCTGTCATAGATCACGCCGCCCTTGCCGTCATTCTCCTCACATACAGTGTAGGTGTGGCTTCCCGGCTTTGTGTAGGTAATCTTATTGAAGGTAACCTTGCCGTTTGCGTCATTTGCCGCTTCCGAAATCACCTTGCTGTCCTCCATCAGACGGAACTTGAATTCGCCGTCCTTCAGATTTCTTCCGTCCAATTTCTTGGTGATGTCAATCTGATCCGTTACGCTGGAGGAGAGTTTCTCTACCCGATAGGTGTTGGTAAAAGCAAACAGGTTATCGGTCTCCGGCTTCCGGCTTACCGACAGGTGTCCTTCTCCGTCATCCTTGAGGGTGAGTTCGAATTCCTTGGTGCTCTTGGAATCGTTCACAACGCCCGGTACGCTTCCGGACTCCGTTACACTGTACTTGAAGGTCTTTTCACGGGAACCGTCATCTGCCGGGTTCACGTCTTCCAGATCGTCAATATTGAATGCCAGCGTTCCAAAGGTTACGTTGCCGTTTCCGTCGTTGGTAACCGTTGCATCCTTCGGCATCGGAGCGCCTTCGGTCAGCGCCTTCAGCTTAAAGGTGAACTTGCCGCTGATATCCGGCGGATTCAATCCTTCCTCTGCTTCCAAAGTCTTGCTTCCGGATACGTTCACCGGAACTGCCTCTCCGGTTCCGTAGGTGTTCACAAATTCGCACTTATCTCCGGAATTCTTCGGATAGATGGTCTTCGCGGTGAGGGTTCCGTCGTTGTTGTCGGTAACCTCTACCGAGAGATCGAAGCTTCCTGCAGTCACGGTAACACCCTTTGGCAGGTTGCTTGCCGATTCTGCAACACGGTAGTTCACGGTGTATACCACCTTGCCATCCTTTGTGGTCTTGGTAGCGTATCCGTCTTCTACCGCCTTCTTCAGTACGGTGCCGCTGCCTGCCGCCTTTTCGTTGGTCCGGTAGCTCAGCGCATCGAAATGGATGCTGCCGTCCGCGCCGTTCTTCTTTGTCTGAAGTACGGTGCCTTCGCTGCCGTCGCCCGGCTTCGTCATCAGCTCAAAGGTGAACTCTCCGGCATTCAGCTTCCGGCCGGTCAGCTTCTTGGACGCGTTGATGTCTGCCTTGGTTCCGCCGGAAACATCCGTGGATCCGTCATACCGGTTCGCAAATGCCAGGGTGATGCCCTTTTCGCCCATTGCCGGGTTCTCGTTGCTTACGGTCTTCCGGAACAATTCCTTGCCGGCCTTGTCCTTCAGTACCACTTCCGCCTTCAGAGTTCCGTCGCCGCCGTCCTTCGCGGTGATTTCCAGCTTGTACTGGCTCTCATCGTAGACGATGCCCTTTGCGGAGCCCTTCACCTCTTCGAAGGTGTATGCGTACGTCTTTCCGATATCCGCCTGTTTCAGGGTCATGTTCAATCCGCTTCGTACGGTGACGGTCTCGCCGTCTGCACCGGCTTTGCCCGGTACGGTCGCACCGTCTTCGGAAATGTTCAGCTTCTTCGCCGACGCTTCGTCTGTGCCTTTCAGGGTAAAACTAAAATCATCTTTCGTCATATCCCGACCGGTCAGAACTTTGGTCATGCTCAGTCCCAGAACCTGATCCATCGACAGATCTTCTGTCTTGTATTCATTTGTAAAGGTCTTGCTGCCGCTGACAGCGGTTACCGCTGCGGTGAGCTTGCCCGTTCCGTTATCGGTAACGGTGACGGTAATGTCGCGAACCGCCTTGTCGTAGGTCATGCCCGCTGCTTCCGGACTCGGTACCTTCTCTGTCAGCCGGTACTTGTACTCGCCCGCCTTCTTGAAGGTCAGTGCGCCGAATTCAATCGGTGCTTTGCCGTCCTTTACATCTGCCTTGCTGACGGTAACTTCGTCATTCTCCGGCATCGGTGCGGTTTCCACGCCATCCGGTTTCGATACGTTCTTCAGCTTGAAGGTAAAGGTTTCGCCGTCCTTCCACTCTCTTCCGGTGAGCTTCTTATTGAAGCCGGTGATGACCTGTACCGGATCCGTCGCTGCCGCCGTGTAGGTGTTGGTGAACCGAACGGTCGGAGTGCCGGAATTCTGCTTGGAGCTGTCGTATGTTTTTACCGATTCGCCGGAACCGTCTGCGTTCTTCATGGTCACCTTGGTGACTACGTGCATAGTTCCGTCGCCGTTGTCCTGTGGTGTGATTTCCACGGTACCGATTCGTTCGTCGTAGGTCACGCCCTTGATGCTTCCCTTGGTTTCCCGAACGATGTAGGTCTGGGGCTTTCCGGACATGGTCTGGTTGAAAGAAAGATCTGCCAGAACATTCATGGTGTCCGGTTCGCCGGATCCGCGCTGGTTCGGGTTGGTGATTTTCACCGTCTGACCGTCCTTTGGTCCGTAGGTGAATTCAAACTCGCCCACTTTCATTGTACGGCCGTTCAGCACCTTCTGAATGTTCAGGGCGCCGGTGGTTCCGTATACCAGGCTGGATTCGTATTTGTTCTTGAATACGGATTTGTCCGTCCGATCCGATGCGGTGCCGTTGTTGTATTCCACCTTGGCTTTGAGTTTTCCTGGGTGGTCCGCATCGTCGGTTACGGTCACGGTCACCTTGGTGGCGTGGCGGTCATAGGTCATTCCGCCGGCCGGGGTTCCCGGTACCTTCTCGGTAATGTCAAAGTGATATACGCCTTCTTTTCGGAATGTGACATTGCCGAATCCAAAGTCCTTTGCCTCGCCGTTCTTCAGATTCTTTACCGAAGCGGTATCTCCGTTCTCGGCGATGGAAACGTCGTTCTTCTCAATCGCCTTCTGCGTCTCTGCGTCCGGTGTCAATTTGAAGTTAAATGCTTCGTCGGTCTTTCCGTCTCTTCCGGTGAGGGTCTTCTCGCCCGCCAGTGCCGTGTTTCCGGCAAGGGTTACGGCATCTGCTTTGTAGGAGTTCCGGAAAATCGGCACGGTCTGCAGTTCTTTTCCGTCTGCATCCAGATACTTGTAATCCGCTACTACCGCGTCCTGACCGTCCACGTCATCGATGTACACGTTGATGCGTACCTTGTATTCCGCGTTGTCATAGGTCAATCCGTCTACGGTGTAATTGTTGGATGCGGTCGCGCCTTCCGGTAGGATTTCCTTCATCTTATATTCGTAAGTGAGTGGTTTATCCTGGGTAGCACCCTTTGCGTGCTCTGCCGTAAAGGTGATGTTTCCGAATTTCACGCCGTTTCCGATATTCGATGCGTCCACGTGTCCGGATGCGCCATCCGGCAGCAGTGCACCTTCGGTAACCGGTGTGAGTCGGAACTTATAGTCGCCGTCCTTTATGGACTTGATTCCGGTGTAATCCGTGAATTCCTTTCCGGCACTCAGAGTGACGGTCTGCTCCTTCGCGTCATATACGTTCGTAAATGCCGCGGTTTTGTTGTCTATCGCCGTTGGGTTTGCCACTTCCGAACCGTCATCCTTGCGGATTTTCTTCATGGTGGCATTCGCCTTCAGACTGCCGTTCTCATCGGTCACCTTTACGGTCACGCGGTACGATGCGCCGGAGTAGGTTACACCCTGCTTTGCCGTATCCCCCGGATCCTTTTCCGTAATCTGGTATTCATAAGTTCCCGGCTGAGTGTACTCGATATCGCCAAAGGTCTTCTCGATTTCCGCCTTGGAATTTACCTTCAGCTGGGAAACCTTCATGCCGTCCACAACGGCGGCATCCTTTGGCATCGGACATTCGTTGTTCAGCGGGCTCAGGATGAACCGGAATTCCGCGTCCTTCAGATAATCCATCTCCCACGCGGATGCGCCGGATGCGGTTTCGAAATTCTTCTTGATCTTCAGGGACTCGGAACCCTTTAACGTGGTGGAGTCTGCCTGATAAATATTGGTGTAATCGACCACTGCGGCATCCTTGCCGGCAACGGTTCCCTTTGCATATACTCCGCCGTCGTTGTTCGTTCCGGTCTCGCTGCCTTCACCGGCATTCCGCTGCGCAGCGCTTCCGGTGAAATGCTCCGGCTTTGCCTCGGTTACGGTGTACTTGGTTCCGCCATCCACACCGTAGATCTTCAGGGTCTGATTGTCCTTTAACTTAAAGGTATCTCCGGACTTGACAGTGAACTCGTCTCCCTCTTTGTTCGTGCCCGTGTACTTCTGAGCGGTGTATTTTTCTTTTACGCCGCCGTCAAATGTCAGGCTGTACTCGAATTCCTGATCCTTCAGGCTGTCCGGAACCTGATGGCCCTCTGCCGCCTGTACGGTTTTGTGAATGTCCAGTTCGCCCGGAAGTTCCTTGACCAGCTTTCCGTTGTTACCCAAATAGGTATCCACCGTCTTGCCGGCGTAGTTGTTCTCCCATACCGGCTTGATTACCCGATTGGATGTCTGGGACTTATCGGCGCCGTCCGCCTTATTTTCGGTAAAATAAGTCAGACTGGTGCTTCTCGGTGTTCCGGCCGGGATATAGTATTCACCCGTCTTGGTGTTTTTCTTCGCATAGCCTTCCAGGAAAAGATTGCTGTTGCCCGGAACCTTTACGGCACAGGTCTTCTTCACCGCATTTCCGGAAGCGTCTCTATCATAATATTGACGCTGGTAGTAGTACGTGGTATCGCCACTGGTATCGATGGAATCCTTTTCCGGATGGGTACATGCTTCATCCGTGTACAGCACCTTGTCTTCCTGGAAATAGTAGAAGTCGTTGGTGGATGCCGGCGTGAAGTTGGCATATGCGCCGATGCCTTCCGAATCCCGATTGGAAGACTTCTTGTCGTACTTGTTGGCATAGAACGCCACCTGACCGTCTTCGTTAGAATTTTCGGCAATATAAGCCTCCATCGCTTCATCCGGTCTCTCCAGCTTCTTCTCTGCCGCTGCCTTCAGGCTCACGTCATAGAAGAGTCGACATGGATAAGTGTCGTCGATGGTAATCTTATTATCCTTGGTAACTTCATAGTATCTCAGCGGAATCATGTTGGCCGGAATCTTTACGGTCACCTTGTCTCCCGTCGCCAGTGCGGTCGCCGCATCGGCTTTCTCTACGGTAATCTTGATATCTCTCAGATTTCCCGTCGGATATACGTGATTCGTGTCCGGGATCTCCTTTTCAAAGGTGTAGGTTACCTTGGTGGTGTTTCCTTCCTTGGTCTCAACCTTCTTTGTGTAGTGGTACAAGTTCTCTGCGTACAGCAGGGAATTCAAATCATCTACCTGCATGTAGTCCCCCAGCTGATCCACCAGAGTCACGTAGCCGCTCTGCGTCGGATCCGCACCTTCCATTTCCGTCGGAGACTGGGCCGCCGCGATGATTTCTTCCTGAACTTCATTGAAGATGTTATTCAGCTCCGAAGCCTGGGTTGCGGCCTTGTAGAAGGCGGTCTGGCTTCCGTCCGAATTCGTGGCACGAGTGCCCAGATTGTCGTACGCGGTCGCGTCCGGATAGTTGCTGGACATGCCGTGCATGTAGGTGTTGAACATCTCCTTATCGGTCCAACCGCCCCAAAAACCGGAACCTCCGGTGGTGATGCTGGCATCCGCATCCTTGAACACGCCGATGGAGTACATTTTGGCGTCAGCCTTGATTTCCTTCGCCGTCTGAATTGCCGTATTGGCTACGCTTTCGTCAAAATCAGTACCGTGATTCGGCTCACCGTCGGTGAAGAAGATGACGATGCGCTTCACGTTCTTGCGGTTCGGATTGGCGGTCTCGTCGCTCTTGCTTTGGTTCACCTGCTTCTTGGCCAGATCCATGG
>ERZ1034678.1561-NODE-1561-length-11280-cov-18.570512_pt1 | contig 11280 bp, 10 predicted proteins | sample MGYA00520640_ERZ1034678 | MGnify/ENA primary metagenome ERZ1034678 (study PRJEB33766, sample SAMN09781767) | gut metagenome | biome: gut microbiome | host: Homo sapiens | place: Madagascar | study: EMG produced TPA metagenomics assembly of the PRJNA485056 data...
ATAAAATAGAAAATATGATAGACCGCTGTTACATCGAAATAACCAATACCTGCAATCTGAATTGCGATTTCTGCCCCAAGCATCATCGCAGGAAGAGGCAGTTGAGTGCAGAGGAATTCAATCTCATCACGGATAAGGTGAGGGGCAAGGTGTGCTTCCTCTATTTCCATCTGATGGGCGAGCCGCTGCTCCATCCGCTGCTGCCGCAGTTTGTGAGGATGGCTAACGAAAAGGGATTCAAGACGGTGCTCACATCCAATGGAACCCTGCTCCATCGATGCCTGCCGCTGCTCGAAGCCCTGCCCCATAAAATCCAGCTCTCGCTGCATTCGCACGAAAGTAATGCCCGGGGCGAACTGGCAAGCTACATGCAGGAGGTGATGAATTTCTCCATGCAGGCAGCCGAAAAGGGCACCTGCATGGTGCTCCGACTCTGGAACCAGGGCGGAAGAGACCTGGAAAACGAGGAGGTGATGAGGCTCATAGGGCAATACGTGCCGAAACCCTGGAAGGAACGCCCCGACGGATTCCGCCTCGCTGACCATCTCTATCTGGAATTCGACCGGAAATTCGAATGGCCTACGGCAGGTGAGGAATCTCCTAAAAAAGAAAAGAAGCAGCTTTTCTGCAAGGCCCTCATCAAGCAGATAGGAGTCCTATCCGACGGAAGCCTCGTGCCCTGCTGCCTCGACCACGATGGCGATGTGGTGCTGGGCAATCTTCTGCATCAATCTCTCGAAGAAATTCTCGCTTCGCCCCGGGCGCAGGCGCTGATAGATGGCTTCAAGCATCACACGGCTTCCGAAAAGCTCTGCCAGAACTGCGAATCAGCCCTGGCTGGCAACAGCTTCAGGGGAAAAGCCAGAAGCTCGGAAAAATAAAAAATAGTAATATATAAATCTTAAAAAAAATATAGCATGACAATAACCCTTATCATATTAGTTATCACGGTTGCCATGTTTATATGGGGCAGGGTGAGGGCCGACATCGTGGCGCTCACAGCCCTGGCAGCCCTGCTGGTTCTCGGAATCCTTACCCCTGCCGAAGCCCTGGCAGGCTTCTCTTCGCCCATCGTCATCATGATGATAGGACTCTTCGTGGTGGGAGGAGCCATCATGCAGACGGGCCTGGCCAAGCTCACGGGCAATAAGCTCATGGCACTCTCGCGAGGCAACGAAACCATCACCTTCCTCCTCGTAATGCTCGTTACATCCTTCATCGGAGCCTTCGTCAGCAACACCGGAACCGTGGCCCTCATGATGCCCATCATCATGAGCATCGCAGCCGGATCGGGCATGCAGTCGTCACGCTTCCTCATGCCCCTCGCTTTCGCCGGAAGCCTGGGCGGAATGCTCACACTCATCGGTACGCCGCCCAATCTGGTCATCGACGAGGTGCTCACCGAAGCCGGCTATCAGCCGCTCGCCTTCTTCAGCTTCTTCCCCGTGGGCATCATCGTCATCGCCATCGGCATCATCGTGCTCATGCCCCTGAGCAAAATCTTCCTCAGCAAAAGCCAGGGAAGCAAGAAAAAGAAAAACGCCAAGTCGCTCGACGACCTGGTGGATGAATACCGGCTGCTCGACAATCTGCATCGATTCATCGTGCCCAGCAGCCGCACCTCTGCCGCTCGGGATGAAAACGGCAACCAGCTTGACATCGTGGGAAAGACCCTGAAGGAACTCAGCATCCAGAAGAAATACGGCGTGAGCATCATCGAGATTAGAAACGAAAAGAAATCGCGACTCGGGCTGGTGAAGGACGTGAACCAGAACATGGCGAAGAGCAGCAGCACCATCCAGGTGCACGACACCTTATATATAATAGGTGACGAGCAGAAGATGCAGCGCTTTGCCCGGGACTACGGACTCCGGAAGATGAAGGACGTGAAGATTGATTTCTACGACCTGGGATTGACCGAGATTGTAGTGATGCCAACCTCGAATTTCGCCGGTCTTCGCATAGGCGAGGCCAACCTGCGCAAGCGATTCGGCATCAACGTGCTGGGCGTGAAGCGAGGCGGAAGCTCATCATCATCTTCTTCTGAGGGTGGCAGAGGCGGCAACGAATACATCACGGATAATCTGATAGCCGCCAAACTGCACGTGGGCGACATGTTGCTGGTGCAGGGCGAATGGACCAACTTGGCGCATCTCACCGCCGACACCACCAGCTGGGTGGTCTTGGATCAGCCCGAGAAGACTGCCGACAAGGTTTTGCTGGATTACAAGGCACCCGTGGCAGCAGCCATCATGCTCCTGATGATAGCCATGATGGTGTTCGATTTCATCCCCGTGGCTCCGGTAACGGCAGTAATCATAGCCGGACTGCTCACCGTGTTCGCCGGCTGTTTCCGCAACGTGGAGGCTGCCTACAAGACCATCAACTGGGAGAGCATCGTGCTGATAGCCGCCATGATGCCGATGTCTACGGCGCTGGAGAAGACGGGAGCCTCGGCTTTGGTATCTCAGGGGCTTGTAGATAGTCTGGGGGCGATGGGTCCAACGGCTCTGCTAGCCGGCATTTACTTCACCACCTCGCTGATGACGATGTTTATCAGCAACACCGCCACCGCCGTATTGATGGCTCCGATAGCCCTGGTGGCAGCTCAGCAGGTGGGTGTGAGTCCATACTCCTTCCTCTTTGCCGTGACTCTGGGTGCCAGCATGTGCTTCGCCTCGCCGTTCTCCACCCCGCCTAATGCGCTGGTGATGAAGGCAGGAGGCTACACGTTTATGGATTACGTGAAAGTGGGATTGCCGTTGCAGATCATCATCGGCGTGGTTATGACGTTTGTCCTGCCGCTGCTGTTTGAATATTAGGGACAGAATAAAAAAAGAGATGCTACATGGTGCATGATGAATGCTTGCCATGTGGCATCTCTAATTTTTATGCTAGATGGTTACATCTGCAGAATCGCCGTCGCTTCCGCCGGTGTCAGTCTTGCCCTGGTCGGTATTGCCGCTTCCCGGGGTTCCGGTTCCGCCGCCCTGGGTATTTCCGCCGCCTGGATTGTTACCGCCGCTTGGAGAATTGTCAGGCTCCTCCACATCGCCCTTGTCGCCGGAAGTAACCTTCTTGATTACATTTCCGTCTTTGTCGTAGCAAGTGATTTGGATAGCGGTGCGCTGCAGTTCGTCCTTGATATCCACGTTAGGAGTGAAGATCACGCGTCGGGCGGTGATGAGCCCGCTAGCCACCTCCGTCACGGTTTCCACGCTCTTGGCTCTCACGCCGAATCTCATGGTTCCCAAACCAGGAATAGCTACGGAGTGGCCTTCGGTGGCCCACGCCTTGATCACCTCGCCAGCCGCGTCCCAGCACGCCTGCATCACTCCACGGCTCACACCACTACGGAGAGCCGCCTCCTTAATCACCTTGCTCTCAGAGAGCTTACTGTAAAGTTCGGTGCCGAGCACGAAACGATACTTACCTTTCAACTCACCCACCTGGATGAGGGTTTCCTTTGCCTTCAGATTAATTGCCATAATACCTTGAATTTTAAATTGTTAATACTTTGTAAGCTATAAACTATAAACTTTTAACTCTAAACTATCTAATGGTGATAGTAGGCACGAAGTGCGAAGAGTCGGCCCGCGTAGAGATATTGTTCTCCTGCTGCTGCCGCTGGTTCTTCCCAATCACGAGCCCCGCCGTGCACGAGCTAGTGAGGAAGGTGGCGATGGCAGAGCATACGGCCACGATGAGATACTTGATGAATGCCTTCATATTTGGGTTCATACGCTTCTCTTGCCCCCTATTAACTTCCCCTCATTCTTTAGAAAGAAGAAAGAGAAGGACTCGTATCAGGGCTTGGAGTCGAGGTTGATAATTTGCTTTGATAACTTGATGCATCCTGGAATATCTCCCAGAAGCCATTTTTCATTTTTCCAACTGGAGAAATATTTTTCTCCAACTAGGAAAGTGATTTTCCAGCGCTTTCTGAATCACGATGCAAAGATACGAAAACAGCCACCATCAGTTGTGCGATGGTGGCTGATGCCGTGCGATGGCGGCACATTTTAAGCTAATAACTTTAAACTATCAACTCTAAACTATTAACTCTAAACTCTCAGCTCTATCCCGGTTCCCCCAGATACTCCACGATAGCCTTCACCTGCTTGGGCGAAAACGATTTGCTCGTCTTGCAGTATCCCATCATCTGCAGCTCCTCCCATAGCGGGGTGCAGCAGCGAATCCAGACCATCAGATGGTTGACAGCTGTGCGAGGGTAACTCTCGGGAAAGTACATCAAGGCAAGTTCCTTCTTGGTGTACGTACGAATCTTGAAATCTTCTATCATCATAATCCTTCATTTTTACATTAAAAACTAATAAATACTATTTCTTCTCTTTCAGATAGTACTCGCTGAAATCCTTGCACTCCGGTGGCAACTGGTGGTGTACCAGCTGGGGCAGAATCTCCTTGAGCTGCAGAAATAGGCTTTCGCCCGGCGCATCCCTGTCGGGAAACATGTGCCACTCTGTGTGGAGCAGTTCTCCCATTTCCGCCAGCCATTTCTTATCTTCCGGCTTCAATAGCGTGGCAGAAGGAATGGCTATCGCCTTGTGCCCGGCAGAGAGCATCGCCCAGCAGTCGCTGCAGCCTTCGGTGATGAAAAGCTTCTCGCCCGGCTTCAGCATCTTCACCACGGGAAGATTATAGATGCTGCATCGGGCACCATAGGGAAAGCGGAATCGGGGAGCCGTCGGCTCCGTCTGATGTGAACCTTCCACCCCGTGTGAAGGAGCATCTGTGTCATCTGTGTCATCTGTGAAACCTGTATCATCTGTGTCATCTGTGAAATCTGTGGGCGATTTGTCAGCAGCAAGCCCCTTCGCCTCCGTGGGCATCTTCTTGTAATCCAGATTTCTGTTTTGAATCCCGATCAGGTTCCCCTCCATGTCGAAGTAGGGAATCTGCAGCCAGTTCACCCCCTTTCTATCCGTCCAGGAAGTCAATCTGCACCATCTCGCCACTCTCTCATCAATCCTTCTTTCCTCGAAAAGGAATCTCCTGGCCGCCCCGTTGAGCCAGGGATGCTCAAAGAATCTCGCATACTTCCCGGCATCGAAGGAGGAGGATAGTGATGCCTTCGGAGATGCCTTCGAAGAAGTTTCGGAAGAATCTTCCGAAGAAGTTTCCGAAGATGCTTTCGATGAGGAAGAGGATAGGGAGATGGGTGAAGAGGAAGAAACCACCTTCGGATGCGAATCTTCCAGATAAACCCCATTCACCTCCGCCAGCCATCGGCAGGCCGAGAGGAAATCCTTCCCCAGGTATTTCATCACCAGGTCGATGGTGCCCACGGAATCCCCCATGCAAACATAGCAGCGGCAGCTGTTCCTCCTCGTGTTGAACGAGAGGCTGGCGTGGTGGTCGTCATGAAAGGGGCAGAGCGCCTTGTGCCGCTTCACCACCATCCCCAGCTGCTCGGCGACCCCCTCTATCGGCAGGTCGCGCAGCTTCTGAATCTCATATTTCTCCATAAAATTTCATTTTCAAAAATTTATATTTCTCCAATTTAATCTCATTTTTCCTTACCCTTAACCTTTGCTGCCGGCGTGCCCGTAAGATACTCCTGCGTCTTCGTGTAAAGCCCCGTCTGGCTGCAATAGGTGATGAACTTGCGGTTCTTCCATACGTCGATTTGATGCTTGGTGCCCTCCTTGCTCTTTCCAAGGCTCAGGCGAAGTGCTTCCAGCTGCTGTTCGTTGAAGGAATGCTCAAGGCTGTCGAGCATGTTCTTAGGACCACTTCTCTGCACCTCTTCTTCCTGAGCATCATATCCCTTGAACATGTCGCCAAACACCTTCACCTTCGACCACAGGTCGTAATAGCAGAACCATACCACGAATTCGCCGATGGAGCGCGTCCACGTCTGGTCGTTCAGAATCCAGAGCACAGCCCCCTTCTTCCATGCCGAAAAGATGCTGCGGTGGGATAGTTCCCAAAGAGTATCATCATCGGCAAGGTCGGCAAGCCTGGCCATTTCTTCTGCCAGCTGGTCGGCCACCTTGTTGAGCTGTTTCACCACAAAGGTACCCTTGCAGTTGTCCAGGCGCAGCAGATAGCTGTCTAGATTCTTCAGGAATTCCTCGTCATACGAACCCTGGCGTGGAATCCTGCCGCTACGCTCGCCACGAGCCTTGTAGGCAAAGGGAATGCGCCCAAAGAAACCGTTGGTGATGTCTTTCTTGTAGAACAGGCGGGCTGCTTCTGGGGTAGAAGTGAAGGTAAGATTCACACGGAGCACGGGATTACCCGTTACGCCATCAGCCGTGGCGCGCAAGGCACCTGCTCTCTGGCAGTCGTAGATGTTTCTCACCATCTGGCTCACCTGCTTGTGGCCACCGCAGATTCTATCCGCCATCTCCACCTCGGGCAGGTTGAGGTATTGCGTTCTCTCGCCCAGCTTCTCGCATGCCATGGCATTCTGTATGAAGGCGGGGTTGGTTACATCGGCAGGTGGAAACCAGAAACTCACGTCAGGACGCTCGGGCTTTTCCTTGTTGGCGCCCTTGGTTTTCATCTGTCGCTGCCAATCCACCAGTTTCTTGAACTCAGTCTCATCATGCTTGCGAAAAGTGCGCATGATGGCCTCTACAAGATGACCTAATTGTGCCTTTCCGATACCCGAAGGGCCTATCAAATGTCCCATCTGACCGCACATTTCATAGAATTTGTTGTCGGAATACATGAATCTTACGTCCGTGAGATGGGCTGCCAAAGCCGGAATTGCCATCGGAATGAGCACTTCTCGCATGTCTTTTGATGCCTGCGAGATGGCTAATTTCACGAATTCCGTGCCTTTGCTGGGTTTGGGCATCGCCGGAGCGGTGCTGCTGAAAATGTTGTAACTCATTGCTTTCTAGAGAATTAAATTAAAATATTACTTGTCGTTGGCTGGTCAAAAATCTCAGTCTCAGTCTCTCAGTTGTTTTAAATGTGGCATCCATCCCTTTATGTTATATATAACTAATTAATTATCAATAAGTTATAAACGCTTTAAAAGCGGGTAAAGGGTTGGATTGTGACTTTTTTCCTAACTGAGACTGAGATTTGAGAGATTATCTATCCCTGACCACCTATCTCACACAGCTCCTTGGCTGCCAGCAGGCAGAAATTCTGGAAGGTGAATTTCTCCGTGAACCGAGGTCGGTTGAAGGTTGGATAGAGTGTACCGTCGTTTTTGCGGTTCACGTTGATGTATGTACCTTCATACACGTGCGGATTTCTCTGCACCACCTTATCCTTCTTCTTCTCGGAGTCGTTCTGCACGAATGTGAAGTGGTCTTCGCCGTCGTGCGTGATGGCTCCGTCCAGATACTCGCCTATGCCCAGGCGTCCAGGCTTGCGGGTAAGCAACTTGAGGTCGATGTCCAACTCTGTGTTGGGATAGAAATTATGGTTAGACATAATTATAGTCTTTCCGGCTATGCCCTCCGTTTCGATGAGAGGGGGCCTCCATTCTGCATCAGTCAAAATCGAAACAGGCTTCGGTCTTCGCTTGCCCATGCCTGATGTGGTTTGGTGCTGCAAAGGTCGGTATTTTTTGAGAGATAGACAAGAAAAAAAGTAGATAGTAGATAGATGAAAAAAGTTTATATTTTTAGGATTCTTGATATTAAGATAAGTTAAAAAGTAGATTGACTGGTAGCAAAGTAGATTATTAAAAGCATGAACGTAGATTGATAGGCTACTGATAATCTACTTTTTAGAAAAAGTTAATCTAGTTTTCATAAAAAGTAGATTTCCAAAGCAAGAATTCAATAAAAAAAGTGTATCAGCTATGCGAGCTGATACACTTTTTGTGTATTTTGAACCATTCCACTCCCAATGAAATCTACTTTTTAAGCACTAAAATCCATCAGTTCTGCATTATTGCTATTTGCAAAAAGTACATTGATGCCGGATATGAAATCTTTTACCATCTCGGAGCTCTTGTTATATTCCAGACTATGTTTGTTTACTGCGGCATATTTTACAGGAGCGTAGTTCCCATTGTAGTGCTCGATGAAGTATTCTACTGCCTGCTTCACATTATCAGGCAAAGCCCATTGGCTGAAAATATATTCATACATTCCCATCAGCTTATGCTTGAAATCTGCTGGTAGCAGTTCGTCGAAGTGGCTTATTACATATCTAATTTTCTTTATGGTTTTCGGGTTGTTGCCCCAAAGCACCTTCTCTTTGATGGTAATATCCTCAGTTTCTGTCACAGCTTCGATAAGGCAGAGATGATCCATAGAAGCGCAGTTCTGCTTATGGAATTCTCCTTGTGCAAATCCTTCCTCCGAAGCATAGTGCTGGTACGCCTGGTAAGCGGGAGTTGTTGCTTTGAGATACTCTATCGTATCTTCAGAGATGAGCATAATCGCATTTTCCATACGTTTGTATGCATTCTGTCTGTATTTATCCAATATGCATTTACTCTTAATAGGATCCTTGCGTATAGCCAGTTCTTCTTGTAGAATTTCTGCACAGATATCCATACATTCCTTTTCTGCCTTGAAGAATTTAATCATCTCGTTATACAGCCCCTGTACTGCTGGCGGAAAGCTTTCCAGTTCAAACAAATCTGGCTGGTATATTTCATCTCCAAGTAATGAAGCATCGATTACCGATTTGGGCGGAATATTATACATTTCGCATTCTGCAACCGAAGGATGCTTTCTCGGGCAGAATTTCTTGAGGATGATTTTCAGAGGAGATAAGTGGCTTCTGATATGTCTTAGAACTTCGCTCACAGAATTGTAGTAGTTGTTATGGTTTGTGGCAAATTGATTGTTGAAAGTGGGTTCAAACTTTTTCAGTCGTTCCAGTTCTTTTTCCATCTTGTCACGAGCCTGGGCTATAAATGCAGAGAGTTGTTCTATTTCGTCTAGATCCTTATGCTTCATTCCCAGGGCACAGGTAAGGCGATTTGCTCCATCCTTCTCAAAATTAGAGACTATTTCCTTTATCTGATTGAGTCGGTCTAGTGTAGGCTCGATATCAGAATGGTAATATGCCTTGCGACATTTTTCTTTTTGGTCTGTTGTCATATATTAGGAATTCCTTTTATTTTAAATATTTTTTTGTTATACTCTCTCTCCACTTCTATCAGTCCTTTGGCAACGAGCATTTCGAGATAATCTCGTGTTCTAGAAACTTTGAGGCCTGTGGCTTTAGAAATGGATTTCAAATCTGTTTTTCCGCTATTGACGATAAAATTGACAATCTCCTGCTGGTTGTCTCCGATTGGGATTTGTTCATTCGGTATGACGCTTTCCTTGCAGGTTTCATCATGATTCATCGATGCTAACAACTCGAATACCTGATGCATCTGGGTATAGGCAATCTTATCTTCTGGCGTAGCTTCGCTTAGCCGGGAGAGTTCCTTGGCGTAACTTAGAGCCCGCTGAAGGTCGCCGTTTTCCGTGAGATAATTGTAGAGCTTGTTCTTGCGGAAATATCTTACGGTCTTTTCGTAGCCAGGCATGTAGCGCTGAAGCTCAGGAATGAGCTGCTCGTAGCTGTCGTAATGCTTCACGGATAGTTGAGGCAGGAAATGTAGCAGAAACCAGAATTCCGTGCATGGATTGGTCTCCACCCACATAATCTTACGGCTGCTCTTCTTGCGTATCTTGGAGTAAGTTTCCATTTCTTTTGGATTCTGCAACAGGCGATCCATATCAACAAGGCAGATTACATAGTCAGTTTCGCATTTTACATACGATTCTGCCAATTTTGCCATGTGAGGAATATCGGAATGTTGTGGAAAATCGGGTGCTACCTTAAAGGGGTAGCGGCAGGCGATGCGGAGCGAGTCAAAGTAGAACCACTCCGTCTCGCCCTCACCTATGATAGCTATACTTTTCTTTACTGCCATATTCTAATCCTCCTTATCTAGATAAATACTTCCAAGGAATGGTAAATCCACCAGCTTGCCTTGCTTGTAGGCATTATATGGATTCATCGTCTTGTGCAGGCCCAGCGAACTGAGACGCTTCAGCTGAGTGGCGCCTTCACGGCTCTTGTCTGTAAACCATACCACATCCCGGCGGATGTAGTCTTCGTTCAGCAGATTGATGTCGTGGGTGGTCATGAGCAGCTGGCTAGAACCCTCGCTGTTGGCAAGAAACAACTTGATGAAGTAGGAGAGAAGCTCATAATGGATGCTCGTTTCCACCTCGTCGATAGGGATGAAGTTGTTGTGGTGGAGCACATAGTAAAGCACCACCGACATGCCCAGAAACCTGTGGGTACCTGCCGATTCTAGACGCTCGTGTAAAGTATATTCGCCGCCGTCGCCCGTATGCTGGAAGAGAATTTCATCATGCTTAAGCGTGCCACGGCGAAGCATTTCTACCTTAGCTTCCTCTGGGATGGGAGCACTCTTGATGGTTTTTTCCATTTCCGGAGTGATACTCTCTTCGCGCTCATCTAGTGAAAGGTCGGTGATATTGAAGTCGCTCGCTTTCAGCATCTGTAACAGGAAGTGCTTCTTCTTGTCCTCCTTGTCATGGCGCAATTCGTCTTTCACATTGAAGGTCAGGGAGGTGCGCGGGCTCAGCGTGTCTCGCATTCCCGAATAGAAAAATTCTGCCACGATATTCAGCCGTGATGTGGTTGCATTCGATTGTCCGAAGGCTGCCATAACCGTGCAGTTGTTGGTAGTATTGCCGGCGATGGCTCGCTGGGTGGCTTTGTTGATGCCCGATTTGCTGCCAAAGGTAACTTCCGAGTGGTCTGTTTCCTGCTGGTAGCTGCGGCTGTATAGCTTGGTAGGGCGTGAGCTTGTATAAACCATCAGCATCTCCTCGTAGATTCGCTTTTCGTCGAATTCTAGGCTTAGGACGTATTTTTCCCGGTTGAGCCAGAAGGTCATCTGCATAGAGGAGTGTTCCTTGCGGCTGTGATTATCCAGAAGAAAAGGAACGTACCCCATTCCCATATTCTTGTTTTCCGGCTTGTCGAGCATGGTGCGACGGAAGAATGCGAGGGCATCGAGCAGGGTGGTTTTGCCGCTGGCGTTGCTACCATACACGATACCAATCTTGAGGAGCTCAACACCTTCTGCCACTTCGTATAGGTATTGGCTTCTCATCTTGTCATCATTAGTAGGAAGGAAGCTTAGTGTTTGCCTTTCCCTGATGCTGAAGAAGTTTTGTATTTGAAATTCCTGTATCATAGCTATTCTTTTTTTATTTTGGTGCAAATATACGATAAAAAAGCAGAATTACAAAATGAAAATTTGTATTTCGTGAAAAATTCACGTTATTTAATATTAAAAGC
>ERZ1034678.1562-NODE-1562-length-11261-cov-4.556398_pt1 | contig 11261 bp, 9 predicted proteins | sample MGYA00520640_ERZ1034678 | MGnify/ENA primary metagenome ERZ1034678 (study PRJEB33766, sample SAMN09781767) | gut metagenome | biome: gut microbiome | host: Homo sapiens | place: Madagascar | study: EMG produced TPA metagenomics assembly of the PRJNA485056 data...
AAAAACTATAGGGCAAACCCACCCTCTGTATAATGTAAAAACCTCTGTGTTATAAAATAATTCTCACCATTTTCTAATCCTGCATTTGCCAGTATTTCCAGTCCATTACCATCGTCCGCATCCGCTGAAACTATATAGACCGTATTATCATCACAGATAATCTCATTCTCTTTTAAATGCTCATGCCATTCACAGCTATCGAAATTTCTGTTTAATAGCCTCATTGCATTCCTTATAGAGCTATTCTCTCCACCATAGAATACGAATCGTATATTGTTTTGAGTAGCTTTTTTTAGCAGCTTCTCCAGCATACCTGTTCTATCTACAATTCTGCCCATAGAATTACACAATAAGCCATCCTCCATCTGTTCTCCCCATGGGGTTCTCAGTATTGCAAAATAGTATGCTCTGTCAATTTCATTATTTGTATGCAGCATCAACAGGGTTGCAGCATAATGATATATTTTTTTCTCTGCTTTCTCATTATTTTTTCTTGCCTCATCAATAAAATAATTCCATTTTTCATCTACCATTAAGGTTTTTCCGTTGAATATGGCATTTAGAGCATCCTGGTCAGGAAGCCATGTTCGTGGATTATCGCTCAGATAATCCATAACCTGTTGAAACAGGCTTCCATTTTTCCTGATATTGTCAAGATTCATGCAAAGAACACCTGCATTAAAATATCTGTCTCGGCTTGTCTGCCCTGCTGCTACAGCGTATGGAGTTCCCCAATTTCTTATTGTCGAACAATCCGGAGCTGCCGCCAGACAGTAATTATCTATATTAAGGTTCCATAATTCTTCAATATCTGTATTCACAAATAAATCAGAGTCCAAATATATTATTTTTTTCAAATCCGGCATAATATCGGGCAACATAATTCTGAACATTGTTCCAATTGTAAATCTATTCATTGAATCAGCCAATGAGCCAAAAATGTCTGGATTAAAATGATGAAATTCTATGCCGTTTCCACTATTATCGGCAATAAAACTCAGCTTATTTTTATTTATTTCGTTCAATGTGTCATCATGTAATATATGAAAAACTATTGGCGCTTTTGTATTTTTAACAATGGATTGCATCGTTGTTCCAGCCCAGACACTGTAATTTCCATCCTTATCATGTATACCAAAACAGATATGTATTGCATTATCCAAAAAGTATGCATTATCCATTTTTTTCGCAGTTACTCTCAGCTTTGACATTCTTTTCAATACCGCATCATCTGAAAAAGCCCTCACATATGGATTATTAAATATATCCGGTTCACTATTTAGGAACTCTTCTTTGCAAATATCCAATTCTTTTTTTAGGAAATTTTCTATTCTATTGTATGACTCCAGATATTGATGCCATAACAAAAATGACTGTATTTCACAGTGACACTGCTCAATTACATTTCCCAGTTCTGCTTTTCTACTTTGAATAGCACTCCTTATATGATCCATAACAATCTTTGCATCCCGGATCTTTGCATTGCTAATTTCAGAACGTATAATGCCCTCTGTGTTCTTAAAGTAATAGTATAATGTCGATTGCACCTTACAATATTTCTTTGCAAGTAACACACAAAGCATGGAAAAATGCGTATCCTCATAATATACATCTTCTATGAATCTGAGATTATGTTCTCTTATGAATTTGGTCGAGTATAGCTTTGCCCATGCTGTTACATTAGTAAATCCGGTCAGATATAAAATAAGATTTTTCCTATTATCAACATTATCCAAATCAAGCCTTTGAATTTCATAATCACTTGCTTCTAATACATTTGGCTTATCTGCTTTAAAACACGATACACCACACTGTGCCACATCATAATCGTCCTCTGTCATTCTATCATGCAGCACCCTGAGCATATCCGGATGCACATAATCGTCCGCATCCACAAATGTAATATATTTGCCGGTACAGATATCCATTCCCAGATTACGTGCACCGCCACACTTTCCTTTTTTCTGTATTTTAAGAGATATAACATTCTCCGGGTATTTTCTTTGTAAGGATTCTAATATAGACCATGTATTGTCTGTCGATAAATCATCTATGAGTATCACTTCGAGATTCTCAAAACCATATGTCTGGCTGTGAATTGAATCGAAGCATCTCATAATGTATTTTTGTACATTGTAGCATGGAATAATTACTGATATCTTGTCCTTACCATTCATAACATTTTCTCCATGATATATAAAATAACTAAATTAACTCTTACCTTAATTATGTAACAGCACCTTGCAGCTTTTCCAACCTATTTGTACTATTCCCTTTACAACTCACAAACTATACTGTTCACATGATATTTCTCTGCTGCTCTCGGATTTTTCTTTGCGAACTGGCGGTTGATTCTTTTTTTCACTATCTCGCAGTCCTCGCGCTTTAATCCGATGAGCATGATAAGAAACTGCACCTTGCCATACGAGGTATATATGTCACTGTAGCGGATTGATTCACCGACGCACTTCTTGAGCTGCCTTGAATACTTGTTCATCTTTGTCTCGCTCTGTACCTGTCTGCCTTCCTCGTCCTCGAGAGTACAGAGCATGAGATACACAGGTACCCTTGTGCGCTTCATAATACGGATGGACGCCTGGTATATTCCCCTGAATACCGGATAGCTGCAGAAATATCCGCCTCTTTCTGTTTCCTCCTGCTCGTTCATGCCCTCCTGGATGTTTTCCAGTATCTCATGTGCATGATTCATCTGATTACTGTATTTCTCAAGGATTTCCAAGAGTCTTGAAGATGGATAAATACCGCACTCCCTGAGATAATAGTCCACGACATCCGTGTATAGCTCTTCCGCCTCATCATAGCGCCTGGTCTCTACCATCGCCTCCATGATGAGCTCCTCCCACTCATTGAACGGGTCGACCTTTGCCGCATATACTCCGAGCTTCTCCAGCCCCTTGAATTGTTTTCTCTTTCGCAGTATGTACGCAGATTCATTTATGATTTTCTCAAACATGGTGTGATAGCGTCTGGCCTCCTGTGCTATCCACGTCTCGCCTGTATATGCCGCCAGAAACTCTCCCTTGTACAGATATAGTGCTTTTACGTACAGCTCAAGCATATTGTCTTCTATTTCCTTTATCCGCTCATCACACACTGTCTCTGCACTCTCTGGCTCCTGTGGCATCTGCTTTTCCAGTGCACATGCCTCGTTATAGAGCTTCTCAAACTCTGCTGCATCCTCTTCTATCTCTATATCCGGTGTCCAGTAATATATGCCTCCCTCCAAATATATGAGGTTCTTTCCCGGTAATCCGAGCTGAGCAAGCTTTTGCTTCGTCTTGTATACAATAACTCTTAGTGCCGTGTGAGGAGCATCTATATCACGCTCACCAATTACTATCTCCTCGAGCTTATCCTTTGCTATTCCACAATCAGAATTGTGCATCATAGCCTGCATCAGGCGGTTAAACTGGCTCTCCTTATGCATTTTTTCCGCCACAAATGGTGCTCCGTTATAGTCCATTCTGAAATTGCCAAACATCTGTACCTTGATTTTATGCGTCATAGGTGCCTCTCTTCCCGAGTTTTATAAACATCCTTATTACCAGATTCATATTATTTATATTATACATCAATTTCACTCATCCCGATAACAACGACAATTTACATGAGGAGTGTCAAAACTCGTACTTGACAAATCACACAATATATGATAGCTATTTCTGCTATCAATCGTCTTCTTTATGCCTCTGTTATGCAAAAATCAGCTATTCGAAGCAAGAAATAAAAAAGATCCTGCAAGAAAATCTCACAGGATCCGGCTATTTCTGATATATTAAATCAGATATGTTAAATCAAATATTAAATTAGAAAATAGCATTTACAATTGTTGAACCAATGGCTGTTGCAAGGAATGCCAGTCCACACACAAGTGGAAGCTTGTTGTCATCCTCTTCTATTGCCCTTACTCCAAAGAATATGCTTACATATCCGACTACACCTGCAAATGTATGCAGCCAGCTGCTCACATTGCCAAAGAACTGGAATGGGATTATGTCGATGATTGCTGCCACAAGGATAATCGGAAGATATACTGCATCATACAGACATGCTGCTGAAAGTGTCTGTGCAAATGTCACCTTTTTATCCTTCTGCACTGCGTTTAATACAACCAGGATGACTGCTGCCAGGATGAGTACTCTCACCGCCTCTCCTACGATTCCTGAGAAGATTCCCTCAAAGAAGCTCGCCGGGTAAAATGAGAATCCAAAACCGCCTATGCTGCCAATTACGCTTGATAACAGATATACTACAGACAGCACTACCTCTACTATGGCAAATAAGCCAATAAATATAAAGCCTGATGCCATATTTGCATTCTTTACAAAGTCTGCTGCAGCCTGTGCCGGCTTCTTAACAAGCCCCTTGTAGAATGTGATGATAGATGCCACATTCTTGTCATTCTGCAGCTGCTGTCCTGCTGCACTCACCTGCTGTGTAAAATTATCAAACGCCTGCGACTGCGCGCTGCCCTGTGGCTGTCCGTTGAACTGTGCCTGTGCGCTGCCCTGTGACTGTCCGTTAAACTGTCCCTGCTGTGCTGCATTATCTGCCTGTGCATTGTTGTCCTGTGTCTGATTTGGTGCCTGTGGCTGTGCCTGCTGACGACATGTACATACCTCATCATCAGCTAATTGTCTGCCACAATTTGTACAGTATTTCATAACTGAAACCTCCTAAAAAATAATTAATAAACTGCTGATAACTATATTAGCATTTCAGGCATTTAATAGCAATATTTATTTGATATTTATTTCATAATATATTATGATTTATATTATGATTAAAGGGTTAAAATACCTGCTGATTCTAAAGAGGAATAACCATGCCACAAACACTTAATATAGCTGTATGCGAGGACGAAGCTGCAGAGACCGTGCTGCTTTGTGATATTCTCAACCACAGCGATATCCAAAATACATACACTGTCTTTACGGATGCAGATTCTTTTCTTGCCTCATATGAGTACGGAAAGTATGACCTGCTGCTCATGGATATATACATGAAAGATTCCATGACCGGCATCGAGGCAGTCTCCATAATCCGCGAGACAGATGCCGATATCCCGGTTGCTTTCATCACAACAAGCACGGAGCATGCCCTGGAAAGCTACAGGCTGTCTGCCATCGGCTATATCGAAAAGCCGGTTTCTGCAGCTGAGCTAAGTAACATTCTTCACCTTGCCATGCTGAAGAAATCCGATGCCCCATCTCTTTATGTGAAGAGAAACAAGAGTATGGAGAGGCTTGCCCTTTCTGATATCATGTACATAGAGCAGAGAGCCAGGCAGATTTTCATACATTTAAAAGAAAATGAGGAAATCAGCTGCTATGAGAAGCTTTCAGAGCTTTCAGATCAGCTGCCTGCTGAGCTGTTTTTTCTGCCGCACAAAAGCTACGCGGTAAACCTGTCGTATGTCACACGCATTGATACTTCACTCAATGCTTCGTGATGGCCGATGACACAAATATCCCTATCAAGAGAGAGCTCTCCGGCAAAGCCAAAAAAGCTCTGGAGAGATACTACTTTGAGCACACCAGAGGGCTTAAATAAGACACTTTCCTATTGATTTGATATGAGCTAGACTGTCAAAAGTAATACACTGCAAGGAGCCCGGATTATGAAAAAAATTAGCGCTATACGAAATATTCCCTATCTGACAATTATACTGCTTACACTGATTTGCATACTGCTCCTTTCCTCAAAAAACATGATTATGAGCCAGGCGAGCTATCCTGAAGCCACTATCGTAAGCTCTGCCTATGCTGTGGTGGAGGGCTCGGATTCAGATAAAGAAGAAATCACATTTCCACATACCTTTAAGCACCTTTCGCCGCGCACACATGTCACCGTCACCACACATATCAACCTGAACAAGGATGATCCAATCTACATAAAAACTGTCTATTCCCCTGCGAAGGTCTATCTGGACGATGAACTCATATATGAGTTTGGCAGGGTCGAAAACTATCCATCCTATATGAAGGATCCCGCAACCGAGGGGTACCTGATAGGCACTGACGGTCATTCGGGTGATACAGAGCTTCGCATAGAGTATCTGTCTCCAGTTACCAGAAGCTCGCTTACGGTATATTCTCCTATCTACGGAGCATACAAATCCTTATTTTTCACTCTGTTAAAGCTGAATAAATGGTCATTCTTTATAGCACTGCTTGAGCTTGCCGCAGGTGTTTTGTTTATATTTATCTCACTGATGCTTTTATACTACGATAAAGAGGTTTGCAAGATGATATTCCATTTTGGATTCTTCTCACTCATGGCCGGCATGTGGTCTATCGGCGAGTGCAACTACACAGGTGTCATAGTCAAAAACCCTACACTGCTGTATCTGTGTGCTTTTATAGGGCTTTTCTCGCAGATGATTCCGTTGCTGTATTTCTGCAGGCTTGCAGTTGGTTTTAAGAATGACAAGCCAATTATAGTTATCGCGAAGCTCCTCACCGTGCTTGACCTTGTCGCTTGTGTCTTACAGCTTAGCGGTACGGTTGCACTATCCCAGAGCATGTACGTGTTCCATGTCATTCTGCCTCTCATACTTTGCTTCCTGACTGCATACATCATCCTTGAGGCTGTTCGTAGCCAAAACAGCAGGGCAAAACGGCTGATGGTTCCGGTATTCATACTGGCACTTGCTTCATGTGCCGAGATAATCAATTATCATTTAAAATTTGTGGCCTCATTGTCATTGCTGTACCAGATTGGAACTCTGCTTTTCATTATAGTCATGGGAATTGTAATGGGGCTTAATATAAGCGATATGCTCAGTATAAAACGTGAGAATGAAAGGCTCATATTTGATATGAATCTCCTTGAGCATTCCCTGTTGGAGCAGAAGAAATATAATTCGCTCATCACAACAAACGAACAGCTTTTTAAAAAGCAGCGCCACGATCTGCGTCACCAGCTTGTTGCAATAAAAGGCCTCGCAAACACTGAAAATAAACAGCTGAATGAATACCTGGATTCCCTGATCCACAGCATACCATCTGCGCCTGCAAGCTATTGCGAAAACAGGGTAGTCAATTCTATTCTGTCATACTATAGTGCCATATGCAGAAATGAAAATATCGCTCTTGAGACAAAGCTTATTGTTCCGGAAACCGATGATGCGGCCTTGGACAATGACCTGTGCCTGGTATTTGGAAATCTGATAGAAAATGCTATAGAAGCCTGCAGACGCATGGATACTTCTGATTCTTTGAACGAGAAATCATCGCACTTTATCCGACTGCATGCCCACGTACACTATAAGACACTTATTATTACTATGGACAACAGCTTTGACGGACATGTTACCATCCAAAACGGAAAATACCGTTCTTCTAAGAGGGACGACTATGGTATAGGTCTGTCATCCATCCGCTCTGTTGCCGGCAAATATGATGGTGACGTTGCATTTGAAGCAGCTGATGGTATATTTCAGTCATCAGTATACCTTCAAATATATAAATGACACACTAAAATCATTAATTTATATTAATGCTTCATACCTAAATATCATTTTCAGAGTCCAACTAACTTATTGTATATAATGCATATATATGTTATAATAACAAAAGAATTTTGTGCATTATACACATATGGAGTTTTAATTTATGATAGAACACACGATATACAAGGAATTTATTGATAAAATTTCAGAATTATCAGACGGGATATATCCTATCATCACCGACTTGGATAATGACTTATCTTACGTACCGGACAAGACAGCTGATTTTTTCGGCTTTGAAGCCGGCAAGCATACCTGCTTCTTTGAACAGCTAAGCTCTTGTGTCAACGACGTTGACCTGCCGGAATATAAGCGGGAAATCCGCTATCGCCTAGATGGCGAAAAACTGGATGATATATTTTATGTCCGCATGGGAAAGCACACCAAAGAATATATGATGGGATTTTATTCTGACATTTTTACCGGTGATGACGGACACCGCTACCATGTCCTCGTGCTCAGAAACGAAAATACTCTTCCGGATATCGACCCATATACATATCTTTATTGCCAGTCAAAGTTTGAAAGAGATATCAACGGCTATATCATGGAAAACAGGTCCGTAGCCATAATTGAGGTGGAGATAGGTCATATAGATGAGTTCAATATACTGTATGGTTCCAATTTCAACACTGCAATCCAGCGTGAGCTTGCGCTCAAGTTTATCTACATGATGGATGACAGCACCGCTACCTACTATATGAATAATTGCAAGTTTGTATTTGTGATAAAGGAAGCTGACCGTGCCTCTGCTGAGGCATTCTACCGGAAAATTGTAGACACAATAAATTCCATGTATTTCTTTAAGTGCTTTAAATTTGAGTTTGATATATATGCTGCGTGTCTGATTCTCAAGGATTATGATGGTGATACTTCCACTGTCATCAGCAAGGTGGAGTACACTCTGGGCCGCGCGAAGGAGCTTCACAGCCCTGATTTGTTATTTTTCAATGATATGGTCATGTTCAATGGCAGCTCGCATATAGATATCATGAAAATCATTCATCAGTCGGTTATCAATAGCTGTGATGGCTTTTTTGTGGAGTTTCAGCCGATTGTAAAGGCTTGCAATGGCGAAATAATGGGTGCTGAGGCACTGGTGCGTTGGAAAAAGGAGCCTTTTGGCACGGTGCCACCCGGACTGTTTATCGACTGGCTTGAGGATACCCCGGCTATGTATGAGCTCGGAAATTATATAATGAGAACTGCAATAAGCGCAGCCTGTGAATTTGCAAAGATAAAACCCGGCTTCTTCATCAATGTAAATGCATCCTCAGAGCAGCTTGAAAAGGAAAGCTTTGTAAAAGATACTCTGGCAATTCTTAAAGAGTATGATTTTCCGCCTACACAGCTGTGGATAGAGATTACAGAGCGATGCAGAGATCTGCCTATATCTATGATAAAGAAAACCGTCACTGCATTCAGAGAAGCCGGAATCCACATCACTATGGATGACTATGGCACAGGAAGCTCTTCATCTCAGATGATGCTTGAGCTTCCTGTAGAGGGTGTCAAGATAGATATGTTCTTTGTTAAAGACATTCTCGAGGAGAAAAAGAAACAGGCACTTGTAATCGGAATGGTTAATTTTGCCCATGCCGCAGACTTAAGGATATGTATCGAAGGCATAGAAAATAGTGACCTTGAAAGCTATCTCAGACAGTTTGGTGTCACCTTGTTTCAAGGCTATCACTACTCGAAGCCTATCTGTCAGGATGAGCTTATAAAGCTTCTTATGAAGCCATAGCCCTATCTCCTACTCCAGATTTTCCTTAAATGCTGTCAGTGCGCCATTTTTCTTTAAAATCAGCATGACAATTGCTGCCACTATGCTTCCGGCCACTGTAGAGATAAGGAATGGCACTATGTATATAAACATGCCTTCCGGCTGAATAAGCATCACGTATTTTGCAAGAGGATACGCTGCCAGGCCTCCGAGTATGCCTGTGCCAAGCGCCTCTGCAATACATGTCGGTATGATTTTTTTGCTGAATCTGTACATCAGTCCACAGCACAGAGCACCTACCATGCTTCCCGGGAATGCCATGAGGCTTCCGAGTCCTGTCAGGTTTCTGATAATACTCGCACAAAATGCCACACCGACACCCCATGCAGGTCCTAAAAATACTGCTGCGCATATATTTACCATGTGCTGTACAGGTGCACATTTGCTGCCGGCAACAGGGAAGCTTATTAAGCTTCCTGCTACAGCAACTGCCACAAGCACTCCTGCCATGGCAAGCTTTCTGATTGAAAGAGTTCTTTTTTTAGTGTTCTTTTTACTTTCCATTATAACCTCACCTTAAAGTATATCGTAACTGTTCAGTACCTTCACAGTTATAGTATATCAATATACTCTCCTGCAAGTGCCTTGTTCATGCTTCGCACTGCACAGAACTTACCGCACATACTGCATGCCTCGCTGTGGTCATCCTCAGGCAGACGGTCATCCCTGATAGCCTTAGCTGTCTCCGGATCAAGCGCACATGCAAACTGTGCATCCCAGTCGAGCACACGTCTGGCATCTGCCATCTTATCATCTATATCTCTGGCTCCCGGTATTCCCTTTGCAATATCAGCTGCATGAGCCGCAATCTTTGAGGCTATGATGCCCTGCTTTGTATCCTCCACATTTGGAAGAGCAAGATGCTCCGCAGGTGTCACGTAGCAAAGGAAAGCTGCGCCGTTCATTGCTGCCACTGCTCCACCGATTGCTGCTGTGATGTGGTCATAGCCCGGTGCGATATCTGTTACGAGAGGTCCAAGTACATAAAATGGTGCTCCCATACAGATTGACTGCTGTACCTTCATGTTTGCTGCTACCTGATCAAGCGGCACATGTCCCGGTCCCTCTACCATGACCTGTACGTTATGATCCCATGCACGCTTTGTGAGCTCTCCAAGTCTTACAAGCTCCTCTATCTGGCATACATCTGTTGCATCTGCCAGGCAGCCCGGTCTGCAGGCATCTCCAAGCGAGATTGTCACATCATGCTCCTCACAGATTTCAAGTATCTCATCATAGTGCTCGTAGAAAGGATTTTCCTCTCCTGTCATGCACATCCATGCAAATACAAGGCTGCCTCCACGGCTTACGATATTCATCTTACGCTTGTGCTTTTTAATCTGGTCTATCGTTTTTCTTGTGATTCCACAGTGAAGTGTGACAAAGTCCACTCCATCCTCTGCATGGAGTCTGACTACATCGACAAAATCCTGTGCTGTAAGTGTTGCAAGATCACGCTGATAGTGGATAACACTGTCATAAACAGGCACTGTTCCTATCATTGCAGGACATTCGCTTGTAAGCTTCTGTCTGAATGGCTGTGTGTTGCCATGGCTTGAAAGATCCATGATAGCCTCTGCTCCAAGCTTTACAGCGCTCATGACCTTCTGCATCTCCACATCATAGTCCTTGCAGTCTCTTGACACACCGAGGTTTACATTGATTTTTGTGCGAAGCATGCTTCCAACGCCCTCTGCATCAAGTGACTTGTGATGCTTGTTAGCAGGAATAGCTACCTTTCCGCTTGCAACAAGCTCCATCAGCTTGTCTACATCCATCTTCTCTTTCTTTGCTACCTTTTCAATTTCAGGTGTTACGATGCCCTTTCTTGCGGCATCCATCTGTGTTGTGTAATTACTCATTGTACTCTCCTGTTCTTATTGTTATTTGTATTATTAATTAGTAATTATTTCAAGATTAACGCTCCATGATTCATAGGAC